>JRHI01001101.1_pt1 | contig 24728 bp, 19 predicted proteins | sample 215371 | NCBI WGS metagenome assembly JRHI01 (sample SAMN02929681, study PRJNA255918) | sediment metagenome | biome: cave system; feature: Ice Cave; material: Sediment; isolation source: sediment from deep within a dark volcanic ice cave with no known source of... ...
GACTTGCACCATCTACTCCTTGCCGGTTGCACCGGCGCACTCCGCTATAACCCCTCATGTACGGCGTACGGCTGCACGAATTGGGTTACGCATCGGTGCTCCGCCGCCGCGCCCGCCAGCTCAGCGTCCGCTTCGGCTCTCTGATCATGGCTTGGGTCTGATCTTTTGCGCGGCATCGGCCATCATCGCCCCGAGCTCCTGGGCCTGCTGCTGGCAAAGCTCCATTTGCCGTTGAGCGTAGCGTCGCTGGATGTCCATGATCTCTTGCAGGCTCTGAGCCCTTGCGATCTCGGCCGCAAAGGCGAGGCCGGCGTCGACGCTCTGGTCGGCAAACGCCACGGCGCGACGTTGCACATCCTGGGCGCTGGCCGCCATCGCCCCCGTCGATTGGGCCATCGACTCCTGTGCCTTCTTGACCATGTCGATGAACTGCCTGGAGGCCTTGCGCGCCTGGTCGAGGCCTTGCTCCGTCGCCTCGCGGACCGCCGCCGGCAGGTCGGGCTTCATGGGATCGGTCATGGTCGTCTCTCCTCTTCGAAGCAACTCACCGCCGCCCCGTGCAGCGTCAGGGCGCACACAATGACAGCAATGGCAATGCGGGCAAGGTGGAGCGATGGGGCAGCGTCTGGCTGCATCGTGCTGGCGGATTGCCGTGATCCCATCGGGGCAGTCTGCGCGCTGGCCGCCTCGTTGCGCGGACTGGGCATGGCGCTAGGTCCCCGCACACGGATGGTCGTTGATGCGCACGCGGGCATAGGCGCCCGGCGCGTCCTCGATGGGGGCCAGCAGCCCGTCGCCGGGCCGATGCGGGAGGACTTGCGGGCCGGCATGGGCCTCAAGCCATTGCGCCCAGTCGTTCCACCACGAGCCCTCGTGCCGCATCGCTGCGGCGAGCCAGGCGTCGGGATCAGGCGTGGCGGCGTCATTCGTCCAGTAGCAATATTTCTGTGCCGCCGGAGGATTGATCACGCCCGCTACGTGTCCCGAGCCGCCGAGCACGAAACGCAGCGGCCCGGAAAGGAGGTGTGCTCCGGCGAAGGTCGAGCGCCATGGCGCGATATGGTCCTCGCGAGTCGACAGGAAATAGGTTGGTAGGTCGATCTTGCCGAGGTCGATGGGAATGCCGTCAAGGACGATGCTGCCGGGTTCCTTGAGCAGATTGCGGTGATACATGTCACGCAGGTAGGCGCTGTGCATGGCGGCGGGCATGCGCGTCCAATCGGCGTTCCAGAAGAGGATGTCGAACGCCGGCGGGGCGCGGCCCATGAGATAGCTGTTGACGTAGGAGGCCCAGATCAGCTCCTTGTCGCGCAGATAGTGGAACGCCTCGGCCATGTGCCGGCCCTCGAGATAGCCCTTGCGCTGCATGTGCTCGTCGAGCAGCTCGAGCTGGCCGTCGTCGATGAAGACCGAGACCTCGCCTGGCTCGGTGAAATCGAGCAGGGTGGTCAGGAACGTGGCACTCGTGACGGTGCGCTGCCTCTTGGCGGCCAGATAGGCGAGCGTGCAGGCTGTCAGCGTGCCGCCGATGCAGTAGCCGAGGATGTTGACCTCGCGCGCACCGGTCGCGGAGCGGATGGTGCCGAGCGCGGCGATGGGCCCTTCCAGCATGTAGTCGGTGAAAGTCTTGGCCGCGAGCGCCGCGTCAGGATTGACCCAGGAGATGACGAACACCGTGTGGCCTTGTGCCATCACCCAACGGACGAAGGAGTTCGCCGGCCTCAAGTCGAGGATGTAGTACTTGTTGATCCACGGTGGCACGATGAGCAGCGGTCGCTCGAACACCGTCTCGGTCGCCGACGCATATTGGATGAGCTGCATGAGATCGTTCTGGAAAATGACCTTGCCAGGGGTCGTTGCCAGGTTCTCCCCCACCTTGAAGGCCATCAGATCGGTGATGCGCGGCAGCAGCTGACCCCCGCCGCGTTCCAGGTCCTCAAGGAGAAAGTTGAGGCCGGCCATGAGGTTCTGCCCGCCCGACTCCAAGGTCGCTTGCAACGCATCCGGGTTGGTGGCTGCGAAGTTCGCCGGCGAGAGCGCGTCCAGGAACTGGCGCATGTAGAAGTCGGCCTTGCGCGCCGTACGCGGGTCGAGGCCCTCAACGCTGCGCACCACGGATTGGAGATGGCGCGCCGTGAGCAGATAGGATTGCTTGAGGAAGTCGTGAACCGGATTTTCGCTCCAGGCCTCGCTCCGGAAGCGTTTGTCGTCGGCGGCTGGCGCAATGACCGGGTCGGATGCCTCGTCCAGCAACAACCGCCTCGTTGTGCGTCGCCACAGCTCCAGCATGTCGCTCCAGTACGTCTGGCCGTGCGCGAGGAACGGTGCCGGGTCCGCGCCCGCGCGCGCGGCGACCTGCATGAAGGTTTCGGCGACGGTACGCGGGTCGATCACCTGATAGGTGTCACCCGACAGGATGCGCTCGAGATAGAGGGCGACGAGCCGACCAATTCGCTCGCGGAGCTCGACAAGGGGTTCGGCATTGTCGGATGGCGCGGTGTGTGGCCGATGGCCACGCGGCGGTGCCTGCGGCCGCCCGCCTGCGTGACCATCAGCCGATGGCGGCTTTCGCTTCAGATCCCACACGCCCCCTGTGGCGCTCATGGCGAGACCCCCTTCTCGAGCTCGCGCAGGTGCTGGCGCGCCTCTTCGGCGCTCCAATAGATGTGCGGCGCCACCTGGCGGCGGCTGAGCCCCTCGCCGAGCTTGGTGCGCAGGAAGCCGCTCGTGGTATAGCGGGTAACGCCGGAATAGAAGCGCGCTACGAGATCGCCCACCATGGCCGTGTAGGCGTCCATCACCTCCGGCGCGATCGTGAAATTGTCATAGTTGACGATGGCGTAGACGTTGCGCCCGAGCGGCGCGAGCTTGTCAGCGACGTGCCTGCGAATCTGCTCCACATCATCGAGGGTGCGGATCGCATGTCCCTCGAAGTTGACGAAGAACAGGTTCTGCTGCGGATCGTAGGTGAACCTCTGCGCCAAGGGTACACGCAAGAGGTCATCGCGCAGTCCCATCGGGCGGTCGGCGAAGATCCGCGCATCCATGAGTACCGGATCGCGCTCGAGGATGGGTCTAAAGGCCATATGCGCCAGCACATCACGCTCGACATCAATGCCCGGTGCGATCTCGACCACCTCGAGGCCATCCTGCCTCAGGCGCAGCACGCAGCGCTCGGTGACGTACAGCACGGGCTGGTGCCGCTCGGCAGCGTAGCGGCCGGAAAAGGTGCGGTGTTCGACCTCGGTCACGAACTTGTGGATTTCGCCGTCGTTGAGGACCCGCAATCTGCCGTCGGCGATTCCCACCTGCAGATCGCCGGCCGTGAAGGTGCCGACGAACACCACCTTCTTCGCATTCTGGCTGATGTTGATGAAGCCGCCAGCTCCCGCCAGCTTGGGGCCGAACCTGGACACGTTGAGATTGCCTTCGGCGTCAGCCTGCGCCAGGCCCAGGAACGCGACGTCCAAGCCGCCGCCATCGTAGAAGTCGAACTGGTAAGGCTGATCGATGACCGCGTGGGTGTTGGCCGCGGCGCCGAAGCTCAGGCCCCCGGCAGGGATCCCACCGATCACCCCCGGCTCTGCCGTCAACGTGATGAGGTCGATGATGCGCTCCTCATTGGCAACGCTGGCGATGCCCTCGGGCATGCCGATGCCAAGATTGACGACGCTGTTGGGCTTGAGCTCGAGGGCTGCCCGGCGGGCGATGACCTTGCGCAACCCCATCGGCATGGGCGGGATCGCGCTGACGCGTGCCCGGATCTCGCCGCTGAAGGCAGGATCGTACTCGACGGCAAACGTCTGCCAGTGATGCTCGGGCCTGGCAACGACCACACAGTCGACCAGGATGCCGGGAACCTTGACCTCGCGGGGATGGAGGCTGCCACGTTCGGCGACGCGCTCGACCTGGGCGATGACAATGCCACCGGAGTTGCGTACCGCCATGGCGATCGCGAGCACCTCCAGGGTGAGGGCCTCCTTTTCCATGGTCAGGTTGCCGTCGGGGTCCGCCGTGGTGCCGCGGATGATGCCGACCTTGATCGGAAACGCTCGGTAGAAGAGGCACTCCTCGCCGTTGATGGTGATGAGCTCGACCAGGTCCTCGGTGGTCCTGGCGTTCATCTTGCCGCCACCGAAGCGCGGATCGACAAAGGTGCCAAGGCCGACGCGCGTCAAGTGTCCCGGCCGGCGCGCGGCAATATCGCGGAACATATGCGAGATGACGCCCTGGGGCAGGTTGTAGGCCTCGATTTGATTGGCGATCGCCAGCTGCTGCAGCTTGGGCACCAGGCCCCAGTGGCCGCCAACGACGCGCCGTATCAGGCCGTCATGCGCCAGGTGGTTGAGGCCGCGATCCTTGCCGTCGCCCTGGCCCGCAGCATAGACGAGGGTCAGATTGCGCGGCTTGCCAACCGCCTGCAGGTGTGAGTCTTCCTTGGACAGGTAGAGCTCTTCCAGCGCAACCGCGACGCCTTCGGCAAAGCCGATGCCGACAAACCCGCCGGTGGCGACCGTGTCACCGTCGCGGATCAAGCGTACGGCCTCGTCGGCGCTGACGATCTTGCCGCGCTCGACGCTGTGCAGGGAGGCCGCAACTGCTGGCGCCGCCGAAGCCGTGACAGCCGGCTCGATAGCGCGCTGCTGCGGTCGGGCGCGCCTGCGCTGTGGTTGTGCCCTCAAGACGCGGCTCCCGCCGTCCAGGGTCGCGCCGACATCAGCGCTTCGCGCTGCGTTTCGAAAATATGCGGGCCGAGCCCCCGGCTCGCCAGAGCTTCGCCGAGCTTCATGCGCAGGAACGCGCTCGTCGTGTAGCGGGAGACGTGCGTGTAATATGTCTCCGAGAGCAATTTCACGAGCGCCGCGTAGTCGTCGATCACGCTCTCATCGATCTCGAAGGAGTCATAGTTGACCACGACTGCTACCTTCTTGCCGATCGACTTGCAGCGCCCCTCGACCGCCTGGCGCACGGCCTCGACGTCGCGCCTGGTGCGCAGCTTGAGGCCCTGGAAGTTGAGGAACAGGGTCCCCTTCCTGGCGTCGTAGGTGATGCGGTCGACCAGTGCGATGGACAGGAGGATGTCCTTGAGCCCGAGCGGTTCCGGAAAGAAGAGGTTGGGGTTCATCGGCACCGGAGCGCGCATCACCGGCTTGAACTCCATGTGCGCAAGAATGTCGCTCTCGACGTTGATCCCGGGTGCGATCTCGATGAGCTCGATGCCCTGGGGCGTCAGCTGGAAAACACAGCGCTCGGTGACGTAGTAGACGTTCTGGCGCCGCTCCGCCGCCAGCGGCCCGCTGAACGTGACTTGCTGGACGCGCTCGACGAACTTGCGGGCCCGGCCCTCCTTGACAATCCTGAGCTCGCCACCTTCGATGGCGAGCTCGAGGCCGCCGGCGGTGAAGGTGCCGACAAACACGATTTTGCGGCTGTTCTGGGTGATGTTGATGAAGCCACCGGCGCCGGCGAGCTTCGGGCCGAACCGCGAGACATTGATGTTGCCGGCGCCGTCGCACTCGGCGAGGCCGAGCACGGCGAGGTCGAGGCCTCCGCCGTCATAGAAATCGAACTGCTGGTTCATGTCGATGATGGCGTCGGCATTGACGACGGCCCCGAAGTCGAGGCCGCTCTGCGGCACGCCGCCGATTACGCCGGGCTCCGCCGTCAATGTGATATACTTGAGTATCTTCTCTTCGTTGGCAATCGAGGCAACGCCCTCGGGCATGCCGATACCGAGGTTGACAACGGCATTCGGCATCAGCTCGAAGGCCGCGCGCCGGGCGATGACCTTCCGCTCGTCGAGCGGCATCGGCTCCAGGCCTTCGAGCGGCACGCGGATCTCCGAGGAATAGGCCGCATTGTACTGCGTGCCGAAGGTCTGCATGTGGTGCTCCAGCTTGGCCACGACAATGCAATCGACGAGGATGCCCGGGATCTTCACGTAGCGGGGGTTGAGCGAGCCGCGATCGGCAATGCGTTCGACCTGGACGATGACGAAGCCGCCCGCGTTCTTGGCCGCCATGGCGATGGCCAGCACATCCTGCGTCAAGGTCTCCCGCTCCATCAGCACGTTGCCCTCGGGGTCCGCCGTCGTGCCGCGCAGGAAAGCGACGGAGATGGGGATCGCCTTGTAGAACAGGAGTTCCTCGCCGCCGAGGGTCACGACCTCGACCAGATCCTCGCTCGTGCACGCATTGATCTTGCCGCCCTCGAGCCGGGGATCGGCGAAGGTGCCAAGCCCGACCCTCGTGACCGTCCCCGGCAAGCGCTGTGCCGTATCGCGATAGATGTGCGAGATCACACCGAGCGGCAGATTGTAGGCCTCTATCCTGTTCTCCAGCGCGAGCCTGCCCAGCCTCGGCACCAGGCCCCAATGACCGCCGATCGCCCGCTTGATGAGGCCTTCCTCGGCCAGCAGGTTCATGCCGCGAACGGTCCCGTCGCCAGGGCCGCCGCCGAATACCAGCGTCAGGTCGCGGGGATTGCCGGTCTCCTTGAAGCGGGAGGCGAGTGCGGCTGCGAGTGCCTCAGGCACGCCGTTGGTGCCGAACCCGGAGAAGCACAAGGTGTCGCCGTCATGCACGATGTTGACGGCCTCCTCCAGGGTGACGACCTTGTTGCGCATGACGTCCTCACGACGGTCACTGTGCGGTCCATCCTCCGTCGACGCTGAGCGCGGCGCCCCGGATCTGGGCAGCGGCATCGCTGCACAGGAACGCCGCCAGCGCCCCGATCTGCTCTGGCGTGGCGAATTCGCCGGACGGCTGCTTGGCGAGGAGCAGGCGCTCCCTCGCGACCTCGCCGGTTATGCGCTCGCGCCCCGCCAGATCGTCGATCTGCTTCTGCACCAACGGGGTCAGCACCCAGCCGGGGCAGATCGCGTTGCAGGTGATGCCGGTGCGGGCCGTCTCCAGCGCCACCACCTTGGTGAGACCGAGCACGCCATGCTTGGCCGCCACGTAGGCCGCCTTGTGCTCGGAGGCGACCAGGCCATGCGCCGAAGCGATGTTGATGATGCGGCCCCAGTTGCGTTTGCGCATGTGCGGCAGCGCCACGCGGATGGCGTGGAAATTCGATGAGAGGTTGATGGCCAGGATTGCGTCCCAGCGATCTGCAGGGAAGTCTTCGACCGACGCCGTGTGCTGGATGCCGGCGTTGTTGATCAGAATATCGACATGGCCGAGCTCGCGGACCGCCTGCTCCACCATGCCGGTCACCTCGGCAGCTTTCGACATGTCCGCACCGCTGAAGGCGACGCGCACCCGCAGTTCGCGCGCAAGCTTCGATTGCAGCGCATCAATCTCGGCCGGCGAGCCGAAACCGTTGAACATGATGTCGGCGCCCGCTTCCGCGAGCCTGGTGGCGATGCCCAATCCGATGCCGCTGGTCGAGCCGGTGACGATGGCGACTTTGCCTCCAAGCAGCATCCTTCCGTTCCTCCCTGTCACTGCCACCGCAGGCGTCACGCGGTAACCGGCTGCTTGGCCACGCGCTTCGGCTCGCGGGCCTCCGCAATCTCCATCAGCGGTCGCCAGACCTCCTCACCCGGGAGGTAGGTCGCGTCCTTCCACAAGGCGAAGTCGGGGAAGCTGTCGTCCCATGCGACCACCCCGATGTAGCAGCCCACGCTCGCCTGGTGGTCCTCCCGGCGGATCATATGGCCCGGGCCTCGCAGGGACGGCATCTCCAGTCCCTCGAGCGCATCGACCACCTTCTCGGTATCGAAGGTATCGGCTTTGCCGACAGCCTTGGCCCAGGTCATGACCGCGTCGTAGGCGTTGATCGCCCAGGCCGAAGGGTACTTGTTGGTGGCCGCACCGTATCTGCGGATGAACTGCTCGAAACCCTTGCTTGGCTCCAGCTTGCGGATGACGTGGAATGGCCCACGGTCGTAGGCAATGACCCCTTCGACCACGTCCCGGCCCAGCGCCTGCAGCGCATCGGCATCGTAGAGCGCGGCAAACCTCAGGCCGTCGAAGAAACCTTGCGCCTTGGCTTGGCGCGTGAAGGTCACGAGATCCGAACCATAGAGATTGCAGTACACGGCGTCCGGCTGCTTCGCGCGGATGGCTTGGATTGCGCGCGCGTAGTCGGTCTCGCCCGGCTTGATCCAGATGCGGTCGAGAATCTCGGCGCCAGGCTTCTTCTCCTTGAGGCGTCGCTCGAACGCCTCGGCCTGCAGATGGCCGAACTCGTAGTCGGGGCCGAGGATGACATAACGCCGGCACGGCTGCGCCGCCATGTGGAGCCCCATGGCGCTGCCCTCCATGAAGGTGCTGGGCACCACCGAGAAGATGTAGCGATGCCCTCGTTCGACGAAGGCGCGCTCCGAGTTGGCGGTATGCGAGATCAGAATCGTCTTGTTCTCCCGCGCCACCTCCGACATCGCGAGCAGCACATCGCTCGACACCGGGCCGAGCATGACGTCGGGATCATCCAGCCGTATCGCTTCGCGCGCCTGGCGCGCGCCCGCATCCGCATCACTGTTGTCGTCGCGGACGATCAGATGGAGCTTGCATCCGCGCACGCCGCCCGCCTCGTTCAGCTCGGCGACAGCCATCTTTGCCCCCTCGATTCCCGCCTGACCATAGAGCGCCATGGGGCCGGTCATGCTGCTCACCATGGCCAGCTTGACGGTGTGCCGAGGTTGGGTCGGCTTGAGCGCGACGACGAGGTCCATGTTGAAGAACCTGGCCAGCAGGGCGCTGAACTCGCCAACCACTCCCCGTCGAAAGGTGAGGACGCACACCACAAAGATGGCCCCTTGCACGACGGTGACCCACCCGCCGAACTGTGCCAGGTAATTCTGCAGGCCGATGACGATGAACGCGCCGACCACCGGGCCATAGACGGTGCCGAGGCCGCCCAGGAGCGTCATCAGCACCACCTCGCCCGACATGCCCCAATGCACGTCGGTCAGTGTTGCGAGCTGGAGAACGATGGCCTTGCTGCTGCCGGCCAGGCCCGAGAGCGCCGAGGAAAGAACGAAAACGATCAGCTTGTAGTGGTCCGGCTTGTAGCCGAGCGAGATTGCGCGCGGCTCGTTCTCCCGGATCGCAACCAGGACCTGGCCGAACGGCGAGTTGATGGTTCGGTAGATGAGCAGGAAGCCGCCGAGAAAGATGGCGAACACAACGCAATAGAGCGTGGTGATGTTGTTCAGGTCGAGCACGCCGAACAGCACACCCCGCGGGATCCCCTGGATGCCATCCTCGCCGTGCGTAAAGGGCGCCTTGACGTAGAAAAAGTACATCATCTGGGCGAGGGCAAGCGTCACCATCGCGAAGTAGATGCCCTGGCGGCGGATGGCGAGCAGGCCCATGAGAAGGCCGAGGATGGCAGAGGCGCCGGTTCCTGCAAGGATGGCCAGCTCGGGCGGAAGGCCCCAGACCTTTGCCGCGTGGCCGGTGACGTAGCCAGCCGTACCAAGGAACGCCGCGTGGCCGAACGACAGCAAGCCAACATATCCGACGAGCAGGTTGAAGGCGCAGGCAAAGAGGGCGAAGCACAACACGTTCATCACGAAGATCGGATACATGATGAAGGGTGCAATGGTGAAGAAGCCGACGAGCAGGGCGAAGCCGAGATAGTTCTCATGCAAGCTCAGGGGTTGAGCCGGGGCAACGGTCACATCATGCGTTTGCTGCATCGTGGCCATCTCAGTTGGTCCTCCCGAACAGGCCTGCCGGCTTCACCAGCAGCACGATCGCCATGATGACGAAGATCACCGTGTTGGAGGCTTCAGGGTAGAAGACCTTGGTCAGGCCCTCGATGACGCCGAGCGCAAAGCCAGTGACGATGGAACCCATGATCGAGCCCATGCCGCCGATGACGACCACGGCAAAGACGATGATGATCAAGTCTGCCCCCATCAGGGGGTTCACCTGGTAGATCGGCGCCGCCAGCACACCCGCAAACGCTGCCAGCGCAACGCCAAAGCCGTAGGTCAGCGTGACCATGCGCGGCACATTGATGCCGAAGGCCTGGACCAGCGTCGGGTTCTCGGTCGCCGCGCGCAGGTAGGAGCCGAGCTTGGTCCGCTCGATCACGTACCAGGTGGATAAACAGACGATGAGCGAGATGACGACGACCCAGGCGCGATAGTTGGGCAGGAACATGAAGCCGAGATTCTGCCCGCCGGTGAGCAGGTGCGGCATCGCGTACTGTTGTCCTGACGAGCCGAATTCATTGACGAACAGGCCCTGGATGATCAGGGCAAGGCCGAACGTGAGAAGCAGGCCGTACAGGTGATCGAGCTTGTAAAGGCGGTGCAACATGGTCCGCTCGAGAAGGACGCCAAAGGCACCAACGGCAAGCGGCGAGAGCAGGAGTGACGACCAGTAGCCGAGGCCCAGCTTCTGCAGCAGCAAATAGGCGACGAAGGCACCCATCATATATTGAGCGCCGTGCGCGAAATTGATGACGTTCATGAGCCCGAAAATCACGGCGAGGCCCAGCGACAGCATGGCGTAGAAGGCGCCGTTGATGAGACCCAACAGCAGCTGGCCGAACAACACCTGCGGCGGCACGCCGATCAGCTCAAACATGGCCGCTTTCCTCCGGGACGGATCGTGCAGCCCAGGCGGCGCCGGCCGCCGGGGCTTGGAAATCGCGAGATACTATTTCTTCACCAGCGGGCAATCACTCTGCTCGATCGGCCGGAAAGCTTCAGCCGCAGGGATCGTGGCGCGGGTCTTGTAGTAATCCCACGGCCCTTTGCTCTCCGCCGGGCTCTTCACCTCGAACAGGTACATGTCATGGATCTTGCGCCCGTCCGCGCGAATCGAGCCCTTGCCGAACAGCTTGTCGTCCGTCGGCATGGATTTCATCTTGGCGACCACGGCGGCGCCATCGGCATCCGATTTCAGCTCGTGCACCGCCTTGAGGTAGTGCAGCACAGCCGAGTACACGCCGGCCTGGATCATGGTCGGCATGTTGCCCTTGTTGGCCGCACTGAACTCCTTGGCGAAGGCGCGATTGGCGTCGTTGGCGTCCCAGTACCAGGCTTCCGTGAAGATCAGACCCTGCGCAATCTTGAGGCCCAACGCGTGCACATCGGTGATGAACACCAGCAGCCCGGCGAGGTTCTGCCCGCCTTGAACAATGCCGAACTCGGCCGCCTGCTTGATCGAGTTGATGGTGTCGCCGCCGGCGTTGGCAAGACCGATGATCTTGGCCTTGGAGGCCTGCGCCTGCAGCAGGAAAGACGAGAAGTCCTGACCGGGGAAGGGATGGCGCACCTTGCCCAGAACCTTGCCGCCCGACTTCTCCACCACCGCCGCCGTGTCGCGTTCCAGTGCGTGGCCGAAGGCATAGTCGGCCGTCAGGAAGAACCAGGTGTTGCCGCCGGTCTTGACGATGGCGTTGCCCGTGCCGTTGGCCAGCGCCCACGTGTCGTAGGTCCAGTGGATGGTGTTGGGCGTGCACGCCTTGCCGGTGAGGTCGGACGTGGCGGCGCCGGACACCAGGAAGACCTTGTTCTTTTCCTTGGTGATGTTGTTGACCGCGAGTGCGACCGAGGAGGTCGGCACGTCGACCACCACGTCGACCTTGTCCACGTCATACCACTGGCGCACGACGTTGGAGCCGACGTCGGGCTTGTTCTGATGGTCGGCGAACACGACCTCGATCTTGTCGTGGCACTTGGTCGACTGGCAGAAGTCCTGGACCGCCTTCTTCGCCGCCCAGACCGAGCCCTGGCCCGTCAGGTCCGCATAAAGGCCCGACTGGTCGTTCATGACGCCGATCTTGATGACGCCGTCGGTATACTGGGCGTGCGCCACGCCGGCTCCGGCAGCTACGGCGGCGGCGGCCGCCAACATCCTCAAGCTCCATCGCATGATCAGTTCCTTTCCTCTAGACCCCTAGATACGCTTGCAGCTTTCCCTTGTTCGCCTTGAGTGCGGCGTTGGGGATCATGTCGATCACGCGCCCGTGCTCGACCACGTAGTGCCGGTCGGCCACCGTGCCGGCGAAGTGGAAGTTCTGTTCCACCAGGAGAATGGTGAACCCCTCGGCCTTCAGGCGTTGGATGGTGGCGCCGATTTGCTGGACGATGACCGGTGCCAGGCCCTCGGTCACCTCATCGAGCAGCAGCAGCCGTGCCCCGGTGCGCAGGATGCGGCCGAGCGCCAGCATCTGCTGCTCGCCCCCCGACAGCTTGGTGCCCTGGCTGGTGAGGCGCTCTTCGAGATTGGGGAACAGGGTGAAGATGGTTGCGACCGACATCCCGCCCGGCCGCACCTGCGGCGGCAGCAACAGGTTCTCCTCCACGTTCAGGCTGGCGAAGATGCCGCGCTCCTCGGGGCAAAAGGCGAGACCCAAGCGGGCAATGCGGTTGGACGGCAGACCAATCAGCTCGCGACCATCGAAGCGCACCGAGCCGCGGCGCTTCTCGACGATGCCCATGATCGACTTCAGCGTCGTGGTCTTGCCTGCGCCGTTGCGTCCCAGCAGCGTGACCACCTCGCCGGCATGCACGTCGAAATCGACACCGTGGAGGATGTGGGATTCGCCGTACCATGCGTTGAGGTCACGTACGCCAAGGATCGGCGCGACTTCGCTGGCAGGCTGGAGGGCGACGACGGAACCGCTAGGCATGGGCCGCACCCATGTAGGCTTGAACGACCTCCGGGTTCTTGGACACCTGATCGTAGGTGCCCTCGGCCAACACCTGCCCCCGCGCCAAGACCGTGATGGTGTCGGAGAGATCGGCGACGACGCTCAGGTTGTGCTCGACCATCAAGACGGTACGGCCCTGAGCGACACGCTTGATGAGCGCGGCAATGCGGCCCACATCCTCGTGCCCCATGCCCGCCGTGGGTTCATCGAGCAGCATCATCTCCGGCTCGAGCGCCAGCGTGGTGGCAATCTCGAGCGCGCGCTTGCGGCCATAGGGCAGCTCGGCGGCGGCGACATGCGCAAAGTCGGTGAGCCCGACGGCTTCGATGAGCTCCATGGCGCGGTCGTTGTAGGCATTGAGCAGGTGCTTCGAGCGCCAGAAGTCGAAGGAGCTTCCCCGCTGTCGCTGCAGCGCGATGCGCACATTCTCGAGCACGGAGAGCTTGGCAAATACGGCGGAGATCTGGAACGAGCGCACCAGTCCCATGCGGGCAATGTCGGCTGGTCGCGCGCTTGTGATCTCCTTGCCCTTGTAGAAGATGCGACCCCGCGTCGGCGTCAGGAACTTGGTCAGCAGATTGAAGCAGGTGGTCTTGCCGGCGCCGTTGGGTCCGATCAGGGCATGAATGGTGCCGCGCCGGGCGCTCAGATTGACCCCGCTGACGGCAACAAAGCCCCTGAACTCCTTGGTCAAACCTTCGGTTGTCAGGATCGAGTCGGACTCCATTCAGATGGCCTCCTGGAGCAAGAGGAACGGCCGCTGCGACGCGCGCCGCAAATCCCGAGAAAGCTTGATCATGTCTTGGACGTTGGCAGTCCCAGCATGGCGCCGCTCAGATGGGGCGAGGCGACCCTGCAAGCTGGTCGGCACGCCAGGGCTGCGCGGCTGCGCCGCATCCCCACCGCAGGCCGCGCGGAGAAGAAAGAGCGAGCCGGCGCTGGTCCGGCTTGAGGCGCGTCTGGGGAGACGCTCTGAAAAATGGCAGGACGCCCAAGTCTGTCGACGCCCGGAACGATGCGTTGGCGCACGCCGATGACCCCGCACCGATCGGTGCTGCCTCGCCAGCCGAATGGCCGGCCCATGTGGTCGGCGAAGACCCATCGCATTCCTCCCCAACGCTCATGAATGGCTCGTTCTGCCGAAGCCTTGCCGTTGTCGGGAGCAAGCAGCGTGCCAATCGGGCTGAGATGCAGAGAGTGCCGAAGCCTGCTCGACTTATGAGCGGAAGAAGGGTTTGTCAGCGCTGTGGGATTCCGGACGGCCGGACGGCTGCGATGCCAGGATCACCCAACGCACGCGAAATCAAGAACTTGCTGCCAGTGTCCAGAGTCCTGGACGTCTGTCCATTCAGCCGGACAGCCGGAGGGTGCGCAGCCGTTCGTAGAGTGAGGATCTGGAAATCCCGAGCAGGCGGGCTGCGCCCGCCTTCTTGCCGTTCGCAGCCCTGAGGGCCGCGCGGATCGCCTCGCGCTCCTTCTCCGCGATAGCGACGGCGAGCGGGCTCGACCGTGCGCCGTTACAGGCTTCCAGCAACGGTCCGCCGCCGAGCACGCTGCGAACGTCCTCGGCGGTGATCGTCGTGCCATCGCCTGCAACGCAAGCCCGCTCGAGGACGTTGCGCAGCTCGCGCACGTTGCCCGGCCAATTGTGTTGCGACAGCAGAACCAGCGCTTGCGGTTCAAGCTCCCGTTGTGGTTCCTTCGAAGCGCGTGCGATTTGTTCGAGCAGGTGCTCCGCCAGCGGCCCGAGGTCGGTCAGGCGCTCGCGCAGCGGCGGCACCCGCACGGTGAGGACATTGAGCCGATAGAACAGGTCGGACCTGAACGTGCCGGCCGCGATCTTGCGGGACAAATCCTGGCTCGTGGCAGCAAGTATCCTGATGTCGACCTTCCTCACTCGGTTGGAACCGAGCGGCTCGATCTCCTTGCTTTCGATGGCGCGCAGCAGCTTGGCCTGCAGCGCAAGCGGCATGTCGCCGATCTCGTCGAGAAACAGTGTTCCCCCATCCGCAATCTGGAACTTGCCATCCCGCCCTCGCCGATCGGCGCCGGTGAAGGCCCCAGGTGCGGCACCGAAGAATTCGGACTCGAGCAGGGTATCAGGGATGGCGGCCGTGTTCACCGCCACGAACGGGCCGGCGGCCTGCGCCGAGCCGGCGTGGATGGCTTGCGCCAGCAGCTCCTTGCCGGTGCCGGTCTCACCCAGGATCAGCACGGGACTGTTGTGCAGCGCACAGCGCCGGGCCACGCGCTTGGCCTCGACCGCAGGGGCGCTCAAGCCGAAGAAGTTGGAGAAGCTATACTTGGCGCGGCGCTCTTCATCGAGCTTCTGGTGTGTCCGGGAGAGCTCGGCGTGCAAGCGTTCGAACTTCGCCAGAATGGGCTTGAGGTGGTCGACCCGGTCGTACAGCACGAAGCCGATGGCGCCGATGACCCGCCCGCGCTCATCCGACAGCGGCAGGCGGCTCACGACCAGGTGCTGGTCGGAGAATTTCATGATGTCGAGCAGGATCGGCCGGCCGGTCTCGACGACGTGGCGCATCATGCTCTCCGGGATGACCGTCTCGATGTCGCGGCCGATCACATCCTCCTTGCGATCGATGCCGAGCAGAGCGCGGTACTTGTCGTTGATCCAGACGATGCGGGCGTTGTGATCGACCGAGACGGCGCCTTCGCACATCTCCTCGAGAAGGCTGAAGAGGGCTTCGACCGCGCGGCGCTGCACGCAGGGCCCGTTGATGTCGCGTGGGCTGGCCATCGTTTCCTCCGTTGTATTTCAGCGTTCAAGCGCTGTTCTTGGCCAACATCATGCCCGAACTGGAGATTTTGGGAAACCTCCCACTGCTGGGGAAAGTCGGCGGGGAGCGCTCTGTGCCATCAACCTACTCCAATCCGGATATCGGCGATGCACGCTTCGATGGAGCGGGCCACGCACTCGATCGGCGTCATGCCATCAACGGTCCGGAGCAGCCCACTCTTCCCGTAGAACGCCAGCAACGGCGCCGTCTCCTGGTGGTAAAAGTCGAGCCTTCGCCGCAAGGTCTCGGCGGTGTCGTCTGGGCGAACAGCCGCGCCCGATTGGGCTGCGCGCTGCCGCACGCGGTCGAGCAGGATGGCGTCATCCACCTTGAGCGCAATGACGGCGTCAAGGGCGCAGGATTTCTCGGCCAGCCTGCGATCCAGCGCATCGGCCTGCGGCAGGGAGCGCGGGAAGCCATCCAGCACAAACCCATGGAGGGCGCCGATGGGGCGTGAGGGGAGGGTGACGTTGGGCACCACCGCCGTCGCCGAGATCACCATGCAGTCGAGCGGATCGCCGTCCTCGGAGAGGGTGTGGGGGATGAAGCCATAGTTGGCGGGGTAGAACATCGCGGTATGGAGGAAGCGGTCGACGACCATCTCGCCCGAGTCCTTGTCGAGCTCGTACTTCACCGGGTTCCCGCCCCTGCGGGATTTCGATGACGACGTTGATCTCGTGCGGCGGGTTGGCACCATGGATATGCGCGAAAGGTTCATGGCGGCTTTCGCTCTATTGCCTCTGGAACACGGCGACGCTCAAGACTGGTTCATGCGGTTGCCGACGAGATCATCGACGATGGCAGGATCAGCCAGCGTCGAGGTGTCGCCCAGCTCCTCGTGCTCGCTGGCGGCAATCTTGCGCAGGATGCGGCGCATGATCTTGCCCGAGCGGGTCTTGGGCAGACCCGGCGCCCATTGAATGAGGTCCGGCGTGGCAATCGGTCCGATTTGCCGACGGACCCACGCTGCCAGTTCCCGTCGCAGCGCCTCGCTCGGCGCGATCCCAGACTTGAGTGTCACGTAGGCGTAGATGCCCTGACCCTTGAGCGGGTGCGGGTAGCCGACGACCGCGGCTTCCGCGACGGTGCGGTGACCGACCAGCACGCTTTCGACCTCGGCCGTGCCGATCCGATGACCGGAGACGTTGATGACATCATCGACGCGCCCCGTAATCCAGTAGTACCCGTCGGCATCGCGGCGTGCCCCGTCGCCGGTGAAGTAGAGTCCGGGGTAGGTGGAGAAGTAGGCCTCGGCGAAGCGCTCATCGTCGCCATAGACGGTCCGAGCCTGCCCCGGCCAGCTGTCGGCGATGCAGAGATTGCCTGCCGCGGCGCCGTGGAGCTCTTTGCCTTCATTGTCGACGATGACTGGCCGAACACCAAAGAATGGCTTCGTCGCAGAGCCAGGCTTCGCAGCTATCGCACCGGGCAGCGGCGCAATGAGGATGCCGCCGGTCTCGGTCTGCCACCAGGTGTCGACGATCGGGCAGCGGCCGTCGCCAACAACGCGATGGTACCAGAGCCAGGCTTCGGGGTTGATGGGCTCGCCAACTGTGCCAAGGACCCGCAGGCTTGCCCGGCTGGTGCGCTTCACGGCTGCCTCGCCCTCGCGCATCAGGGCACGGATGGCGGTCGGCGCCGTATAGAAGATGCTGACCTTGTGCGCGTCGACAATCTGCCAGAAGCGCGAGCTGTCGGGGTAGTTGGGAACACCCTCGAACATCAGGGTGGTCGCGCCATTGGCGAGGGGACCATAGACGAGGTAGCTGTGCCCCGTCACCCAGCCGATGTCGGCCGTGCACCAATAGATGTCACCATCGCGGTAGTCGAAGACATACTGGTGTGTCATGGCGACGAAGGTGAGATAGCCGCCCGTGGTGTGCTGCACACCCTTGGGTTTGCCCGTCGAACCGGATGTGTAGAGGATGAAGAGCGGGTCTTCGGCGCTCATCTCCTCCGGAGCACACTCCGGCGACGCCTCGGCGAGGGCCGTGTGGTACCAGATGTCGCGGCCTTCGCGCCAACCAACCTCACCAGCGGTGCGGCGCACGACGAGGACGGTTTTCACCATCGGGCATTTTTGCAGCGCCTGATCGACATTGGCCTTCAGGGGAACCTTGCGTCCCCCGCGCAGCCCCTCATCGGCCGTAATGACGATCCGAGAGTAGGAGTCGAGGATCCGGTCGGCCAGGCTATCCGGCGAGAAGCCGCCGAACACGACCGAATGGATGGCGCCGACGCGCGCGCAGGCGAGGATGGCAAAGGCGGCCTCCGGGATCATCGGCAGGTAGATGGTGACGCGATCACCTTTCCGGACGCCGCGCGCCTTCAGGACGTTGGCCAGGCGAGAGACGTTCCTGTACAGCTCCTCATAGGTGATATGGCGCGTGTCGCCCGGGTTGTCGCCCTCCCAGATGATGGCAATCTGGCCCGCGCGGGCGGGGAGATGGCGGTCGATGCAATTGACGCAGGCATTGAGCGTACCGTCCTCGAACCAGCGGATCTTCACGTCACCGGCGAAGCTCGCATTTTTCACCTGGGTGTAGGGCTTGATCCAGGTCACGCGCTTGCCATGCTCGCCCCAGAACTTGTCGGGGTCGCGGATCGACTCTTCGTACATGCGCTCATACAAGGCATTGTCGATCCAAGCCGTCCGGGCGAAGGATTCTGGGACCGGAAACTGCTTCATGTCCGACATGCTGCACCCCGCAGTGACCAACTTTCGCGGCGACCGCTCACAGTGGGTGGCGGCCGCGGCTCGTCCTGGCACATCCAGAAGAGAAATTCGCAGAAGACATCGGCGACCAGGCTGGCATTGTCCTCGATGATCGCCTCGCGCTCAGAGAGCGGCAGCCCCAGGCCCACGAGTCTGAGCAAGCGGATTTGCGTCTGCAGCAGCCGCGCATTATTGCGCTCGATGTAGCGGAGTGCGACGACAAAGGGCTCGAGCTCGTCGATGTCGCGTGGCAAGACGGGGGTCAGGCGCACGAGCGACAGCAGCGCATGACCCATGGCGAGCCCGCTCAGCAAGGCATGCTCGCCGTGGAATGCCACCGGCAACAACAGCCTGCTGGTCAGCCTGCTGGAGATGGGTGCGACGAGCCAGGCGACGCCGGCGTAGAGGTCCGGCTCGGGCAGCCAGCGTGTGACGCGCGCGAGCAGGCCGATCGCCTGCAGTTCCTCGCAGTACTGAAGATAGAGAAAATGCTGTGCCGGCGATGCGGTGGGCTGGCAGATGCTGGCGCCGAGGAAGATAGCGTTGATGTTCTTTGCGGCGGAAAGAAACAATGCCAGTTTGGTTTCCATCCTCGCTGAGAGCCCGTTCTGCGCAATTCTGGCGCGTGCCGCATCATAGATCTCAAGCTGCATTCTCGTCCCCCATCGGCAAAGAGGACAGGGGGATCGAACGCGTGTGGTCGCCCCGGCACGGCGTCGCCCATTGCTTCGCAGTCGGATCATCGGCGGCGATCCACACCGACTGGTCTCCAATCCACGCCCCGTCCGCGACAGCACGCAGGAACTCCTCGATCACCCGCGCGGTAATTGCAGGGAATTCGAGGGTGAAGGCGTGGTAGGCGTGTTGGATGATCACCAGCCACGAGCGCCGTATCCCACGACGCAGAACCTCGTGGCAACAGCGCGGTGTCAGATAGTCCCACTCGCCGTTGAGAATGAGAGTGGGACAGGCAATGCGATCGAGCTCCGCCGAGAAGGGCTTGAAATCTGCCAGGCACTCGATGAGGTTCTGGATGGCATAGAGATCATTGAGAACATAGCCGCGTCGCTTCAGTTCCGAGAGCGCCTCGCGGTTGGCGGCGAGCCACGCCGAGCTGAAGTTCATGGGCAGCAGCAGGCTCTGCAGCAGCGGCAGGCCCGCCTCGAGCATGCCCTCCCACATTGCCTGCCCGAGCAGCTCCAGTTGCGGCGTCATCTCGCTAAAGGTGCTCATCGCAACGAGCGATTGCACCCGGTCAGTCTCGGCAATGGCGAAGCGCAAGGCGATCACACCGCCGAAGGAGATGCCCGCCAGGTGTGTATGCCCAATGTCCAATTCATCGAGGAGTGCCCCGAGCGTCTCGACATGATCATCCAACGTAACCCCGAGAACCGGCTTGGACGACGCGCCCTGCCCGAGCATGTCGTAGGCCAGCACGCGGTATCCTCGGGACGTGAAGTGGTCGAGATAGGGCTTCCAGAGCCCGGTCGACTGGGTCAGGCCATTGACAAGCGTTATCGTTTCCCCGCCGTCAGGGCCGCAGAGCTGGTAGTTGATCCGGCGTGTGCCGATCCCGATCTGGCCGGAGCGCATTCTGGGGGGCTCGCGCGTCTTCTTCTCGATCCGGCCGGCAGGTGCTGACAGCAGCATGTCGGCCTCGCTCAGCTCCCGGTGCGGGGGGCAGCAGTTGTTGCTGCGCCGAGGAAGAAATCAATGAAGTAGCGGGCGAAGGTGTCGGGCTGCTCCACGTTCATGGCATGGCCGACGCCGGGCACCACCTGCAGCCGGCAGTTGGGCATGCGACTTGCCATCTCTTCCACATGCGCGCGCGGAATCCACTGATCGAGCGCGCCCCACAGCACGAGCATCTCGTGAGGGATCTGCCCTTGCCTCGCGCGCAGGGCCGCCGACTGCCATTCCTTGGTGAGATTGTGGATGGTTCCGAACCAAATGCCGTCGGAGAGCACGCGCGTCTTCTCGATCAACTGGTCGAAGAGACGCCGCTGCGCCGCCGTGGCGTGCTCGGCAAATCTGACCGGGCCCGCCGTGAGCGATTGAGGCTCGAACAGCGTTGGCATCGCCGTGGCCAGGATCTGCCGCGCCGTGGCGGCATTCGCCTTCATGGCGGCGAAGAACTCCCGCTGCACGGGCTCGAAGTTGAGACCCATCGGTCCGACCGGATCGAGGAAAAGCGCCTTGCCGAACAGCTGCGGCCTCAGCCACAGCATGTGCAGCGCGATGATGCCTCCGGTGGAATGTCCGCACAAATGCGCCTTGGAGATGCCAAGGGTTGCCATCGCTGCGAGCATGTCGCGGGCATGCTGCTCCATGGAGTAGTTGGCGAAGTCCGCGTCCGCAGGCGGCTTGTCGGAGCCGCCGCAGCCCCGCCATTCGATGGCGATCACCCGAAGGTTCTCCGGCAACAGCGGCCAGACGAGGTGCATCCAGTCGCCGCAACCGAGATTGCCATGGAGAAAGATCACGGGGATCTCGCCCTGACCGCGCTCCTCGTAGTGAAGGTTCACGTCGCCCGCGTTCACCAGAGGCATCGGTTCGAGCTCCCCGTGACCATTCGCGCCCCGCCCTTGGCTGCTTACTTGGAAAGCCCGGATGGACGCGCTGCCGTGCTACCCACGTCTGCCGCTGCAACCGGACCGCTATGGATCAGTGCTTCGATGACGCTGTCGCTCACCACGTTGACCCTGCCGGTCTTCACGAAATCGACGGTGTCGCGCGCGAACTCATGCGGTACGTCGGTGTGAATGAAATGGCCGACGCCGGGATAGACCTTGAGGGTTGGTCGATTGCCGGCTTCGGTCATGCGCCGCATGAACGGCGCGATCACGTCCTTGGAAAGGTCGGTCAGGCCGTTGAGCGACGTTGACGGAATGAACGGTTCCTTGGCGCCGAAGGCGAGGAAGATGGGCGCCTTGATGTTGGTGAGCTGCTTGTAGAGATTCTTCGGATCATCCTTCACCAGCTCGTTGCCGATCGAGTAGATGTCGTAGATGAACGCGGTCACCCATTGCTCGAGCTCGCGCCTGTTGCCCGAGATCATGGCTACGCGCTGATCGGTGTGGAGCCGCGCGTACTCGGTGTCGGCCTTGAAGTAGCCGAGAGGGCTCGCCGCCACTGCGCCGGTCTTGGCGTCGCGCTTTCTGAAGTAGAAGAAGTCGGTGACGTCCTGAGGGGACTTCTTCAATTCGCTCTCGAATACGCCGGTGGGGCCCCACACTTCCTTCCATTTGGAGAAGTCGTGGGCGTAGGAAGCATCGAACAGCGGGAGGTCTTTGCCCTCGATCTTCAAAGTGCGCGGGAATTCCTCGAGGCCCGAGGGGCCTTCCAGGATAAGGCCTTGGACGGCGTCCGGATACTTGAGCGCATAACCCGTCGCGAACTGACCGCCGAGCGAGTGACCGAGGTAATAGGCCTTCTTGACGCCCAGCTGGTTGACGACGACATCGTGGATGGCCTCGCGCATGTCGGTAAGCGTGCGCGCCGGGGACTTGTCGAGATTGCCGGGCCCCGACATGCCGTAGTGCGGCAGATCGGGAACGATCACCCTCAAGCCGCGCTCGAGCGCGAACTTCATGAGCCCGCCGTAGTGGCCGCCGAAGGCTCCCTTGCCATGGATGATGACAAGGGTCTGCGGGTTCTTCTCGCTCCCGTAGTACTCGTCCATGTAGCCGATGGTCCAGACGACACCCCGTTCATCCTTGCCCTTGGCCTCCTTGACCGGGAACGGATAGGTCACCTGCGTTTTCCAGAACGACTTCGTGGCATCGCCCTGCAGCGCGACCTTCGGTGTCACGTAGTTGGCGGCTTCGACTTGCTTGTCGGCGTCGTCGAGCAATCCGATCTCGCGGAAGAACGTCTGCGCGATCGGGTTCTTGCCAATTTCGTTCGGAGCTCTGAAGATGGCGTAGTGCGCCAGATTGTGCGGGAAGGTAACAATTTGCCCGCCTCGAATGGCGGCCGCAGCGGCGCGTGCGTTGTCGACAATGAGCCACTGGTCAGTCTCAACGTGCACGACGAGCGTGCGCGCGGAGATCCTGCCCAGCTGCTTGTTGATATTGTAGGTCGGTCCGGCTGCGTTCCGGTACCACAGGTCGACCGCATCGAAGTCCTTGGCGCGTTGCCTCAGCGTCGCACCCTCATCACCCTTGGCCTCCCAATAGAACACTTCCTTGACGACGGCATCCCAGGGCTGAGTGCTGCGGAACTTCAAAGCGAGCCCGGTATGCGTCAAGACCGACCAGCCGAACATGACGCCTTGGTTGGGGTGCTTCTCTTTCGGCAGATGGTAGTAATTGCCCTTGGTCTGCTGCCAAACCGGATCACTTTCGATCGCGGCAGTCATCAGCTGGAACACCCAGGCTTGAACCGGGTCATCGCGGTCGCCGGCCGTGGCGCCGCCGATTGGCATGATCGCCTTGACGTAGTCCGAATGCAGGACGCCCCAGACGTAGCTTTGGGAGCCGCCCATCGACATGCCCGTCGCGAGCACGACCTGCCCGACCTTCAGGTGATCCTTGAGAAGCCGATAGTTGGCCTGCACCAGGTCGTAGTTGTTGTAGCGGGGGAACTTCGTGCCCAGGCCGTCGCTGGGCTTGGATGCGCCCCACAGCCCGATCGCATCGAGCATCACGACATAATATTTGTTCGTATCGAACAATCGGCCCGGGCCGACCACCGGTCCCCCGCTGAACGCATTGCCCGCCTGCCCGTCGTACCAGAACGCGTAGAGGTTGCTGGCATCGCCCGAGTAATAGGTGTTGATGATGATGGCATTGATGATCTCGCCGGCAGCGTTGCGCTTCGGCGTTCCAACCGCAATGTAGGCCACCTTCAGCGGGCCGGCGCCGAGGGATTCGAGCGTCGTGCCACCCTCCCCGCCGTTGTGCCATGCCTCGCGACGATCCAGGTCGTACTTGCCGCCGAGGCGGAAGTTCGAAATCTCGTAGGTGCGCTTCAGCGGGGCCAGCGCTGGAACAGCAATCTGCGCCGTGATCGGCTCACGCTTCTCCGCCCATGACGGCGTCGGTGCAAAAATGAGCAAGCCAACGATGCCAAGGCGACCGACAGCCTTTCCGAGACAAGCCATAGCTCTTCTCCCTGTTGAATGCCCCAAGGGCGCGGCAGCGGCGCCGTGCCGCCCTCTCGGTGAGGGGCGCCACGACGCCACGGCGTCGCGCGCATGGGATGCGTCGTAGGCGGCTTGACGCGGTCGAGCGGGCGTGTACGTAGGTGCGCGTCTGCGTCTGCGTCTGCGACCGACTGCGCGCGCCCTACACAATCCCCAGCAGCTGATGCGACCGATGATGGCCATCGTCCTCCTCCCTCGCTCATGACGGCTTCATTCTGCGGAAGCCGTGTTAGTGAGCGATGCCTGGCAAGGCGCATGCCAATCTCCGCACTCAGCCGCAGCTTCGCTGTTCTGTCGGCGAGATTCCGTTCAGAGGGCGGGGAGGAGCGCGACAAATCCAGCGCGCTGGAGAAGGGGTCGTGGCCACCCATGTGCGAGCCCAAAGGCCCTCGACCGCTTCCGATGTCCGGTATTTCGGACATCTGTCCGCCAATGTGGACATAATTTTCCGCCGCATGTGAAGATGCGATGCGTGCCGGGTGCCATCCCCGGCGACCGGCCATGGCCTTGATCTCCCGCCTGGCTCTCGTGCGCCCGTTTTGTCAAACGGCCTCGAACCGTTGACCAGGATCTGGAGTGCACCCCCGCGAGCGGACAGTGTCAGGCTGCGGATTTGACCGTCTGCCGGGCGTGCTCCTGTTCGAACTGGATGGGGCTCCGGTAACCGAGTGCGGAGTGGAGCCGCCTGCTGTTCAAGGTCTTCATGAAGCTCTCGGCCTTGGCGTTGTCGTAAGGGTTGCCGCGCCGGCCCATCGAACCCTTCAGCCCTTTCGCTTCGAGCTCCTTGCGATAGTCTTCGGCAGCATACTGTGAGCCGCGGTCGGAATGGTGGATGCAGCCGATGACCGGCTGCCGGCTGGCGATCGCTGCTCTGAGTGCCGCCAGTGCGAGCCTGGCATCGATGCGGCGGCCGATGGCATAGCCGACGACGCGTCGCGACCAGGCGTCAAGAATGGCTGCCAGATAGACGAAGCCCGCCGCGATGGCGATGTAGGTGATGTCGGCAACCCAAAGCTCATTCGGCCCCCTAGGCACCACGTCCTTGGCCAAGTTCGGGAAGATCGGTCCATCGTGATCGCTGTCGGTGGTGGCCACAAAACGCCTGCGCGGACGCACGGACAGCCCATGCTCCCGCATCAACCGCATGACCTTCTTGTGGTTGACGAGGTGGCCTGTGGCTTGCAGTTCGGCAGTCACGCGTCGATAGCCGTACGACGGCCATTCGGCGCAGATCTCCTTGATGCGTTCCACGATCCACGCTTCTGCGATCGGCTGGGCCTGCGGCTCGTCGTAGTAGCTTGACCGAGCGAGGCCCATCAGCCGGCATCCTTCTGCGATCGAGAGACCACGGGACCGGAAACGACGGACGTAGTCGCGCTTGTCGGCTGGCGAGCGTGCCGCGAAGCCCCCTTTAGCCGTTCTTATTCCGCCGGTGGTTGATTTGACT
>JRHI01001102.1_pt1 | contig 24727 bp, 18 predicted proteins | sample 215371 | NCBI WGS metagenome assembly JRHI01 (sample SAMN02929681, study PRJNA255918) | sediment metagenome | biome: cave system; feature: Ice Cave; material: Sediment; isolation source: sediment from deep within a dark volcanic ice cave with no known source of... ...
GTGCCCGCGCGAGTGGCAGGCGCCACGCGACGGTACCGGCCGCGAATCGCGCCCCACCGAATCAGCAATACTTCGGCGAACATCATGGCACTGTCACGCAGCATATTCACGCGGGTGTTAGGGCTGTGCGACCAGCGCACGGGTATTTCCGCTACCCGCAGGCCATGGTGGCGCGCCAGGTACAGCAGTTCGGGATCGAATCCGAAACGCTCGATACGCTGTTGTTGAAAAATAATCTGGCAGCGCTCGCGTATAAATGCCTTGAATCCGCATTGTGTATCGACAAAAGGCAGGCGCAGCAAAATTCGCACCAGCCTATTGAAGACGATCCCCGCAAACTCGCGAAACATCGATTCGTGAACCTGGATCAGGCTGCGGTCAAGGCTTCGCGAACCGATGGCCACATCGTTGGCGGCGAGTGCAGCCAGTAGTTTGCCGGCTTCCTCGATCGGCGCGGATAAATCGGCGTCCGTGAAGAGCACGATGCGGCCACGCGCCTCCAGCATGCCACGCCGAACGCTGAAGCCTTTGCCACGATTAACGCCATTGGCCACCACGCGCAGCGCGGGAACTTCTTTCACGAACGCACGCGCGACCTCACCCGTGCGATCGTGGGACCCGTCATCCACCACGATAACTTCGGCATCGATTTTCGATCGCTGCAAATAGGCGGCAATCTGCCGCAAAGTTTTTGGCAAGCGTTGTTCTTCGTTGTAAGAAGGGATGATGATGGAGAGTTCTGGCGCGGCAGGGGTCATTCGTGGAACGGTTTGCTCCAACCGTGGCGACCGATAAGCGGTACAAAACGGCATTCTTCGAGAACGCGCGTAGTCATCTGATCGCCGTTTTTCTGCACCAGTGTCAGCTTCTGATAATCAGATGAGCCAACGGGTATAACCAGGCGCCCGGATTCTCCGAGTTGCTGCACCAGAGGATCGGGGATCGCAGGTGCTGCCGCGGTTACCAGGATGGCGTCGAACGGCGCGCATTCCGCCAGTCCCAGCGTTCCGTCACCGCAATGGACGTGTACGTTTTTGTACCCGAGGCGTTCCAGGCGCGCGCGCGAAGCCAGCGCCAGCGACCCGCGGCTCTCCACCGTGTAGACCTCCGCGGCCAGGTGCGCGAGTACCGCTGCTTGATAACCGCAGCCCGTGCCTATTTCGAGCACCTGTTCGGTTCCCGAAAGACGTAATGCCGCGCTCATTACAGCCACCATGTAAGGTTGCGAAATCGTTTGCCCTTCACCGATGGCGAGCGGCTTATCGGCGTACGCTTCCGCAAGGCTCGCGATAGGAATAAATTCATGCCGCGGCACCGCGCGCATCGCTTCGAGCACGCCCTGATCATTTATTCCGCGAGCGTGGATTTGTTTCCCGACCATTTCAGCGCGCTGCTCGGAAAAATCGCCGGAAGGTGCGCCGGTGTTCTGCGGATTAGCGGGGTCTTTTTTGCGTTGCCAGCTCATTGCTGTTTTCCGTGCCGATATCTGCTTTAACCGGGAGCGACCGCCGTTGTGTGGGCTTCCCATGCGTGCGATTCCAGAATCGCTTCCATCTGCGCGAGTGCGAAATCGCACTCTTCGTCTTGGTTGTAAAAATGGGGCGACAATCGAATGCCCGCTTTAGGCCGATAGTCCACCATAATTTCCCGGGCGATCAGCTCGCGCATCACCTCGGGCCCATGCGGGCAATCAATCGAGACTGTGCCCGCCCGCTCCTCTGGATCGCTCGGCGTATTCACGCGCCACCCGCGTGCTTGTGCGCCCGCGATAAGCCGCGCCGTCTGGCGCTTTGATTTTTCGCGGATGGCGGCAATTCCAACCTGATTGAGAATATCGAGCCCTGGCTGGCACGCATACAGAGCAGGGATATGCGGTGTGCCATTCAAATAGCGAAAGGAATCTTCACGCGGATCAATCGAGCCAGTTTCAAAATTAAACGGCCGCTGGTGCGCGAGCCAGCCGGTCAGTGCGGGCTTTAATTTTGCCCGCAAGTCAGCGCGAACATATAAATAGCCAACCCCCGGGCCGCCACAAAGCCATTTCAGAACGCCGCCTACGGCAAAGTCTGCTTTCAGGTCGCGGACGTCCACGGGAATGGTGCCTGCTGCTTGAAACACATCGAGAATCACATGCGCGCCGACGCTGTGAGCGCGCTCGATGATGGCGCGCGCATTGACAATCGTGGAGCTGCGAAACAACACATACGAAATGGGAACCAGCAGCGTCTTCTCGTCAATGGCCGCCAAAACTTTGTCGAGCGGGATGTGAATTCCGTCGTTGCTCGCAATCGTTTCCACTCGCGCGCCATGGCGCGTCTGCTCATTATAGAAATATTGAATGGAGGGAAATTCCAGATCGACCATTACGATTTTGTTTCGCGGACCGCGAAAGTCGAAACAGGACGCAATGATTGCCTGCGTGATGGTCACGTTCTGGTGAAGCGAGATCTCCCCGCGGCCGGCCCCGATCAGCGAGCCGATGCCATCGCCGGCTCGCACGGCCATGTCCCACCATCCCTCTTCCCAGGCGCGCACACCTCGCACCGCCCACGAATCCGCATAATCTTTCATGCGGTCATATACTCCGCGCGGCATCGCGCCGAGCGAATTGCTGATCAGGTAAGTGGTATTCCCGAGGATTGGAAATTCCGTGCGCCACTTAAGAAGTGGATCCATGATTCTCTCCGCAATCGGGCCCGCGGGGCGCCAGATCAAGAGAACGGTATCACAGCCGGACATTACCGGGTAGCCAGCGAGCTTGGAACTCGTTGGTGATAAAGACGAGGATTAAAAGTTCACTTAAAACGTTTTTTAATCTTGATGTCCAGGCCGAAAGTTCCGTTCTCATCCCGCAGAGCGAGAATCGACACGTTGCGGTTCACATTGTATTCCACCTGAATTACCTGCTGCTGTGTGCTCGCCGCGCTAGAAATGTAGGTAATCGTCAGATCGCGCGTAATTTGTTCCTCGACGCTCACGCGCGCCGCGGCGTTCTGCCCAGCCACTGAACCCCCCAGCATAGGATCCACGCGTAGACGCGTGATGCCGAACAGTCGCTCCAGCCGCCCACCCAATTGGCTCGAGATGGCCTCGGAAAGCAGGGTAGAAGCTCCGCCGCCTAATGCTCCCGATGATGTTGAGGTACGATGCTGGCTTTCTTCGCCGGTTCGCCCGACAGCTAGCAGCGTAATGATGTCACTCGATGGCAACGGCGGGTCCGATCGGTAGGTCAGGATTAAGTGGCTGGCGCGTCCGCTGAAATTAAGGGTAATCTCGTACTGCCGGATCGACGCCGTCGCTTCCATGTTTATGTCGGGATCCAAACTAAAAGCCCTGGAAAAATTAATGTCTCCGCGGCTCAATTGGTATCGGCTGCCGCGAAAAGTAATTTCCCCCGCAAGCAAGTGAATGTACCCGAGCAGCACTGGATGCCCCCAGGTTCCGCGCACCCGCAGCGCTGATTCGGCTTCAAAATGAGCCCCCGGCCACTCGATGGCGGCGTTCGGCGCTGAATCCGCTTCGATGTCGAGCTGGAGGTTGCGCAAGAACGGGGAAGTCGCGGTGAGCGCGGAGCCCGGCTCTTTGGCGGATGCCAGCATCGGACCAAAGTCAAAACCCTGCCCAGCGACCACGCGTATCACTGTCACGCGACCAGAAAGCGCACTCGCTTGCGGAGTTCCCGAGAGCCGGACGGTACCGCTAGCCTGCGAGCTTAAGCCCTCAGGATATCGGATGCGCACTCCGGCGGTCCTCGCCGTCACCTCGTAATGAATCGGGCTCTCGCCATACTGCACTTGCCCGGAAAATTCCAGCTGGCCTCCTCCAGAATCTGCGGTAACTTTTTCAAATAGCAGCCGCGTCGAATCAAAAATTAAATCCCCAGCGATGTGCGCTAGCCCCGTCGGAAAATCTTCGTATCGCGCGGAAGCATTTTCCACGTGGACCCTGCCGTTTACGCGAGGATGATCGAGCGAGCCTTCCACTGCGGCATTAATCTTCGCCGGGCCGCCGGCGTTTAGCCCCGGGAAAAATCCCCGGGCCAGTCGCAAATTGATTGTTCCCGAAAGGTCGAGTTTAACGGCTCGCGGCCCCGCGAAGCGTGCAAACCCCGCGATCTTAAAGTCCGTGTCGATTCCGCGCAGCGTAGCTTCTTCGATGCGCAGCTCGTCGCCGCGATAGTTTAGGCGCACCGGACCTGCATTCTCCAGTTTTACGGTTTCGTATTCAAAAACAAGGTGTGTAAGATTCGCCTCCACAGCAATGGTTTCCGGATGCGTTAGCTTTCCGCTCACCTGGAAATGCCCATCGACCATGCTATGTCCAGTCAGGCCTCCTACACGCAAGGCGGCTTGGATAAAAGGATCGAGGTCGATACCCGTAAGCGAAATATCACCCAGGAGCGGTAGTTCCCCCCCAAGGCCAAGTTCTACCGCACCTTGAATCCGTCCGGCAGACATTGCCGAGTCTACGTTCAGCCGCACGCGCTTTCCGTCAGAATCGAGCTTGGCTTCGAAACTCCCGAGAACCTCTTTCCCAACGCTCAAGTCAATGACCCGCAGCGATCCCGTCGCCGACGGCGTACGCAGCGGCCCTTGGCCGTTTATTTTAAAGTTAAGCTTCCCCCCGATGGGCAGCCGCTGCGTTTGAATCCGGCGGATGCTCTCGAGCGGAATTCCTGCCGCAGTCAGATCGAAGGCCACGTCCGCATCCTTCATGCGGTAACGCAAATTCCCGGTAATGACCGCCGGAGAAAGTGCGCCATTCCGTTGTGGCGCGAATGCACGAAGCTCCGCATTCGAGATGCGCACTTCATTGCTCTGAAAGCCAAGCTGTCCCCGGAAGCGGTCGAAACTCAAGCCCCAGAAGTCGCCTTCGACAACATCAAATAATCCGCTAATGGCAGGAGCAGCGCGGGTTCCTCCGCCGTGGAACTGCCCCGTAAGGAGACCGCTCACCGGATACTGGGTCCCCAGCCACGCCTGCAGTTCGTTGGTCGGTGAGCGCACTACGCTGGCGTCCAGTGTCCATACACTTGATGGCAAAAAGCTCCAGTCGGAAAGGGCCAGCGAAAAATCAAGATTAGCCAAGGTATGGCCCCACTGGACCTGCCCGCGGGCAACGGTTAGCCGCGTGGGTGAGTAAGTAACGTCGCCCTCAAGCGAATTCCAAGCCAAATCGCCGTAGCGGATTTGATCTCCCTTGGCGTGTCCGATGAATGTGGGTGCATCGAAGCGGCCCGTAATGTGTCCGCGCCATAGCAGACGTCCGGCGACGCGCTCCGCAGCCGGTACGGCGCCGGGGGCGTATCCGCGGATTGTCGCGATAAAATCGTTCCACGGCTCGAGGTCAAGAAACTCAGCGCTCACATCCATCGCCGAATCCCTGGAGCGCAACGCGCCGCTAGCGGCAATGTGGCTTAAGGGCGTACGAATCTCCGCGGAAGTTAGCAGCAGTTCGCGTTTATCTCCCGCATATCGATATTCAAACTGGCCGGTTACTGGAATCTCGTTGGCCCGCTGTTTTTTATCTGGCGTCCACATTCCCTTTCCAGCTATTTCGAGGTGCTGAAAGTTTCCTCTCCAGATCAGCAATGCCTGGCCATTCATTCGTGCGGTCCAGTTAAGCCTCGCAATGGGGAACTTCGCGTGATTGACGGCAGTCAACGTCCTGGCCAGGCTCACTTCCTGGAATTGCGTATCCGCTCGAAACTGCATCCCTGCAAACAGCAGCTTGAGATGGCCGGTAACGTTACCGCCGAGCGTTTGCGCCTGGAAGTCCGGCAGCTCCACACCATTATTATCAGCTTGGTATGTACCTTTACTGTTAATTTCCCCGCTGTGGAACCACGGGTACCGGAGCGATAGATCGTGCGCGGTATAATGCCCGCTCAGATGAATGCGGCCCTGCAGATAATTCCCTTCCCCGACCGTTTCCCAGATTCCGCTCGGCGCCATGGGCTGATGGAAAATTTCCCGTGCATCCGCCAGATCGAAGCGGCCGCGGTAACGAAACGTCCAGTTGCCGCGAGCAAAACTCCCCAGCTCCGCGTGCGCGTCAAGTTGGGAGTGCGGTAGCTTCCAAGTAAGCTGCTCTATCGTGAATGAGTCGCGCTCGAGCGTGAACTTTAAAGCCAGGTCAGAAGCAAAGGGTACATAGTGGTTTGCGGCCAGCGTAAGGTGCTTCCAACTCAGTTGGCCCGCGTAAATTGGCTGGCCCGCCGGCGCGCTTTCATCAAGCGTGATCGCAAATTCCCCGTCGGCCGATAGCGGCAGATGCACATCGTTATAGTCAATAACCCCGTCTTCCATCCGGATCTTACGAATCGCAAGAGCGAACAAGCGCGCGGTTAGCGGCGTGCCGGGGGGTGCTAAACCCTTGGGGGCCGGGAGGTTGCTCGCTCCGCTAGGATCGCGCCGCACTCGAACCGCAACGCCCTTTAACGCCACTTCCTCCAGCACGATCTTCGTGCGAAACAATGACACGACCCGGAACACCACACGCAAATGTTCCACGTGGAACAATGGAGGCGTGTTGGGAGGCTCCAGCCCGTGAATCGTCAATCCGTCCAGGTCGGCGGTCAAGTTCCGCCAATCCATATGAAAACGCTGGAGCTGGACATCCCCCCCGGTCATTTGTTCCAGGCGCCGTACGACGGCACGCCGCGCAAAACTATCCGCCGCTCCGCTACCTATAAAGATTGCGATGCTAAGGGAAACCAGTAGCACGAGGCTGGCCGCCACAAGCACGGAGTTGCGCAACAGCAGCCACCATCTCGATTTGCGCGCCCCTGTCATTTGGGATTTGTATTCCTCTCGATCCGCAAATGCCCCCGCGTCTCTTCCAACCAGCCATTCGCGCGCAAATTGATCTCGCGTTCCACCAGTACTCTGCGGATTTCCTCGCCCACCTGCTGCATCGCAGGGAGCGCCTGTCCGCGCCCGGCAAGCTTGGGCGCCAGGGTTTCACGATAATATTTATCGATGTCGGCTTGAGGAATCTGCACCGCGGTACGGAATTTGTAATCGATGTAACGAGTCAGGAAAAGCTGTTGACTGACCAGCCGATGGAGTTGGGCTGCGGTCAACCGCAACTCTTGCATGCGCTTCTCGAAATTTTCAGTTGATCCAAACTGATTTTTTATCCCGGCGATCTCTTGCTCGATTTCCGGTTCGGTCGGCCGGGAAAAATGCGCACTCGCGGCTTCCGTGTTCACGATCCATTGGTCAATCAAACGGTCCAGAAGTTTTGCGTCACCCTCTTTTGCGCTTCCCTGTAATTGCTGCAGCCGGCCGAGCTCGACGAGCTCGCTTTCAAAGAGGATGTCGTCTTCGACGCGCGCGACGATCCAATCAATTGCTTTTTCTTGCGAAAATGCACGCCTCGCCGCTGGAAGCTGTGGCCTCGCGCCAAGGGTAACACAAAAGAAAAGCGTAAATAAGATCGCGCGTAGCATTAGAAGATAGATCCCAGGTTGAAGAAAATCTGGAACCGCGAAAGCCTCGCGCTCGGCTTGCAATTCGGCGCGCCACCGGAACAATCAATCACGAAGGTGGGAGGATTGAGCTGATATCCGAAATCCACGCGCACCGGCCCAATCGGCGTGCCATAGCGGAAACCGATTCCTAAGGTATGAGAAAGGTAATTTAACTCGTTTGTACAATTAGCCAGGCACTTGGCCGGGATCACAGCATTGAAGACTGGCTTCGGGGGGCGCCATCGCAGCGAGACGCGGCTCAGGCGGCTATACACGTTTCCCACATCATAAAAAACCGCGCCGCCCAGCCGAGTACCGAGATAGGGCAGCCGCATGGGAAAGCGCAGCTCATGATTGAACACCAACAGCGCTTGTCCGCCCACCGGGAACCCGGTTCTCGAATCCCGAGGACCAGCCTGATTGAGCGCGAAGCTCCGCAGCGTCGTGCCTCCTCCGGCAAAGAAACGCTCCGGCAAAGGAATCACTCGCGGCAGCGGTGTGGCCGTCTGCGGCGGAAATGAAAGAGAAGCCGTGCCTTGAAATGGCTGGAGAATGCCAACTCGAGCCGAGCGCGCGAATGTGTAGTTTCGGCCTACGGTATGGAACGTCGAATTTTGAAAAAATAGCCGGGCAAAACTCGCGCTCGAGCCCAAGGATGTTGAATTGACCGAGACATCGATATTATTAAACCGTCCGCGCGTCGCATCCGCTGGATTATCCCGGTGATCGCGGAACCACGTCAGCCCAAATCCGGAGACCAGCGTTGGCTGGCTGATCAATGGAATTACTTCGGGCGAAAGCGAGCTGGCAATCGAAGTTACCAGCACCTTGCGAAACGAATACCGATAAATCAGCGAAGTGAATGGACTGACCTTTTGGGCCAGCTGCAACGATCCCTCGTACCGCGTGGAGCTGAATGTGTTGACGTCGCGCGTCTTATCCGCATACGCGGAAGCTTGCAGGCTGAATTGCGGTTTGCCGAAATAATTGGAGGCTGTATACGTAAGTAGTGCGCGCCCTTGCAGGGTGCTGGCACGCACTTTGAACGCGAGCGCGTCGGCCCGGCCGGTAAAATTATTTTTTGTGATTTCAAAAATACCTCGAGGGCTAGCCTCAAAAGTCGAGCCGGCGGCGTTGGATGTGCTTGCGAGTTTCTGAATCTCGAAGCCGCCACCATAGCCCATCGTGTAGCGTTTGCCTTCGTCCACCAGCACCATCACAGTCTTCTCAGTATCGGTGCCGCTCGGATTTTGCGGACCCACCCAGACACGGCTGAACACTCCAAGATTGTAAAGCCGCCTCTGCGTCTCAATGACGTCGCCCTGCCGTAATGGTCCCCCCGGCTTCACCTGAATTTCGCGGCGTATCACTCCGGGGCGGGTGTGTACGTAGCCCCCGGTCAACACCTGGCGCACCAGACTCTGGGGGCCTTTCTCAATATGATAAGCAAGCCTGACAAAGCGCCCCGGAACAACAGGTTCGGCCCCGGGGGGCGGCTCATTGCCATTGCCTTTGGCTGCTGCATTTTTCGAGGATCCGTTCTCTTTAGCGCCAGCGACCGATGCGGGAGGCTCGATAACCGAAGAGGTAAAGCGCGCGTCCGAGAATCCTTCATTGTAGTAAAGCGCGAGAATGTTATCTCTATCGCTGGCCACATCGAATTCCGAGAAAGGCTGGCCAGGGGTTGAGCCAACCACAGCGAGCAATTCCGATTCCGTCAACGCTTTATTGCCATCAATGGTCAGCGCTGCGACACGGGTTTGTGGGCCTTCCTGCACCATAAAACGCACAAAAACATCGCCTTTCTTGCCATTGTAATCATCCACGTTTACGGGCGTCACCTGGACGTCCCGGAATCCGTTGGCGATGTAAAGATCGCGCATTGCGGCAGCATCGGATTGAAATAACTTTTTACTGAATCGCGCGCGATTCGCGAACGAGGATTGTTGGATCTGCAGCCGGCTTCGCAGCAAGATATCGCTGAAATAATGGTTGCCGACGATAGCCACACCGTCCAAGCGATGGCGTATGCCACGATCTACGTTGTACGTTATGACCAACTCCGGGGGCGTTACGCCCTTAGAGGTTTTCTTGGCTTGTATCTCCGCGGTGTTGTATTGCACCTCCGCATCGAAATAGCCCTCGCGCTCGAGACGATCCAGAATAGCGCGGCGCCCTTCTTCCAGGAGGTCGTCGTCTACCGCGCCTTCCGCATAAATTGGCAAAAGCTTCCGCAAGTCGCGGCGCGCAATTCTCGAGCCTTTGACGTCGACACGGACGCGCGAGCCTGCGGAGACTTCGAGCTCCAAAGGCACTCGATTGGCGGCCGCGTCGTATTCGCCTCGACGCTCGACCACTCGAGCGCTGAGATGATTTTTCTTGACCAGGAAATTGCGAATACGATCGGCAGCCTTCTTGAGGTTGGCCGAGATTACCTGGCGTCCAGCCTTGAGGTGCGAGCTATCCGCAAGAGCATCATCGGGAAATTCTGTGTGGTTTCGTATGTTGATCTTAGCCAGACGCGCTCGCGGCCCGGGCTGGACATGAATTAAAATATCCATTTGGCGGGTGTCCGGGTGGGGCAAAAGGGAGGCAGTTACGCGCGCCTGATAGAACCCGTCTTCGCGCAGGGTGTCGCGCAACCGATTCAGTGCGGCGTCAACATTCGCGGGATGAAATGCTTCGCCGGGTGTAAGCCGCAGGGATGCCAGAGCCAAGCCCTCCGCGGGAGGGGGCTGCAAGCCTTCGATGCGCACGAGGTTTACAAAAGAGTTTTCCTTAACGACAAATTCCAGCTGCAACCCGCTCGCTACGGGCGATGCTTCGGCGCGCAAATCGGCGTAAAGTCCGGTTTGATAAAGGATGCGCAGGCTATTACGCAGGGCTTCGGAATCCAGTGCGTCGCCCGTCTTTAAGGTCAGCCCCTCTGGCTTTTCCGAAAGAATCTTGCCACCTTCCGACACAATGCGAATAGACACGATCCGCTGGCCATTGGAAGAAGCGAGGGATTGCGAAGTTTGCGATGTGGATTGATTCTCCTGCGATCGCGCCCGCGGGGCAGCAGCGATGAGACACAAAAAGAGCGCGCTGGAAATCAGTGGCACCAAGCGGCGCTCTTCTCGGGTCATCATAAGCACTAAGAAGAAAGGTTAGCACAGAGGAGTTGCTTAGGAATTCTGGCATTACACTATACTTGCGGGTTATTTGGACCTTCAGCCGATGGAAGCCGAAATTTACCAGAAATACTCGCGCCAGATTCTCTTCCCGCCGCTCGGCGAAGCGGGGCAACTCCGCCTGCTGGCTTCTCGTGCTGTCCTGGTGGGATGCGGAGCCCTGGGCGCTTCTGTTGCGAATCTACTGGTACGCGCAGGCGTGGGTCACTTGCGTATTGTGGACCGCGATTTCGTCGAAGCCTCCAACCTCCAGCGTCAGATACTCTTCACTGAAGACGACGCACACGAAGCGCTGCCCAAGGCTATTGCCGCCCAGCGCAGCCTCGCGAAAACGAATTCCAGCGTGCACATCGAAGCCATCGTTGCCGACCTGACCCCTGACAATTTGCAAGAGCTGCTGAGCGGCTACGAACTCATCCTCGACGGCACCGACAATTTCGAGACCCGCTTTCTGCTCAACGAGGCCGCGATCCATCTACAAGTGCCATGGGTATACGCGGCCGCGATATCCAGCTATGGGGTTACGATGACGGTTCGACCTGGCAAAACCGCGTGCCTCAATTGCCTGGTCGAGTCCGGCCCGGGAATAGGCGCTGAAGAAACCTGTGACACTGTTGGTGTTCTGGGGGCGATCGCGGGTGTCATCTCCTCTCTGCAAGCGGCAGAAGCCATGAAAATTCTTTCGGGCAATCTCGATGCCCTGCACGGCCGGCTGATTTCCTGCGACGTCTGGACCGGTCGCTTCCAATTTATACGGGTCGAGCGCAACCCGCAGTGCCGAACCTGTGTGGGACGCGAATTTCGCTATCTCCAGGGTGACGCCCAGCCGCATCTGACGATGTGTGGCCGCGATTCCGTGCAGATTCACGAGCGCAACCGGAAACTTGATCTCGCGACGGTTGCCGCGCGTCTTGCGCCGACGGCCACGGAAGTGCGCTGCAACGAATTTCTTTTGCGTTTTCGCGTCGCCCCTTATGAAGTAACCGTCTTTGCCGACGGACGCGCCATTATCAAAGGTACGCGCGAACCGAGCATTGCGCGGTCGCTTTATGCCCGTTACATTGGCACGTGAATCAGTCCAAATTCTGACGAGGTGGCCTGCTTAATGAACAATTCTCAATGCAGACAGAAAGTCCCAAGCTCGGTGTGCGGCTTTGCGTTCCTTATTTTCTTAAACCTGGCAATTTGCCTGAGCCTCGCGCCCACGGCCTCTGCTCAGCAAGAAAAATCTGCGGCAGATAAGGCTCCCAGCGCCAACCCCGTCGAACTCCGCCTGAAGCTGATGCGGCAGCTTGACCAGTTAACCGCTTCCTTTGACGGGTTGATCGGCCTTGCCGCCAAGGATTTAACAACCGGAGAACTATTTCGCATCAACGCCGGCTTAGCTTTTCCGCAAGCCAGCTCGATCAAAATTGCCATTCTCGTGGAGCTTCTGCGCCAAGCCCAGGAGGGCAAGCTAGCATTGACGGAGCGCATTGAAATCAAGCACGCGCACACGGTCGGAGGCAGCGGCATACTTCATCATTTTGCTGATGCCGGCTCGGCAATTTCGCTGGGTGATTTGGCCGTGATGATGATCCAGCTCTCTGACAATAGCGCCACGAACATAATTATTGAGCGAATCGGCATGGCCAACGTCAATAGCATGTTGTCGCGCTTCGGGTTCGAGCGCACCAGGCTGCAGCGCATCATGATGGATCAGGAGGCGCAGCGCGCGGAACGCGAAAATACTTCTTCGCCCGCGGAGATGGCGTTGCTTCTCGAAAAGCTGGCTCACGGCAAGCTGCTGGACGCGAAAAACACGGCTATGGCGCTGGAAATTCTTAAATATGAAAAAGATACCCCGCTGCGCGCCGGGCTGCCTGCGGGTGTTGCTATTGCCGACAAGCCGGGAGCCATAGCCGGGGTGCGCTGCGATTCGGGAATCGTTTTTCTGGGAAAACGGTCTTATGTTATTTCGGTGATGACCTCGTTTGCCAAAGACGAACGTGTTGCCGACCAAACGATAGCCGAGGTTTCGCGCCGCTTTTATGACTATTTTGAGCGCGTATCGCGGTCGAACACTTTCGGCGCCCGCCTGCAATAGCACTCATTCTTATTGCGAGTAAATGTCAGGCCCCACGGGAATCTTCGACGCTTCAGCGCAGTACGCCGGAGCGTCCCGGAGACTGGCGTAGCGATGCACGATCGAGGTTTTCACGCAGGTTCATAAGGGTGAGGAAAGTGCTCAGGATGCGTGCTTTCATTTCGTCGACTAAATGGAGGCCGCTGGTAGCGACGCGGGCAAGTATCTCGCCGTGCTCGGTGATGTAACGCATGATTTCCACTTGGCGGGCGTGCGGCGCCTGTCCCAACACCGTTTCTCGCCGCATTTCCGCGCAGATCTGTTCTACCGCCAATGTGAAGTGCAAGACGCACACTTTTTGGTCTGCCAATGCCGCGGGCACGTCAGTCTTGCAGCCGGTAGCGTTGCATTTCGCCATAGGGAAGCCCAACCTCGATTGTTACCATTCTACCAGCGCAAAATCTACTCGCGTAGCTGGCCTTGATGCGAATGCGTTATCCTGGCCCGGCGCATACACATCGCCCCGCGCAACGCACCGGACTCCCGAAGCCGGGTTCCTCTTACGTTCTACCCTCCCGGAAAATCTTGGCTATCTTTTTACGTTTTAAGTTGACTCCGTCTGAATAGGACCGTATAAATATGCATGTGTCTGCATATTCAGTCGGGTCCTTCCAATACGCAGAAAGGAGAAAGTGCTCGGGCAGCGAATGGAGCGGCAAGCCAGTGATGAATACGCACAAGCGCTTCCGGCAAGGGCAAATTCTCAAGCTGCTTGCCAATGAAGCAATCGCCAGCCAGGACGAGTTGCGCCGCCGCCTTGCGCATCTGAAGCTGCGCTGTACGCAAGCGACGCTTTCCCGCGATCTCCGCGAGTTAAAGCTGGTAAAAACAGCCGAGGGCTATAGGCCGCTCTCTTCGATTGCCGAAGAAACCGCTGCACAACCCCCTCTGGCGCGCGCATTGCGCGAGTATCTTCTCGATTTCCGGCCCGCGCAGAACATGCTCGTGCTCAAGACCCCGCCCAGCGGCGCGCAACCACTCGCAGCCGCTTTGGACGCCGAGCGCTTCCCTGAAGTTGCGGGCACCATTGCCGGTGACGATACCGTGCTGATCGTGACGCCCTCCCGGAAGAGCTGCATTGCTCTTCAGAAAAGAATGGAGGCGCTGCTGCAGTGAAGAGTCCGCACCAAGTCGCCGTTGTTGGCGTCACCGGTTACGCCGGTTTTGAGCTGGCGAAGCTCTTGCTTCGTCACCCTGCGATCGCTCGCCCAACCTTTTATTTGCGCAACGCCGAAAACGTGCATTGCCTTACCGAAGTGTTCCCGCAGCTTCGCGGCCGGGGCGATGCCCCCTGTAAACCCTTTTCCGTCGACGCGGTCGCGTCCAGCGGTGCGGGGACTGCATTCCTATCGACTCCTCACGAGGTTTCCCTTGAGCTCGTGCCGCAGCTTCTCGACGCCGGCCTGCGCGTTGTTGATTTAAGCGGCGCCTTTCGCTTCCGCGACCCCCAGACTTTCTCAGACTGGTACCAGCTTCCCGCGCCTCCTGCCGCGCTGCTGGAAGAAGCGGTCTACGGCTTGCCGGAACTGTATGCGGATAAGCTTCCCTCGGCTCGCTTGGTAGCGAACCCCGGGTGTTATCCGACATCGGTGATCTTGGGGTTACGACCTCTGGTGGACGCCAATTGGATTGACATGCAACGCGGGATCGTATGCGATTGCAAATCTGGAGCCAGTGGTGCCGGTAAAGAGCCCCAGCACGAGCTGCAGTTTGTCGAAGTGGATGAAAATTTTCGCGCTTATGGTCTTTTCACACACCGGCATACCCCGGAGGTCACCGGCCATCTAGGCTTCTCGGCGAGCGACATTATGTTTTCCACGCACCTGCTCCCGATCGCGCGAGGTATTCTGTCGACTTCGTACGTTTGGCTCGACCGCCCGCGGAACGTCGAGGAAGTTGCAGCGCTTTACAAAACTTTTTACGCTTTCAAGCCGATGGTTCGATTGTGGCCCGCGGGCCGTTTACCCGAGCTGCAGCACGTAGCCCACACAAATTTCTGCGACATCGGTTTCGCGCTGGACGCGTCCGGCAAGCGCCTAATCGTGGTTTCTTGCCTCGACAACCTTGGCAAAGGCGCCGCCGGACAGGCTGTTCAGAATTTCAACACCATGTCGGGAATTGAGGAGAACACCGCACTCCAATGAGAATCGTCATCAAGTTCGCAGGGGCGTTGCTTGAGAATCCAGAGAGTGTGCAGCAGCTCGCGCGTCAAGTGGTTGAGCTTACGCAGCAGGGGAATGAGCTGCTGGTAATTCACGGCGGCGGCAAGATTTTCACGAAGACACTGGAACGGATGGGAATCCAGAGCCGCTTCGTGGATGGCCTGCGCGTTACCGACCGGGAAACCCGTGACGCCGCGGTAATGGTCTTCGGAGGGCTCCTGAATAAGCGGCTGGCCACGGCGATTTCGCGCGAAGGGCAGCCTGCCGTAGGCATTTCCGCTGGAGACGCCGCTTGTTTCCTCGCCGAGCCTTTTATCCATAATGAAGTTCCGGGAAGTCTTGGCTATGTGGGTTACCTAGTGGGTGTGAACCTGGAATTCCTGGAGTCGCTCTGGAGCGCAAATATTGTGCCGGTGGCTTCGTGCCTTGGCCTGGGCCAGGACGGCGAGGTTTACAACATTAATGCCGATCACATGGCCGCGGCCTGCGCCGAGTATGTGCATGCCAACCGGCTGATTTATCTTACTGATGTTGCCGGCGTGCTCGACGGAAAGAAAATACTTCGCGCCGTAGCCTGTGACGAAATTGGAATGCTCATCCAGAACCGCACTGTTTCCGGCGGAATGGTTTTGAAACTGGAAGCTGCCAAGCGCGCGCTCGATGGCGGCGTCGAGCAGGTGCGCATCGTTGGCGGCACGGTGCCCAATGCGCTTATCGAAGCGGCGCGAGCCCCGGCACGAGCGCAACGTACCCGCCGCGTGCGCGCGCTTGGTACCAGCGTCACCCCAAGCTCTTTCCCGGTAACGCATATGGCCGGCGTCACCGCCGATTAATCAAGGGTGAGAGTTTGAAACCAAAAATAAATCATGCCAAACGAATTGTGAATGGCGGCGGCCCTGCAGCGAATGCCGCGCTGCGCGACGCCGATCGCTTTCTCTTGAATACCTATAAGCGGAGCCCGGTTGTTTTTGTTCGCGGCAAGGGCTGCGCGATATTCGACGCCAGCGGGAAAAAGTATCTCGATTTTCTCGGCGGCATTGCCGTAAATGCCCTCGGCCACGCTCATCCGCGGATTGTCCGCACCATCCGCCGCGAAGCCGCCCGTGCAATCCACTTCTCGAATCTTTATCACAACATGTGGCAAGGTCCGCTGGCCCGCAAGCTGGCCGCATGGTCGGGTATGGACCGGGTGTTCTTTACCAACAGCGGAACAGAAGCGATCGAAGGCGCCTTGAAGCTTGCCCGGCTTTACGCGCGGCGCGAGAACGGTGCGGCGAATGCAATTGGGAAACCGGGGATTCTTGCGCTGGATAACTCATTTCACGGACGAACCTTTGGCGCATTATCCATCACTTCCTCGCCAAAATATCGCGAGCCTTTTGCGCCCCTTTTGCCGGGCGTCCAGTTCGTTCGTTTTAACGATGTCGCGGACCTGACGGAGAAATTTGACTCGACGATCGGAGCCATCGTCATCGAACCCATTCAGGGTGAAGGGGGAATTCATTCCGTAAGCGAAGCGTTTTGGAACCGCGCCCGCGAGCTCGCAACGCAACACGGCGCCGTGCTTATCGCCGATGAAATTCAGTGCGGTCTCGGACGCACCGGCCGTTACTTTGCGTATCAGCGTTTCTCCGCGCGCCCTGACATTGTGGTCGTCGCCAAGCCGCTAGCAGGAGGATTGCCGCTCGGCGCCGTGCTCGTCAATCAGGCGGTTGCCGCGGCTGTGAGTCCCGGAATGCATGGCACCACTTTTGGCGGCGGCCCGCTGGCGTGTGCGGTTGCGCTGGAATTCCTCAATACCGTGGACGAAGAAAAACTGCTCGACAACATTCGCGAGCGGGGCGCCGAATTGCGCGCGGGTCTCGCTCAACTCCAGCGAAAATTTGATTTTATCGGTGAGATTCGCGGAGAAGGTCTAATGGTCGGCGTCGAGCTCTCCATCGAAGGCACGCCATTCGTGGCCGCAGCACTGCAAGCCGGCCTCCTGATCAATTGTACCCACGACTACACCCTGCGTTTTCTGCCGCCGTTTATCGTCACGTCGCAGCAGGTTCGCCAATTCCTTTCCAAGCTCGGAGCCGTTTTCGCGCAGACTCCGCGGAACTCCCACTCACCGGCGCTTGCCGCTTCCGCCGGTACAAAGTTCAGGGCTTTTGAGGTTGCGAGGTAAACATGACGGCCACACCGGTAACGACGCCTCTTCTTTTAAACACCGATTTCTTAACCGGCTCGGAATGGAGTCCCACACAGGTGCGGGAAATTCTTCGACTGACGGCCGACAGCAAAGCCCATCCAGAACGTTACTCCAGCGCCCTGCGCGGAAAATTTTTTGCGCTCATTTTTGAAAAGCCCTCGCTGCGTACCCGCGTAACCTTCGAGGTTGGCATCCGGAGTATGAGTGGTTCGGCTATTTTTCTTGACCACACGCAAGCCGGGCGTTTCGGCGAACGCGAATCGATTCCCGACGTCGCGCACAACCTCGAGCGCTGGGTGCATGGCATCATCGCTCGCGTGTATGACCAAAAAGTGCTGGAAGAATTGGCAGCCAGCGCCCAAATCCCGGTTATCAACGCGCTCTCCGATCGCTTTCATCCGTGCCAGGCCCTGGCAGATTACTTCACACTCGAAGAACAATTTGGAAACCTGCGAGGATTCAAGCTTACTTACGTAGGCGACGGCAACAATGTCTGTCACTCTTTAATGCTCCTGGGAGCACGCCTTGGCGTCCACCTTCGTATTGCCACACCGCCGAATTACGCTCCGGCACCGGAAGTTGTCGCCGAAGCCCGGCGAGTGGGACGTGAAACTCGCGCGAAGATAGAACTTTTCCATGACCCCGCGGAGGCCGTGACCGGCGCCCAGGGTGTTTATACCGACGCCTGGACCAGCATGGGGTTTGAAGGCGAGGCGGCGGTACGCGAGGAACTTTTTGCGCCGTACCAGGTCAATTCCGCGCTCATGAAACACGCCGCGCCGGACGCCGTTTTCCTGCACTGCCTTCCGGCGCATCGCGGCCTCGAGGTTACGGCCGATGTAATCGATTCCGAGCAATCCGTTGTTCTTAAGCAATCGGAAAATCGCATGCACGCACAAAATGCAATTATGATTACTTTTTTCAGCTAAGGAGACTGTGTGCCCAAGAAAGTAGTGCTGGCCTATTCCGGAGGGCTGGATACCTCCATTATCATTCCGTGGCTGAAAGAAACGTATCAGTGCGAAATTATTGCCATGGTAGGGGATGTCGGCCAGCAAGAGGACCTCGAGGCCGCGCGCAAAAAAGCCCTGGCCACCGGCGCATCGAGCGCCACGATCGAGGATTTACGAGAAGAATTTGTTCGCGACTATATCTGGCCTACGCTCCGAGCGGGCGCTGTGTATGAACATAAATATTTGCTCGGCACCTCAATGGCCCGGCCCGTCATCGCTAAGCGCCAGGCGGAAATTGCGCTGAAATCGGGAGCGGACGGCCTCTGCCACGGCTGCACCGGGAAGGGCAACGACCAGGTTCGATTCGAGCTCGCTTATAAAGCTATCGCCCCCGGCGTGCAAATTATCGCGCCATGGCGCGAATGGAAAATTTCCTCGCGGGAAGACGCGATTGCCTACGCCGCTTCCCACAATATTCCCATCGAGCAAAGCAAGGCCAACATTTACAGCCGCGACCGCAACATCTGGCACTTGAGCCACGAAGGCGGCGTGCTCGAAGATCCCGCCAACCCGCCAGAAGAAGCCATGTGGCAGTGGGTCACCAGCCCCGAGCGCGCCCCGGACAAAGTCGAAGAAGTTGAAATCGGATTTGACTGTGGAACGCCGGTTTCGGTTAATGGCAAAAAACTGGGGGCCGTGGAGCTGTTAAATCATTTGAATGAAATCGCCGCGAGGAACGGCATCGGGCGCATTGACCTGGTGGAGAATCGTCTGGTGGGCATGAAATCGCGCGGTGCGTATGAAACGCCCGGCGGCACTTTGCTTGTCACGGCTCACCGCGAACTCGAAGCGCTCACTCTCGATCGCGAAACCGCGCATTTCCAGCAGCAATTTTCGCTGCGCTACGCCGAGCTGGTTTATTACGGGCTTTGGTTCACGCCCTTGCGCGAAGCCCTGGACGCGTTTTTCTCCGCCGCGCAACAACGCGTAACCGGCTCGGTAGGCTTGCGCCTCTATAAAGGCACGGCATCCGTCAATAAGCGGACTTCGCCGCACTCCCTTTATCGCACCGATCTCGCCAGCTTTTCTATGGCCCGCTACAACCCGAAAGACGCAGAAGGTTTCATTAACCTTTTTGCTCTGCCCGTCACTGTGCGCCCCATGACGTCAAAAGCCGAGGGGAAAAATTGACGGAACGCGGCAACGACAAACTGTGGGGCGGACGCTTCGACCAGCCCCCCGATCGTGCGTTCTACGAATTCCAGCGTTCTTTTCCTTTTGACCGCCAGCTTCTGCCCTACGAGCTTGCCGTTGATCGCGCCTGGGCTCAAGCGCTCGCCGGACCAAAGATTCTTACCGTGGAAGAAGTGACGGAGACCCTTGCCGGTCTCGACCATATCGCCCAGCGGGCACACGACAATGCCGAATGGCTGAATGACTCTTCGGCCGAGGACGTTCACCATTTCGTGGAACAAGCGCTCGTCGAAAAACTTGGTCCACTCGGCTGGAAGCTGCACACCGGACGAAGCCGCAACGAGCTTATCGCCACCGATTTCCGATTATTCGTGAAAGATTCCGCCACCGGGATGCGCCACGCGGTCACCGCCATAATTGAGGCGCTCGCCGAACAGGCCGAGCAACATCTCGCCACACCCATGCCCGGCATGACACACATGCAACATGCCCAGCCTATTCTGCTGGCGCACTTTTTGCTCGCGCACGCCGAAGCCTTCACCCGCGACCTCACTAGGCTTGCGGCTGCCATGGAAAGCGCGGACGCGTGCCCCATGGGCTCCGGTGCGCTGGCAGGATGCTCCTTCGCAATCGACCGGCAAGCAATTGCGCGCGAGCTCGGCTTCGCGCGCATCACCGCCAATAGTCTTGACGCCGTCAGCGACCGCGACTTCGCTCTCGATTACCTGTTTGCTCTTGCGGGAATTGCCACGCACTTGTCTCGCCTGGCCGAGGATTTTGTGATTTTTGCCTCGCAGGAATTTACATGGGTGGTGCTTCCCGATGCGTATTCGACCGGCAGCAGCCTCATGCCGCAGAAAAAGAATCCAGATGTTTGGGAGCTGCTGCGCGGCAAGACCGGCCGCATCACCACGGCGCTCTCCACGCTTCTGATTACGTTGAAGGGTTTGCCGTCGAGTTATCAGCGTGACTTGCAAGAAGACAAGGAACCGCTTTTCGACGCGCACGAGCATGCCTTGACGATGCTGCGAGTCGCTACCGGGGCCATTCGCGCAACTCGTTTTGATACCGAACGTTTGCGCGCTGCTGCATCCGATCCCGCATTGCTCGCTACCGAGGTTGCGGATTACCTCGTTCGTCGCGGGGTTCCTTTTCGCCAAGCGCATGACATTGTTGGCAACATACTGCGTCAAGCCGAAGCGCGGAAGGTCGCGTGGAATGAGCTGCCGTTGACCGAATTAAAAAAATTCTCGCCGGTCTTCGAAAGAGATTTCCGCGGCAGTCTCACTGTCGAAGCCGCTCTCGCGTGCAAGGCCGTACCCGGCGGCACCGCACCGGAGGCAGTCCGCAATCAACTCGCGGAACTTCGCAAACGGCTCGGTCACAATGGAATGGCGGCATGAAAGCGCGCCGCGCAAAGTCGTGCGATGCCGCCGACATCCACCGGCTGATTTCCTACTACGCGGAGAGCGGTACTCTTTTGCCTCGCACCCTGGAAGAGGTGCAGGCGCATATTAATCATTTCCTGTTATTGGTGGAACCGGTGCGGAGAGAGGCCGGCAAGACGAATACGCAAGGAACGCCCGAAGGCCGGCTTCTTGGGTGCGTTGCGCTGGAGCCATATGGCGCGGATCTTGTGGAGGTCCGTTCTCTTGCAGTTGCCCCGGAGCATCGTGGCCAGGGAATCGGCGCCAAGCTTCTTCACGCTGCGCTGGCGTTTGCCCGGCGCCGCAAATTCGCTCGAGTATTCGCCGTCACCGCGGAATCGGATTTTTTCCTCCGGCAAGGCTTTTATCCCACCAAGCGCACCACGCTCACGGAAAAAATCGAGCGTGATTGCCGGACGTGCCCTAAAGAACGCACCTGCAAGCTTCTCGCGGTAATCGCCGATGTCGCTCCCCAACGGGTGCTGCTTCCGATTGTGGCCGAACTGACTGCTCCATGAAACTGTTTGCTGCCCGCTTTTCTCGAACCGCAGCGCGCCGGGCCAAAGGCAGTATTCTTTCCAATTCTGTAACGCTGCCTCTTGGCTTTCGCTTCGCAGCTTCCGCGTGCGGCCTAAAGAAAAATAATAAATTGGACCTCGGACTTCTTACCAGCGACGTGCCCGCGTCGGGAGCCGGCGTATTCACCAAAAATCTGGTGCAAGCCGCGCCAGTCGTTCTCTCGCGTAAGCACCTGCGAGACTCGCGCGGCGCCATACGCGCGGTTATCGTCAATTCCGGCAACGCCAATTGTTCCACTGGACCGGAAGGCTTCCGGGCGTCGAGCGCCACTGCGTCTGAGACTGCGCTGCAAATTGGCTGTACTCCCGCGGAGATTCTCGTCTGTTCCACTGGCGTAATCGGCGTTTCTCTGCCGGTAAAGAAAATTCTTAACGCGCTGCCACAACTGGTGGCGGGGCAAGCTGCATCCGCGAATCAGTTCACAGCGTTTACGCAAGCAATTATGACCACGGATCTCGTTCCGAAGTGGGAGGCCGCGAATTGCCGCCTGGGAGGGAAACTCGTTCGCCTGCTAGGCTGCGCCAAGGGCTCGGGCATGATTCATCCGGACATGGCCACAATGCTTGCCTTCGTTGCCACCGATGCTGCAATTGCGCCATCGCTGTTACGGAAACTTCTCGCTGAACTCACAACGCGAACTTTCAATGCGATTACCGTGGACGGAGACACTTCGACAAACGATACGCTGCTCGTCCTGGCCAACGGCGCTTCTGGCTGCCCACCAGTCGCCGACGGCACTGCAAATTTCCGGCGTTTCGCGACGGCGCTCGAAACTATCTGTCAGTCGCTTGCCATGCAGATCGTCTCCGACGGGGAAGGTGCGCAAAGAGTTGTGGAAATTGAAGTTCGTGGCGCGCGAACAGCAGCTGCTGCGAATCAAATTGCAAAAACCATCGCTACGTCCGCGCTGGTGAAAACCGCTCTTGCCGGCGGCGATCCCAACTGGGGCCGCATTCTTGCGGCTGCGGGACGCGCTGGAGTGCCTTTCGATCCCGACCGCGCCGAAATCACCATGGCCGGAATTCGAGTCTATCGTCGCGGTCGTGCCATGCCCTTCAACGAATCAACCGCGAGCAGAAAGCTTCTTTCCCCCCGCATCAAAATTTCCGTGGAGCTGCGACAGGGTCGCGCCTCAGCGCGAGTCTGGACCTGTGACTTGACTGCCGAATATGTTCGCATCAATGCCAGCTATCGTACCTGACTTTTTAAAGGCGCTTCCGCAGGCTGAGTGACGACGATTACGTCTGCTCCCATTTCCAATTTGCGAATTGCTCGCGCAGCGCGATCTTCTTGAATTTGCCGACCGAAGTACGCGGAATTGTTTCCGCAAAGACAATCGCATCCGGCACCTGCCACTTAGCGAACGTCTTCCCCAAAAATGCGCGCAACTCTTCTGGTGTAGCACTGGCGCCATCTTTTAAAACCACTATGGCCAACGGACGTTCCTGCCACTTCGGATGTGGTACGGCAACCACCGCGGCTTCCTTCACCGCGGGATGCCCCATCAGCGTGTTCTCAAGGTCCACCGAGCTGATCCATTCTCCGCCGGACTTCACCAGGTCCTTCGCGCGATCCACCACAGTTACGTATCCCTCCGAATCGATGGTGGCCATATCTCCAGTTCGAAACCATCCGTCCTCCGTCCAGCGGTGCGCCTGATCGGGGGACTTGAAGTAGCTCGCCGCAACCCACGGGCCGCGAACCTCCAGCTCGCCGATCGTGGCGCCATCGCAGGGAGCTTGGCCTTCGGCACGCATCACGCGCAGCTCCACGAAAGGCGCGGGATAACCCTGCTTCGCGCGGACTTTATACTTCTCCTCGTCCGTCCAATCGTGCATATGTGTTTTCAGGCGGCAGGCAGTCGCCAAGGGAGTTGTTTCCGTCATGCCCCAGAGATGAATAATCCGCAAATTGTGACGATCTAACTTGCGAATCAATTCAAGCGGAGGAGCGGTGCCGCCGCATCCCACGCGGATAGGCTTAGAAAATTGCCAGCGACCTGGATTTTTCTCGAGGGCATCGAGGATTCCGATCCACACGGTCGGCACTCCGCAAGCGAACGTTACGTTTTCACTTACCATCAGATCCAGAACGCTTTTGGGATCGAGATGCGGGCCGGGGAAAACGAGACGGGCTCCCACCATCACGCTCACATACGGCAAACCCCAGGCATTTGCATGAAACATCGGCGAGACCGCGAGCACTGTGTCTTCGTGCCCGATATCAAAGGTGTCTTTCAAGGCTTCGGCAAACGAATGCAGCACGATGGCCCGATGCGAATAGACCACTCCTTTGGATTGGCCAGTGGTTCCCGAGGTGTAGCACATTGCCGCGGCGTCATTTTCGTCGATTGCGGGATAGACAAAATCACTGTGCGCGGAAGCCAGCGCGGATTCATAATTTTCATAGCCTGCGGGAATGCCGGCGCAGCCATAAGGCACCACGATCAAACGTTGGAATCGTACCTGTTCCCGAAATTTTTCATACACCGGCAGCAGCACATCATCAATGATCAAGAAGCGGTCTTCGGCATGATTAGCAATGTACGCGATCTCGGCAGGATGCAACCGGAGATTAAGCGGGTGCAGAACACCACCGGCACAGGGCACTCCGAAAAAAGCCTCCAAGTGGCGCGAATGGTTCCACATCATCGTGGCGACGCGATCTCCCGGCCGCATGCCTATTCGCGTCAAGAAATGGCTGAGGCGCCGCGCATTCCGGTAGAACTCGCCAAAATTTGTGCGCGTCACGGAATGATCCGGACGCCGCGACACAATTTCGACCCGGGCGAACAGTTTTCCCGCACGCTCGAGCAGTGTTGGGAGCGTCAGCGGAAAATCCATCATCGTTCCGCGCATTTGTTACCTCCCTGCAGCTTGCGTTTCGGGCATCCTATCATCATTCCAACGGCTGCCGGGGCATCCCACGGATGGGTATTTAAACGTAAAGTTATTTCCGGTTGACGCCTGCCCTTGTTTAGGAGGAAGATTCGCGCGGAGCTGGAGCGCCAATCCGGCTTGAGCCTGGCAACCGAAGGGCTTGACCAGAAAGGATTTTTACTCTTCAGCTACGTCTCGTGCCGCAGCTTAGCCACGGGCAGAAGGAGTCAGTTGGTGAAGAAGCTCTACGTAGGAAATCTTCCTTTTCAAGCGACTGAAGAGCAACTCAGTGAATGGTTTACACAGGCGGGAGTTACTCCCGCGAATGTATCCTTCATTCGTGATCGCTTCACCGGCCAGCCGCGTGGCTTTGGCTTCGTCGAAATCAATAGTGACGAGGAAGCTGACCGCGCCGTGCAGGCGCTCAACGGACAAAATTTCAACGGACGAAACCTTGTTGTAAACGAGGCTCGCCCGCCTCGCGAAGGCGGCGGACCTGGTGGCGGAGGAGGCCGTGGTGGACAGGGCGGCGGAGGAGGCGGAGGCGGCTACGGCGGTGGCGGGGGC
>JRHI01001103.1_pt1 | contig 24718 bp, 28 predicted proteins | sample 215371 | NCBI WGS metagenome assembly JRHI01 (sample SAMN02929681, study PRJNA255918) | sediment metagenome | biome: cave system; feature: Ice Cave; material: Sediment; isolation source: sediment from deep within a dark volcanic ice cave with no known source of... ...
GTCGTGGACCGCGGGCGAAGCACGAATCCGTACGCGAGGCCGGCAACAAACAGTACGCCGCCGACCCACAATGTTAGGGGGTGAGGCACGGCCGAGATCACGAGCGCGGGATACGTGCCCAGGGTCGGCCGCAAACGGATTCCCGCTAGTTCGATCTGCTGCCCGCTCTGCGCGAACGCGATACCGCCGGGCAGAAGGCGCCCCCCGTCTTCGTCTACGGCGAAGAGGACGGCCGGGCTCGCAGCACCCTCTCGCTGCAGCGTTGCGTGTGGTGCGCCGGCAGCGAAATAGAATGCCTTGATCTGGCGATGGAGCGCGGGAGTCGCGAACCCATCCGCCGGCACGAGCTTTCCGGCGATCGAAACCTGCTGCGTAAAAAGCAGAACGGGTGAAAGGAAGGCCGAGCTCGTGGGTTGTGTGATAGTCAAGCGCTCGCCGCGCGGACTGCGGGCTTCAACGTACGCGGCGGCCTGAAGCTCGAGTTGCAAAGCCGTGGCGCCCAGATATTTTCGTTGTCCGGGTCCGATATCGACGCTCGGAGCATTGCGCCGCCGCAAGCCGATATGGCCGTCGCCTCGCGCGATCGCTTCGGCGCTCGCGATGGGAAAGAAAGCCGCCGCGCCCACGTCTGGGAGCGGAGCGACCGTGCCGGGGGCGCGCGCAATGATTTCCGTGTCGGGGCCGAGGAGCCCCGAGGCAATCCCCGCAGCAATAATCACGAGCGCTCCCGCCATTGCGACCAGCAGCCGCGTGCCGACGATACCGTCTTCGCCCTTGCGAGCTCCCTGCACGTAGCCGCCGATCGCGACCGCTCCGAGGGCTAGGACGAGTGCGTATTGCCAGGTATGGTAACCGGCCCACGCCGGCGCGGCGTCCTGGGCGAAGACGAGCGCAATGCTCGCGCCGGCAGCGACGAGCGCGACCGTTCGCGCATTCATCGCGCCCCCGCGCCGAGTACCGGGTCGACGGCCTCCCGCATCTGCGCGAGCGTCAATTCTCCGTCGATTCCACGCACGATATGGCCCGTCCGGTCGACGATCACCGAGGTCGGCAGGCCGATCGCGACATAGGCTCGGCCGTACTGCTGGTCCTCATCGAGCAGAATTGGGTAGCGAAGTTTCATCTCGCGCACGAATACGCCGGCCGTCGCTGCGGATTCGCCTTGATCGATGCCCAGCACCACGAGCCCGCGGCGCTGATTCTGTTCGTAGAGTTGCTCGAGTGCGGGCGTTTCGCTACGGCACGGGGCGCACCAAGACGCCCACAGATTGAGCAGTACGACTTTGCCACGGTATTGGGAGAGCGCGTCGCTACCGCCGTTTAAGGATTTCACCTGGTAACTCTGCGCCGGCGCGCCCGCGAGCATAGAGGGGCCTCCCCCGCCGAATTGGCCAGCCGGCCCTGCGCCGGGTCCGAAATAAAACTTGACGGTCAGTAGAACGGCGGCGAGCGTTACGAGCGCTACCGCAATTCCAAGGGTACTGCGTGGCATGACGTGATGCTTACGCGGATGATGGCGACCGCCCCCGCGGCCCTACCAGTCGCCCATCTTCTCTTCGTCGACCTCGCCCTCGATTGCGAGCGTTCCGGGCGCGAGCACCGCGGCCACGAGCGGGACGCCTTCGAAGCGCAGCCGCGTCGAATGCCGATGCGCGATATCGCCCGAGCGCTCATAGATTTCGCAGAACCGCGCGAGCACGTCGGGTGAAGCGAGCGCGCGTAACGGCGCGACGTTATAGGTCTGCCGGAAGGTCGCGAATGCCCGCGTAAAAACGGCATCGCTGAAAGCGGGGCCGAGGTGCACTTCGCGGCGGACCAATTCCATCAATTCAGACTGAAGTGTTTTCCGAAGAATTTCTCTTGATTCGCGCGGAATGCGCCGCCCGGTGCTGCGGCGGGCTGCGCCTGCGGCGCTTCGCGCTTGCGCTCCAGTAACGACCGCAATTGCGGCAAGAGCCGCCGTAAGAATCCGAGTTCGACCGTCAGGCGTTGCTCGGTGCTGGAGAGTTCGAGGAGACGCTGCTTCATCGAATCGGCAACCTGCAATGCATCGCCGATGAGAAATGAAGCGTCGACGGGATCTGAGGGTAGCTCGATGTCCGCGTGCATGCCGGAGAACTCGACGAGCAAGCGCAGATAGTCGCGGAAAACCGCGCGGATTTCGCGCACCAGGTTTTCGATTGTGGCCCGTTCCGCAGGCCCATCTTCGGGCAGATACGAGACGTCGACGGTGAGGAACGGCTCCCGTTCGACGACCCGCTCGACGCGGAAGCGACGGCGGCCCACGGTGCTGATGTAGTAGCGGCCGTTTTCGAGTTGCGTGACGTCGCCGATCTCCGCCGTCGTTCCGACCTCGTAGGGCATGACGTCGGGATCGCCCGCTTCGTCGCCGTCGCGAATGAGACAAACGCCGAACGCCTCGCTGTGCTCGAGACATTCGGCCACCATCCGCTTGTAGCGCGGCTCGAAGATATGGAGATTAAGAACCGCCCCCGGAAAGAGCACGGTATTGAGCGGGAACAACCGGAGGCGATTCACGCGCGCTAGGCCGGAGTGACCAGACGCGACTCGGCCGCGCTCCAGTGCACGTTCGCGAAAAAAGATTCGATGTATTTCGAGCGTTCGGCCGGCTTGTAATCGAGCATGAAGGCGTGCTCCCATGCATCCATCACGAGGATAGGCTTAAAGCCCGCAACGTTGCCGTCTTCGTGCAACGTGATCCAATGGTTCGAAACGCGGCCGCTTTTGGGATCCTGATAGGCGATTGCCCAGCCGACTCCGCGCATACCGCCAACGGCGACGAAATCTTTTTTCCACGTTTCGAAATCACCGAAGCTCGCCGCGATCGCGTCGTGCAGTTTTCCCGACGTCGGCGCCGCCGGCGCATTTGAGGTCATATTGTCGAAATAGTACTCGTGCAGCACCATACCGTTATATTCGAAACCGAGGCGGCGCGTGATTTCAGCGAAGCCCGGATCCGCCCCGGCGACGGAGCCGGCTTTGAGCTTTTCGTTGATTTGTTCGTTGAGAAGATTCGTGTTTTTCACGTATCCTTCGTAAAGCCCGAAGTGGACGGCGAGCGTTTGATCCGAAATGCCCTGCAGGCCGGCTAGGTTCCACTTCTTCGGCGCGTATGGTTGCACCAGGGTTGGCATGAAAATTCTCCTCTAACTGCCGTTCTATAATGGGTCCGATCGAACGTCACGGCAAGTTCGACGGCGGCTCGTACAGTCTTGTCACCCCCGCACCGCGCCCCAAGAGGTTCCCCGTTCGCGCAAGCAAGAAACGTACGTATCGTGAGCGATCTGGACTACCTCAAACGGCTGCATCGCAATCCGCCACCGCTCCTGCTGGAACTCGAGCAGCACGGCCATGCGGACGACATTCCGATCGTTCACCGCGAGACCGGTCGCTTGCTCTCAACGCTCGTCCACGCCATGCAGGCCAATCGAATTCTCGAAATCGGCACCGCATACGGATACTCGACGCTTTGGATGGCACTCGCCATGCCGCCCGCCGGGCACCTCTGGACGATCGACCCCGACGCGCGGCGCACGGCGGTGGCCCTCGATTTCCTGCGTCGAGCCGGTAAGGCGGACGACGTTTCGGTGATGAATCAACCGGCCCTCGAGGTTCTTCCGACGTTTCCCGTGCGCAACCTCGATATCGTCTTCATCGATGCGGTAAAAACCGAGTACGCGGATTATCTCGAACTCGTGGTGCCGCTGCTCAAACGCTCGGGGCTCGTCATCGTCGACAACTTACTGTGGGACGGGCGTTCGGCCGCTCAGCCGGCGCCGCACGACTCCGCATCGACGCAAGCGCTCCGCGCGTTCAATATCGTCTTCTTGAATCATCCGCACTTGGACGCGACTATCGTTCCGCTCGGGGATGGCATCGGTATCGGTTCGCGCCTCGAATGATGCAATTGGATTCCGGCGCCTTTCGCACGGTGATGCGACATTTTCCGACGGGCGTTACCATCGTGACGACGATCGTGGAAGGTCGCCCCAAAGGCTTCACGGCAAACGCCTTCGCGAGCGTCTCCGCCGAGCCCGCCATGATTTTGATCTGCGTGAATCGCCAAGCGCGCAGTCACCCGCTCATCACGCAAGCCGGCCACTTCTGCGTGAACATTCTACGACTCGACCAGCAAGAACTCGCCGAACGCTTCGCGGGGCGCCGCGACGGCGATCCCTTCGCAACGATCGCCTATCGCCACGAACGCACGGGTTCGCCCGTTTTCGAAGACTCGCTCGCGTATCTGGATTGCGAACTTGCCGAAGAACATACTGCCGGCACGCACACCGTTTTCATCGGCAAAGTGCTCGCTTGCGGTTCGCAAGCCGGCGCGCCGCTGGGGTACTTCAACGCTTCGTATCAGGATTTCAAATGCACGATTCCATAAACGCAAGTTCTGTCGTGATCGAACACTTCGCCGTCGGCGATCTCGGCTGCACGTGTACGATTTTGGCCGACACGGCGGCAGGCGAGGCGATCGTCGTCGACGGCGGCGATGAAGTCGAAGCGATCGTCGCGCGACTGGAGCGCCTTGGCGTGCGCGCGACGCATCTGGTGCACACGCACGCGCACATCGATCATATCGGCGCGCTCGGCGAGCTGCGCGATCGCACCGGTGGACGCGGACTCTTGCATCCGGCCGATTTACCGCTCTACGCGGCGCTGCGCGAGCAGGCCCGCTGGCTAAACATGGCGGCGCCGCGGATCGTGCTGCTCGACGGCGAGCTCGCCGACGGCGACGTCGTGCGCGCAGGCGCGGCAAGACTCGACGTCTTGCACACGCCGGGCCATACGCCGGGCAGCGTATCGTTTGCCGTCGACCTCGGTACGCGCGGCCTGCTGCTCACGGGCGATACACTCTTCGCCGGCGCCGTCGGCCGCTGGGATCTGGGCGGTACGTCGCTCGAAGATATCGTAACGAGCATTCGCTCGAAGCTGTTGGACTATCCCGACGACACCGTCGTCATCCCCGGACACGGCCCCGCAACGACGATCGGTGCCGAGCGACGCGAAAATCCGTTTCTGACCGGCAGCTGAGGGGTTTGAAGCTGTCGCGTAGACAGCTCGCCTAATTGCAGCTGCGTTCGCATGGAATCCGGAGGAAGCGACTCGGCGTAGACGATTTACTCACGGCTGCCGCCTCAGCCACTTGGCGGTGTAATGCTGACGCGCATGCCGTTACATGCAGCGCGAACTATTCGCGCTCTCCTGAGTCTCGAGGATCAAGAGGTGCGACGTATGCTAACGATGCGGATCGGGGGGTCGAGTCGCTCGCCTTGCGACGGCGCGTCGTGAATACGGCGGACGACATCCATCCCGCGCACGGTGTGACCGAAGACCGCATATCCGGGCCCAAGTGATCCGCCTGCATCGAGATAACGCGCGTCGCCGACGTCGAGGAAGAACTCCGTCGTCGCAGAGTCCGGATCGTTCGTGCGGGCCATCGCAATCGCGCCATCGGTATTGTGCAGACCGGTCCCGTTGGTCGCTTCGAGCGTTATCGGCAGGTTCGCATTCGGTCCTTGCGGATGCAGGCCGCCTTGGATGACTTCGAAGGGCGCCGCCGGTTCGTTTTTCTTCGCGACGGTGCGATAGAACGTCACGCCGTCATACGCCTTCGAATCGACGTAACGCAGAAAATTCTTCGTCGTTAGCGGCGCCTTCTTGGGCTCCAGCCGCACGACGATCGTTCCTCTCGTCGTCACTATTTTCACCTCGACGACTCCCGAGCCCCGAGGCCCCGCGTGGTGCGCCACCGCGCCGTGCGACACCCCCTCGTGCGCCACCGTGCCGCGCGACACCGCATCGTGCGCCACCCCGTCGTGCGCCACCGCGCCGTGCGCCACCGCGCCGATCAGCGTGCACGCCGCAAAACCGACCGCGGAAGCGTGCGTCATCGCGCACCTTTCGCTGCTTCCAGTACTTGACGCGCTGCGCCGGCAAGTCCACCGAGCGCGGAAACACGTTGGGCCGAATACGCCGCCGGCACGCCGGTTAATCGTTCGGACGCAAAAACTGCTCGACCGCGAGCAACACGTCCGGAATGGCGCTGCCATATCACTCATCGAACCGTACCTCGAGGCCGTTGCGGTGAGAGAAGCGTCGTGTCACCACGTCGCGCTTCCGCAGCGACTTAAATAGTAACGCCTTGAAAGCGCCGCGCCTAGCGCAGCTTGATGAGCGTTTTTCCTTCGTCGGCGGCAACCTTGGGCGCGTTGCCTTCGTCTTGGGAGGTCTTGCCGTTGCCCGCCATCGTTGCAGCCGTCGAAATCGCAGCTTCGGCCTGCGCGCGCGCGAGCATATCGTCCGTAATTTTGCCGGCGCTGCGCTTGCTGCGATAATCGTCGATCGCCGTCCGTAAGGCGATGAGCGAGCGTTCGGGATAATCTTTCTTCTTGTCGGGATAACCGTCGAGTTGCGCCTCGATGTCCGCTTCGGAAATCGCGTACGCTTCGTCGAGCGTCTTCCCGTGCGCGAGTTCGACGAGAATGCTGCACGTCGCCGTACCGAAACCGCAACCGGTTGTAAAGAACGATACATCGGCGATCACGTCGCCCGGCGCAACCTTCAGATAATATGTGTACATGTCGCCGCATGAATCGCTGAAGTACTCGCCGCTGGCCATCGGGTTTTCCATCGAACGAAAGCCGGGGCGTTTTTCGACGAGTTCTTGAAACTTCGCAAAATTCACGGTTGAGACATACTCCTTAGTTCTTTGCCGGCGGACCGGCCGCTGCAATCTCGAACCGGCACGCAGCGCCGCCGGTTGCGATCGACTCGACTTGGCGGAAATCGGCCGACACTGCGTCATGTAGGACGGTGTGGATGATCGAGCACACTTCGGGATGTTCCCCAACCGTCTGCCCGTACGGGCAGTTGTGTTCGCGCAGTTCCAATTCGCCGCCGGCAGTCTCGACGACGTCCGCTTCCACGCCGTTCTCACGCAAAATAGTCGCGAGGTCGTACACGCGACCCTTCATGTCGGGCGAAGTCAACTTCGCGCGATACTTCTGCGCGGCGCGATCCCCAAGCTTCCCGAGCACGTTTTCCAGCCCCGCCGTACCGTACGATTCGCGCACTTCGTGTAGAACTGCATTGAGCATCTTGTCGTAGCGCTGCGGGAAAAGCGTTTCTGCCGCCGCGGTTAGCGAATATTCCAGCGTCGGTTTCGTCGGACCACGCCGCACGGAGCGTTCGACGACATACCCGTCACGCTCGAGTGCGAGCAGTTGCTGCCGCACGGCATTTGTCGACAGACCGAAGCTCTCCGCCAGATCGACGGCAGAAGCCGAGTGGCGCCGCCGAAGCGACGTCACGATCTTGCCGCGGGTCGTCTGAAAAAAGCGGGCCTCGTGCATGGCTTCACACACGCTAGCACAAAAAGCGAAGATAGTCCATACTTTCCTTGACTTTCTCTTGCGGCCTCCGTATCATAGTTCCGGTATGAGCGAGCGAGGACTACATATTTCCGGCCTGACCGCGAGCGTCGAAGGCAACGATATTCTTAAAGGCATCGACTTGGAGGTAGCGCCCGGCAGCGTCCATGCGCTCATGGGGCCCAACGGCAGCGGCAAATCGACCTTGGCGTTCTCGATTGCCGGTCATCCGAGTTACGAGGTGACCGGCGGAAGCGTGATAGCCGACGGCGAGGAAATGCTCGGTCTCGCAGCCGACAAACGAGCCAAAGCAGGCCTGTTTCTGTCCTTCCAATATCCCGCGGCAATACCCGGCGTGTCCGTCGCAAATTTCATTCGGACGGCGCGCCAGGCGCTGCACCCCGGCGACCTGACGCCGTCGAAGTTCCGCGCTCTCATTTTCGAGAAATTGGACGTGCTGGATATGGACACGGCCTTTCTCTCGCGCTACGTCAACGACGGTTTCTCGGGCGGTGAGAAAAAGCGGCTCGAGATGTTGCAACTCGCCATGCTCGCGCCGAAATACGCGATTCTGGATGAAACGGATTCAGGACTCGACGTCGACGCTCTACGCGCCGTCGGCAATTCCGTCAACGCATTGCGCGAGAGCGACGGCGGTAAGGAGATCGGGTTCCTCATCATCACGCACTATCCGCGCGTCTTGCAGTACATCAAAGCCGATTTCGTCCATATCATGATGGACGGCCGCATTGTGAAATCGGGCGGGCCGGAACTCGCCAACGTCATCGAGCGCGAAGGTTACGACAAGATCCGTGAAGAGGTCGCTGCGAGTGTCGGGTAGTTCCGGCGTCGCGGTTCTCGGCTTTTCGAAAGCTTCACTCGATGCGCTTCTCGCCCATCAAGGTGAGGGCGCAATCGCGTCCTCTGCCCGTCACGATGCGCTCGCGCGTTACGAAGAACTTCCGGCGCGCGTTACGGTGCGCGGCGGACGCTCCTGGAAGCACGACCTCGCAAAACTCGATCTCTCCCACCTCACGCCGTTCGAAACGCGTACGGGCGCGGAACTGGATCTCGAAACGCTTTCGCCCGCGGCGCGCCGGGCGGGGGTCACGATCGAACGTATTTCGCTCGCGCAGGAACGCCATCACGAAGCCTTCGCACGCGCCTTCGGCCGAGCCGTCGATACGCGCGACGACAAATTCGCCTCGCTCGCCTTAGCCTTTCAAAACCACGGCGTGTTCATCGACGTTCCCGCCGGCGTTTCGATCGACGAGCCGCTGGTCGTCGGTTATGAAGCACGCGACGCGGCTCTGTTCCCATACACGCTCGTCGCCCTCGCTGAAGACGCGCGCGCGACGGTCGTCGAGCGGCTTGGCTCGGTCGCCGGTGCGCCGCTCGTGTGCGGTATCGTCGAACTTGTGCTCGCCGATAGGGCACAACTTACCTACGCCGTCGATCAACGTCTGGACCGCGCGACGCGGCTGATCATGACCCGTCGCGCCACGCTCGGAAAAGACGCTCGAGTCGACGTCGCCTTTGCCGAACTCGGCGGCGCACACGTCGTCTCGCGCTTTAGGGCGATGGAAACCGGGGTCGGATCGAGCACGGAGGTCGTCGCCCTCTTCTTCTCCGACGCCGATCAGCACATCGATATCGAAACCGAGACGGTTCATGCTGCCGCGAACACAAAATCGCAAACGATCGTGCGCAGCGCGGGCATCGGCCACGGCCAGGGGCGGTATCTCGGCAACATCAAGATACTGGCCGCCGCTCACGGCGCCGATGCCTCGCTTCGCGACGACGCGCTCCTGCTCTCACCCGGAGCACATATCGATTCGGTGCCGGCGCTCGAAATCGCCGCCAATGACGTCAAGGCCTTTCACGGAGCGACGGTCGGCGCGATTTCCGAGGAAGAGATTTTTTACGCTCAGAGCCGCGGGATCGCGCGCGCCGATGCCGAGCGCATGATCGCCCTCGGATTCTTCGAGCCGGCGGTCGCCCGTTTTCCAATTGCCGAGCTGCGCGACGAGATCCGCAGCGCTCTCGAAAACAAAATCGGCTCGCAGGCGGTCTCGTAGAGCGTATGATCGCCGCACGCGACCGGCGCGCCTCAGAAATTGCGCGCGATTTCCCGATCCTCGCGCGGCCCACGTCCCGCGGGAAGCGCCTCGCCTATCTCGATTCCGCCGCGACTTCACAAAAGCCGCAGGCCGTCATCGATTCGCTCGTGCATTACTACACGCACGACAACGCGAACATCCATCGCGGTGTCTACGAGCTCGCGCAGCGCGCGACCGATGCGTTCGAAGGTGCCCGAGCGAAAGTCGCACACTTCATCAATGCCGCGGAGGCGGCTGAGATCGTTTGGACGCGCAACACGACCGAAGCGATCAACCTCGTGGGCTTTACGTGGGGTCTGCAGAATCTCGGACCCGGCGACGCGATCCTCACCTCACAACTCGAACACCATTCCAACCTCGTACCATGGCAGCTGCTCGCCGCGAAAACCGGCGCGGAGTTGCGCTACATCGAGATCGACGCGAACGGCCTACACGTGCTGGACGATCTCGATGCGAAGCTGCGCGGCTGTAAGCTTCTGGCGTTTTCCCATATCTCGAACACGCTCGGTACGATCGCGCCGCTCGCGACGCTCGTAGCGAGGGCGCACGCTGTCGGCGCGGTCGTGCTCGTCGATGGCGCGCAATCGGTGCCGCACATGCCGCTCGACGTGCGTGCGCTCGACGTCGATTTCTTCGCAGCGAGCGGACACAAAATGTGCGGCCCGACCGGCATCGGTTTTCTCTACGGCAAGCGCGCGCTCTTCGATGCGATGCCGCCGTTCTTGACCGGCGGCGACATGATCAAAGAAGTCGGCTACGAGCGGACCTCCTTCAACGAGTTGCCGTGGAAATTCGAAGCCGGCACAAGCGACATTGCGGGAGCCGTTGCCCTCGGCGCCGCGGTCGACTACCTCGAAAGCGTCGGCATGGCGTGGATCGCCGAACACGAGCGCGCGCTGACCGCGTACGCGCTCGAGCGTCTGCGCCCGTTCGAACGGCGCGGCCTCGCAATTTACGGGCCCACGGATATCAGTCAGCGCGCGGGCGTCATTTCTTTTAACTTTTCGGACATCCACGCGCACGACCTCGCCTCGATTCTCGACACCGAAGGCGTGTGCGTTCGCGCCGGACACCATTGCACGATGCCGCTCATGGAAAAGATGGGCTGGTCCGCGACCGCGCGCGCATCCTTCTATCTTTACAACACCGAAGAAGATGTCGACCAACTCGTGGCCGCCCTCGAAACGGCTGCCAGGCTCTTCAAGCTCTGCTGATGCACGCAAGTATGAGTCGTAACGCTTCTTCGGACGTGCGATTTGGACGGGCGCGGGAGTCCGCGCCGGGGGTCCGGGGGATTCCCCCCGGTTAAAGATGGACGACTTTTACAAGGAATATATCCTCGATCACTACCGCAATCCGCGCAACTTCGGGCAGCTCGAAGCGCCCGATGCGACGGCAGAAGATCTCAATCCACTGTGTGGCGACCGCATCCGTTTCGATCTGCGCCTCGACGAGACGGGACGGGTAATCGACGTCAAGTTTTCCGGCAAGGGATGCGCGATTAGCCAGGCATCCGCCTCGATGCTTTCGGAGTCGATCAAGGGTGAGAAACTCGAAGATGTCGCGCGTTTCTCGCAGGAGCGCGTGCTCGAAAACGTCGGCATCGGCATCAGTCCCGCGCGTATGAAATGCGCGATGCTCGGTCTCAAAGTCGTCAAATCCGCTGCACTCGGCACGATCGCAACGTGGCCCGATGAAGAACCTGGCGCGGAGAAGGCGCAATCCACCTAACGTTCTTCGGCGAGGCGTTTTTGCGCGTGGCCGGCGCCATTACTCTGGACGCGCTCGCGTTCGTCGTATGGAACGTCGGGACACGGCCCCCGCTCGGCCTCTTGCGCGACATTCGCAACGGCATGCGTGACGGGCGCACGCTCTTTATCGGGACCGTGAGCGCGATCGTGGGCTTTATCTTCGTGATGGCGGCGTCGGTGTTGCTACTTCCGGCGATTGCAGATCAAACGCGAGACCTCATCGGCGTCGAAGTCTTCACCTTCTTAGTGGCGCTGGCGATCGAGCATCTCATCGGCGACGATCTGCGCCGCCTCGCAAGCGACCGCACCCGCACCCGTTAAGCGGCCGGCGCAACAGGCGCAGCGATGCCCGTTAAATGCGCCTAGCAGCTGTTCGACGGATGCTCGCATCCCTAACTCTGGCGCTTGCCTTCGACGCAAACGTTCTGCACGTCGAATGCTTGCAGCGCGATCCAGCGTTCGCGTCCCCGATCGCGCACGTGCAGATAGATGTGTCGCGAAAGCGCGCCTTCGGCGGCTAGGGGAACCGCGACCGCGCGCACGCGCGCGTATCCATCGGTTTCGCCGAGCACGACCGAACTCTTCGGCAGGGCCAGCAATTGATCGTTAAAATGGGCGATCACACCGTCGCCCGCGCGCACGGCGCGGCGGACGTCGGCCTCCGTCGGACGGTCGTCGAGGATCGCATCGTTGGTGGATGTCAGCACGCTATCGACACCGGTCATGCGAGCTTGCTTCGAACCGCAATATGCTTCGACACGCGTCGGCGCAAGTAGGCGCGGCGCGTGCGACACGCAAGAGCAAAGAACGAGCGCGAGCAACGCGCACGATCCCGCGGCGCCTTGGAACGAACGCACGATCAGCGACCCGGGATTTTCCGGGGAGTCGCGTGAGCAGGTGTTGCGGGAGCAGGTGCTGCGGGCGGAGCGACTTGCGGCAAAGCCGAAGGCAGCGTCTGGGGCAAGAGCGCAGGCGGAGGAGCGTTCGGAGGGACCGATTCCGCGACGACATGCGGTGTCACGACGATGTAGAGATTGGTCTGCGTATGCGACGTATTCACGTGCCGAAAGAAGACGCCGATCAGCGGGATATCGCCGATGAAGGGGAGCTTCGTGAGGTTACGGATCTCGTTGTCTTGTAGCAAGCCGCCGATCACGAAAGATTCCCCGTCCCGCACGGTAGCCGTCGTCGTCGCCGTGCGTTGACTGATCTGCGGGACACCCTGAATGAACTGCGTGACGCTCGAAACTTCGGAATAGATGTGTGAGGTAACGAAGCCGTCCGAACTCACGCGAGGCTGAATCTGCAAATTGACGCCGACGTTGACATAGTTCACCTGTTGCGAGGTGACGCCGCCGCCGGTCCCGCCGCCGCCAACGACAACCGATGTAAGAATCGGAATAGCGTCCCCGGTAAGAATCGATGCCGGTTGCCCGCTTTGCGCGAGAATGCGCGGCTTTGCGATAATCTTCGCGTTTCCAAGCGTGATTTGCGCGGAAAGGTTTGCTGCGATCTGCAGTTCGCCCGCACTCGGGCTCAGATTTTTGATCGTGAACGGTACCGCGCTGCCGTTCACGACCACCCCGCTGCCGCTTGGGCTGAAATCCAGGCCGATATTGCGCGCGGCCGAATCGCTCAATTCGACGATCTGCGTTTCGAGGATCACGCTGCGTACCGGGATATCGATCTTTTCGATGATGGCGCGCAAACCAGCGACGACGTCGGGCGTACCGCTCAGAACGATAGCATTGAGGCGGCGATCGATGGCGATATTGTCGTTGACGCGTTGCGCCAAGCCGACTTGCTGTCCGAAATTACCATTGTTTCCAAAGGACTGCGGTTGCGCGGAAGCGTTGAAACCGTTTTGGATACCGCCGATCGAGCCCGTGAGCGACGATGTTCCGATGTTCGTCTGCAACGGCGAGAACGTATCGTTGGACGCGACGTTGGCGGAGGCCGAAAGAATGCCCGCGATCTCGCTTACGTCGGCATATTTGAGCGCGACCAGGACCGTGACCGGGCCGAGTCCGCCCGCGAGCGCCGGTGCTGCCGGCGCGTTGAATCCGCCGAGCACATTGGCGGCGGCCGCCGCAGGCGCAACATCGATGAAGACGGAGTTTCCCGACGTCCGTACTTGGACGCGCGTCGCCGACGTAAGGTGCAGCGCGACACTACTGCCCGAACCGGATTGGGCGACTGAAACGCTCGTGACGGGACCCGCCCCGGCGACCGCGGGCGCTACCGTGCCGAGCGACGTCCCATCGAAGAGCACGGCCGTTTCGGGCGTACCGGCGCCGACGAGGTGATACACCGGCACACCCCCGTTAAACGATAGCGAAACGATCGCTCCGCCTGCCGGCGTCGCATCGACGCGGACGCCGCCAAGCACGGAAGCCGCGAGCGCCACGGTCGCCCCGGCAAGCGCCGCGAACGCGAAGACGCACGGCACCACAACGAATCGCGCGAAACCGGAAGGACGCATGTGCGTTCGTATCCGCGTTTTTCGCGACAGGACCTCCCGCGATCCGCAAACCGGTCGCGGGAAGCTCCTTCTCCGTGCGCTCGATAGCACCGGCAGGAGAAAAACGTTCATCACATAATCGAAAGGGGTTTTCGTGGCGCGCATTGTTCTGCGGTCGTCTTGCGTTGACGTTTCGTCGTGCCCACCAACCGTTAGAGGAGAACCGAGTGAAATCGGAATTTGAGAGTCCCAGCCGCCGTCAATTTGTGGCCGGAAGTGCCGCCATAGCCGCCGCGACGTTTGCAAGCATCAACGTTATCGCCGCTCCGAGGAAGAAACTGGTCATCGGCCTCGACGTCCCCCAAACCGGTCCCTATTCGGATCAGGGGCTAGACCAATTGCGCGCCTATCGCATGGCGATCGAGGAAATCAATCGCAAACGCGGCGTCATGGGCATGCAAATTGAGGAAACGGTCGGCGACGACCAAACCAAAGCGCCGATTGCGGTCGAGAATGCGCGCCGTATGATCGAGCGCGACGGCGCCGTGATGATCACCGGTGGTTCTTCAACCGCCACTGCAGTTGCCGTGTCGGGTTTGTGCCAAGAAAAGAAGACGATCTTTATGGCGACCTTGACGCACGGCAACGAGACCACGGACGCCGATTGTCATTACCACACATTCCGGCGCTACAACAACGCGTACATGTCGGCCCACGCCATGGCGAAAACTTTGCTTACTAAGTACGGCACCGGTAAATGGTTTTATATCACTGCCGACTACAACTGGGGTCACTCGGTCTTCGAGAGCCTAACCGGAGTGCTCGAGGCAAAGGGTGCCAAGACGGTAAGAAACGTGCTCCTGCCGCTGGGGACCACGGATTTTAGCTCTGCCCTCTCGCAGGCGCAGGCTGCGAAACCGGATGTCCTGGTTCTCACCGAATTCGGCAAGGACATGGTCAATGCGGTCAATCAGGCGGCACAATTCGGATTGACGAAATCGACGAAAATCCTCGTCCCGCTGGCCGACGAATACATGGCCAAAGGCACCGGCGACAACTTCGATAACGTCGTTACCACGGCACCGTTCTATTGGAAGTACCACGCCGAGAAGTATCCGGCGGCGAAGCGCTTCGTCGAGGCCTTTACGAAGAAATACGGCGTGCCCCCGAGCAATGGCGCCGAATGTGCCTACACCAATATCTATCAGTGGAAAGCCGGCATCGAGCGCTCGGGTTCGCTCGATCCCAAGAAGTTCATCGAAAAAATGGAGAACTATCACTTCACGGCGACCAAGGAACCCGAATACTGGCGCGCGTCCGACCATCAAGGCATCAATAGCTGCCTCGTGCTCGAAGGCGTCCCGACTGCAGAGCGCGAGAATCCGTATGCGTTCGCCAAAGTGCTCGAAGTCCACGACGGCGAGTCGGTTTCGATTCCGGCGTCCGTAAGCAAGTGCAAGATAGAAAACGCCTAATCTGCGGTTGACCGAATCACAAGTGGGGACCGGCTTCCGTCAGACGAAGCCGGTCCTTGTCATACGCCGCTCCAACTCGCCAGTGAGGACAGTGCCATAGACGCAATCCTGACCCAATTGCCGGGGCAACTTCTCGACGGGTTTATCCGCGGACTCGTATATGTCGCGATCGCGCTCGGCTTGACGATCGTCTTCGGCATGCTGCGTCTGGTCAATTTCGCGCACGGCGCGTTTTATGCGATCGGCGCGTACGTCGGACTCATCGTCGCGCAACAATATGGCCTCGCAGCCGGGCTGGTCGCAGCGCCCATCGCCGTCGCTGTTTTCGCAGTTATCTTCGACCGCGTCCTCTTGCGCTTGTTCTACGATAAAGAGCCGACCGCACAAATACTCGTGACGTTCGGCGTCGCGATCGTGGTGGAAGAGTCGTTGCGCGTCATCTTCGGCGGCACGACGCGCACCTTTCCGGTGCCGGCCGCCCTCGCGGGATCGTTCAACCTCGGCTTCACCCAATATCCGACATACCGATTGCTCTTTGCGGCCGGGATCGTGCTCTTGGTCGTACTCGTGTGGCTTTTCATCGAGAAAACGGACTACGGCTTGATCGTACGCGCGGGCATTCGCGATAGAACGATGGTCCAATTACTCGGCGGCAACGTGCAGCAGGCTTCCACGATCATCTTCGCGCTCGGCGCGAGCATAGCCGGACTCGTCGGCGCCGGAGCCAGCCCCATCTACAGCGTCGATCCGAATACGGGCTTCTCGTTTCTCGTCCCATCGTTCGTGGTCGTGGTCATCGGCGGTCTTGGCAGCTTTTGGGGGGCGGTGCTGGGCGGGCTCATCGTCGGCGAATTGCAGAGCCTCTCGACGCTGGTCTTTCCGGAGGCAAGCAACGTCGTAATCTACGTTGCGATGGCGCTCGTCTTACTGGTTCGGCCCTCAGGCCTGCTGGGCGAGAGCGAGGTCATACGCGGATGAACGCCGAGCTACGCTTTTACGCGCTCACGATACTCGGGCTCATTCTCTTACCGTTCGTTATCCACCCGATCGGCGGCTATCCGGGTCTGGCCACCCAAATCCTCATCGTGGGCATCGCTTCGGTCGGCTTCAACCTCTTGCTCGGCTACGCCGGATTGCTCTCCTACGGACAAGCCGCTTTCTACGGCGTCGGCTCGTATATGGCGCTGCTGACCGTCTCGCGTTTCTTTCCGCAGCACCCGAACTTTTGGCTCGCCCTGCTCGTTGCCGTGGCAGTCGTAAGCGTGATGGCGTTGCTCATCGGAACGCTCGTCGTTCGGCTGTACGGCATCTATTTTGCCTTGCTGACCCTAGCGTTCGCGCAGCTGTTTTTCTTCGTCATCTTTCAGTGGCGCGACGTTACCGGCGGTGACGACGGATTGCAGGGCATTTCGGCGCCCGCTCTACCGCTGGGGTTTGCATCGCTCGATCTCAACGCCACGTTCCCGCCGCTCGATCTGGGTCCGTTTGGAAATGTAAGCGAAGTCCGCTACTGGTATGCGTTCGCCGCCATCGTCATGCTCCTGGTGCTGGCCTTCGTTCGCACGCTCGTGCGTTCGCAATTCGGTGAAGTGCTCGCGGCGATACGGGAAAACGAGGAACGCAGCTGCTTCGTGGGTTTCGATCCCGCGCGCTATAAACTCGCAGCCTTCGTGATCGCGGGCGCACTCACCGGACTCTCGGGCGCCCTGCGCGGACTCTACGAAACCTCGACGCACCCCGACACGCTCACCGTCGATACGAGCGGGAGCTTCGTCATCTATACCGTCGTCGGCGGCGTAAAGACGCTCTTCGGCCCGGTGCTCGGCACCGGCCTCATCATGTACTTGCAAAACGTCATTAGCGCCAAGACCGACGCTTGGCGCCTAATCGAAGGCGTAATCTTCGTCGCGGTTATCGTCTTCTTGCCGGGCGGCATCCTTGGCTCGTTCAAACGAAAACGCGCAAGAGCGATCATCTCCGGCGCCCTGCGCACGGGCCCGCCCGCAGGCGCCGCGCCCGACACGCCCGGCAAGGCGACTCCTTAATGGAAGCTATCCTCCAGACAAAAGGCCTCGGGAAACGCTTCGGCGCGTTCGCAGCGAACAGCGATATCGATTTTACGGTTCGTGAAGGCGAGTTGCGCGCGGTCATCGGGCCCAACGGCGCGGGAAAGACGACGTTTTTTAATTTGCTTTCCGGCATCGCGACGGCGACCGACGGCGAGATATTCTTTCGCGGCGAAAGAATCACGCAGCTCGCGGGGCCGCGGCGCGTCGCGCGCGGCATCGCGAAAGCGTTTCAAACCGCGAACATCTACCCAGACGAAACGGTCTTTCAAAATTGCCGGCTTGCGGCGCTCGCGCACACACAAGGCCTCTTCAACCTCGAACTCTTCCGTCGCTCGAGCCGAACCGTGCAGATCGATACGATCGCGCACGAAGCGCTCGAACTCGTCGACCTCGCGCTCATGCGCGACGTGCGCGCGGGCGATCTGTCGCACGGCGATAAGAAACGGCTCGACATCGCGATTGCCCTGGCGACGAAGCCGCAGATATTGCTGCTCGACGAACCCGTCGCCGGCATGTCGATCGAAGAAGTGCGTAAGACCGATGCTCTCATTCGCGGGCTCGCGAAGCGCATGACCGTGCTGCTCATCGAACACGACATGACCATGATCATGGGCATCGCGGATTCGATTACCGTCTTGCATCAGGGCAAGATCCTCGCCGAAGGGACGCCTACCGAAATCCGCGCGAACCAAAAAGTGCAGGACGCCTATCTCGGCGGCCACGCAGAGGGACACGTATGACGACCGTCGCGAGCGCGACCGACACGTTGCTGAAGGTCGACTCGATCGACACGTACTACGGCGACAGCCACATCCTCAAGGGATTGAGCTTGCAGATCCGGCGCGGCGAAACCGTCGCGCTCCTGGGTCGTAACGGCGTCGGCAAGACGACGACGCTCAAGAGCATCGTCGGCTGGGTGCCTCCGCGTACCGGTACGATTACCTTCGAAGGTGCGGACGTGACCAACGCGGCGATGATGGCGCACGCGCGGCGCGGCATTTCGCTGGTCCCCGAAGAACGGCGCATCTTCACGAACCTCACCGTATACGAAAACATCAAGCTGGCGCAGATCACGGCGCAGTCCGCCGGCTGGACGCTCCAAGACGTCTACGATCATTTCCCGCGTCTGCGGGAACGTGCCTCGAACAAGGGTGACGAAATTTCCGGCGGCGAGAAACAGATGCTCGCGATTGCGCGCGCGCTCGTGCAGAACACCCAGTTGCTCTTACTCGACGAACCGACTGAGGGGCTCGCGCCGCTCATCGTACGCGAGGTCGAAGCGATCGTGCGCGAGATCAAGTCCAAAGGCATGACGATCCTGCTCGTGGAGCAGAATTTTTATTCGGCGCTCTCGGTCGCGGATCGCTGCTACGTCGTCGACCAGGGCGAAATCAAATTCGAAGGGACGCCGGCCGAATTGCGCGCGAATACGGAAGTCCTGGCCCGCTACCTGCACGTCTGAAGGCAAGCTGCGTACACGCGTGGAGGTGCCCCGTTCGTTACGCCAACGGATCTCCAGATTTTGTCGGTTTCTCCGATTCGTACGTTTAGCGTTTGCCTATTAAATTGAAACCGAACATTCGTACACCGGATTCGGTGCGCGGGCGGTGGGTGCTGTGTGGCCCATAGACGACATAGGTACCGGCACCGTAGCGCTGTGATCCCTCGATGAGTTCGCCGCTCAATACATAGAGCCGTTCACCCATCTCGTCGTGCCTGTCGACGTACGGCCACTCGCTGCCGGGTTCCATGTCCACTACCCACACGCTAATCGCTCCGTCGGTCATCAAGTTGCGTCGGGTGCAGCCCGGTCCGACTTCAACGGGGTCGATGCCAGCAACGTTCACCCCGGCGTGACTCGAAGTAAATGTCGGCTGATCCATATCACTCCTCATAAACTAGGTGAGAGCCAAAACAGTAGTCGCATCTAAGACTTCTTCACGCACATCGAGCGTTCTATCTATTTCATCTGGCGTGTGTAATGTGCGATTCCAATTCGAACGACGCCCTCGATCTGATCCAGGTCGAGCACCTTCATCGTCTCAAATGCATAGTTGCTTCCGGACCAAACGCAGATATTGGCGTCCGCCAAAGCACGAGCGGATCGCCCGGCTTTTCAATCACGGGATCGGCGCAAAGTTGTGTGTCCCCGACAACAAGCGATGCGCCGGCCAAGTGCAGCCTCCGAATTTGTAGCGGTCGATCCGCAGCAGATGCGTGTTCGATCGACGCGTTGCGCGGCAACGCCGGGGTCATGGTAGCCGCGCCGGCGGCCATAAACTCTCCCCGCTTCAGGGTCATTGTTCGTTCCAATAAGGCTCCGTTATCACGCCCTAACTCAATTTAGAGCGTAAAGAGCTCCGCGCCTCCACGCGATCCATCTCCGCTCTCGACGCACGTCGCGACTGGGCCGACGTCTTGTAGCGCACGAACATTATACTCGATGGAATGCTAATCTTCGAGCGTCGTTATGTCGCCGATTTCGACGCCTGCTTCTTGCGCCTTCAATAAGCGCCGCATGATCTTGCCGCTGCGCGTTTTCGGAAGTTTGGAAACGAACTCGATTTCGGCGGGCGTGCCGATCGGGCCGAGGTGATATCGAACGTGGTTGACGAGCGCGCTTTCGAGTACCGCACTGTGAGCGTGTCCCTCGCGCAAGACGACGAACGCCTTGATAACTTCGCCTTTGATCGCATCCGCTTTGCCGACGACTGCCGCTTCGCCGCACGCGGGATGTGAGACGAGTGCGCTCTCCACATCTGCGGTCGCAATCCGATGGCCGGCGACGTTGAGGACGTCGTCGGCGCGGCCGAGCACGCTGATCGTTCCGTCGGGTTCCATGGTCGCCACGTCACCGGCCGTATAGCAGCCGGGAATCGCTTCGAAATACGAGCGGTAGCACGCGCGATCGTTCCACACGTCCGCGAACATATACGGCGCCGGCGTCTCGAGCACGAGCAGGCCGCCGCCGCCTGCGGCGACGGGCGCACCCGACGCGTCGCGCACCGAAAAACGCAGCGGCCCAAACGCTTTTCCGCTTTTATCCGGCCGGATCACCGTGGTCGGCAGAAAACCGATCGCGGGGCTCGCAAGCTCCGTCTGCCACCACTGGTTACAAATCGCGGCGCGACCGCTGCAGACGACGTCGTGCAAGAATCGCCACGCTTCGGGATTGAGAGGTTCGCCCGCACACAGCACGAGTTGTAACGACGAAAGATCGTGCTTGGCAGGCAAGTCGTTGCCGAATCGCATCAGCATGCGCGCGAGCGTGGGCGCCGTGTAGAGTTTATTGACGCGGTATTTTTCGACGACCTCGTAGACGGCGGCCGGCGTCGGGAAGTCGGGCGAGCCTTCCCGTACGATCGACATCAAACCGTTCGAAAGCGCGCCGTACACGATAAGTGAATGACCGACGATCCAGCCGATGTCGCTCGTGCACCAATAGACATCGCTCGGCGAAAGATCGGTCGTGTAGGCGAGCATTGCCGTCGCGCCGGACAGGTAACCGCCGTGCGTCATGACCACGCCCTTCGGTTTCCCCGTCGTGCCGCTCGTATACAGAATGAAGAGCGGGTCGTTCGCGTCGACGATGGCCGGCTCGCACGTTTGCGATTGGCCGGCGACGTAGGCGTCCCAATCGCGTTCGCGCTCGCTTAACGGTGCGGGATTCGCGGCGCGACGCCACACGATGACACGCCGCACGCCCGCAAGCGCGGCGACGGCATCGTCGAGGATCGTTTTAAGATCGATCTCTTTGCCGCGGCGATACGTGAGATCCGCGCCGATAATGACTTGCGCCCCCGCATCGTCGATCCGGTCGCGCAGCGCGGTCGCTCCGAGGCCCGCGTAGATGACGCTGTGAACGGCACCGATCCGGGCGCACGCGAGCATCGCGACGATCCCTTCGACCGCGAGGGGCATGTAGATGCAGACGCGGTCCCCCGCCACGACTCCGTCGGCCCGCAGCGCATTTGCAAGCCGATTCGTCGCGGCGAGCAACTCGCGATAGGTGACACGTTCTTCGAGACCATCCTCACGCAAATACAAATATGCCGTCGCATTCGGACGTGCGGCGGCGTGACGATCCAGACATGAGACCGTGGCATTGAGACGGCCACCCGCATACCAAGTCGCATCGCCCATTCCGCCGACGAGCGTCGTCTGCGGCGGCGTTTCCCAATCGATCTTCTCGCCGCAGATTTTCCAGAAGGCGAGCGGATCGCGCGCGGCTTCGGCATTCCAAGCATCCTGGTCCGCGATGCCCGCCCAAGCGTGTACGCCGGCCGGCGGCGCGACGCGCTCGCCTGTCGCGGTCAAGGCTTCGATCGGGGCATCCGTGCTCAACGGCTCTTCTCCTCGTTCAGAGTTTATTGATCGTGTGATCGGTGATAAGAGCCGCCCCCGAAGGGTTGCGGTGCACCGTGTACTGGCCGAAATACAACCCGTTCGGTGTTTTCAGATCCACGTTAACCGTCTCGTTATCGCCGACGCCGCGCGCCTCCACGTGCTCGATGCGCGCGCCGGCACCGACGATACCGCTTTCCGTGAGTTGGACGTTAGTTGCGTTCGGTCCGAACGCGGCCGTCGCCGTCGCCGTATCGCCGCGCGCGATAGCCCCGAGGTACTCCCGCACGACGGCGCTTGCGAGGCGCCCGAACTCCGAATCGACGTCGTCGACCGGCGTCGGCGCGTCGATCGGCGCCGTCCCGGGAGGCCGTACCGCAGGTTTCGTTGTTGCTTTGGGAAGCGACAAGACCGTATGCTGCGGCGAGCGGGGTAACGCAGTCGGCGCTTCGGAAGGGGGCGCCGAATTTTCGCTGCTCGCGGGCGCCTTGGTAGCCGGCGCGCGTGTCGCGGGAGCGCGCGTGGGCGAGGCTTGGGCAGCGGTAGGCACAATTCGCGACGGCGGTGTTTGCGCGGGCGCTAACGTCGGTCGCACGGGTACGTCGGTCGTTGCCGGAGTCGGTTTCTCCGACGGTGCAGGCGTGACGGGAGGCAGCGACGGCTGCGCCGCCGGAGATGCGTTCGCAACGACGGTGCGTTGCGCGGCGCCGCGCTTCCCAGCAATCGACAGGCCCGCTCCGATTACGAAGCCGAGCACGATCACGCCGATCAGAATCGGGATCAACGGCAAGGCCGGCCCGGGATCCCTCGGCGCGGGCGGACGCGAACGGCGGGGCGGTAACTCAGACATCGCGCGCTAGATTCGCGCAAAACCGCATTCATACTGCGAGATGAACGCGAACGCCACGCCGCGAAGCGACGGCGCGTGATCCGCGTGCCAATCCCGATCGATCTGGGGACGATCGCCGCCACGGCGAACGGCGTTTTCGCGCTCGCGACGCCGCTTCGCGTCGATCGGCTGCTCGCGCTCGGCGTGACGCAAGCGCTGGGCGCCCGCGCGCCGCAAGACAAGCGTGAACGCAGCATCCGTTCCACGCTGACGGCGTTTCTTGCGGGGAAGTTTATCGTCGATATCGACGGCCGCCCTTACGACCGTCCCGAGGCGATCGTCGTATGCGCAGGCACCGCGACGTTGCGTTTTTTCTCGCGCGAGCCCCGCCCGCGAACGTTGCCCGCGCGCTAGCGCGCCTCGCCCGCAGCTCTCGAAGGGGAACCGCGGTCCACGCTACGAACACGTTTTTTATGAATTATCGTTCGCGTCTTGCCGTCGCGGCCTTTGTCCTGCTCGCCGCCGTCGTTTCTGCTGCGCCCCAGCCGGCCTCGTCCGAGGACTCCCTTAGCGCAATCAAAGCACGCGGCAAGATGATCGTCGGCGTCAAGGCCGACTATCCGCCGTTCGGTTTTCTGAACGGCGATAAGAACGTGGGTCTCGAAATCGATCTGCTGCACAATATCGCCAAAGACTTGCTCGGCAAACCCGACGCAATCGAATTCGTTCCCGTCGTTTCCGCGAACCGGTTTCAATTTCTCAACACCAATAAAGTCGACTTTCTTTTCTCCACGGTTACCATCACCGATCAACGCAAGCAAGTCGTCGATTTTTCGGAACCGTACATGAAGTCAGGTTGGCAGATTCTGGTCAAGCGCAGCAACTCGGACATTAAAGACGCGCCGGACCTCAAGGGAAAGACGGTCGTGGTCGTGCCGGGTTCCACCGGAGAAGCGGGCATCTCCAAGCTCGTGCCGGATGCGAAGCTGCTGAAACTCCCCCAGACGAGCGAGGCGCTCGATGCCGTCGATCAAGGTCGCGCCGATGCGTTCATTCAAGATGCCGCGCTGCTATACGGCCTGACACAGCAAAAACCGCAATACAAGGTCGTCGGCCAATCGTACGACGACATGCCCATCGGCGCCGCCTGTCGTAAGGGTGACGGCGCTCCCTGCGATTTCATATCGAAAGAAATCGACAAGTTTAAGACCGACGGCACCTTTGCCCGAGAGTATCACAAGTGGCTCTACGGGTCGGCGAAGCGGTTCATGCCGTAGCGCGGACGTCGCGCCATTTACTTCGCCGCGGCGTTAAACTTTTCGATCGTGCGCGAAGCTGCACCGCAGCTCGCGCACGGTTTTGTGCTCACGCTCGAAATTTTCGCCTTCGGCGTTCTCGGCGCCCTCACGGTCGGAATCGTTGGTGCTGCGATGCGAGTTTCGACCTCGCGTCCGACCCGCGTCGTCGCGACGTCATTCACAGAGTTCTTTCGCAATACGCCGCCGCTGGTACAAATATACTTCCTCGCATTTGCGATTCCGAAGATTCCCGGGATCGGTGCGCATCTCGTGTTACCCGCGGTCGTCGCCGCCACGCTCGGACTCGTGTTGCATCAAGGTGCGATCAACATCGAAATCTTGCGCGCGGGCTTACAAGCCGTTCCCGCCGGTCAGCGTGAAGCCGCGCAGGCGCTCGGCCTTTCGCGCATCGACGAACTGCGCGACGTGCTCGTGCCGCAAGCGATCCGCATCAGCCTGCCTGCGCTCGGCAATAACGTCATATCGCTCTTCAAGAATACGACGCTCGTCGCATCGATCGGCGTACTGGATCTCTTCGGCGAAGCGAACGATATCATCGCGACGATCCTCGTCAGCGCCGAACTCTTTCTCACCGTCGGCATCGTCTATCTGATTTGCGTGACTTTGCTCGGGGCGCTCTTCCGTACCCTCGAAAAGCGAATGGCGTTCTCCCGATGAGTCCTCCTGGACGATGAACAGCTATCTCGCCGCCCTCCCGTCGCTTCTACGCGGCCTCGGTACGACATTCGCAATATCGATCGCCGCGATGATCTTGGCGGTTGCGATCGGCTTCGTGCTCGGCGTCGTGCGCTCGCAAGCGTCGCGCGCGCTCGATCGTCCGATCCTCGCCGTCATCGAGTTTTTCCGCGGCATTCCCCTGCTGGTACTGATGTATTTTCTCTTCTTCGGTCTGCCGCAACTCGGGATTCATACGAGCAACAACGGCGCTGCGATCACCGCGCTCTGCCTTTATG
>JRHI01001104.1_pt1 | contig 24681 bp, 27 predicted proteins | sample 215371 | NCBI WGS metagenome assembly JRHI01 (sample SAMN02929681, study PRJNA255918) | sediment metagenome | biome: cave system; feature: Ice Cave; material: Sediment; isolation source: sediment from deep within a dark volcanic ice cave with no known source of... ...
TAGTATTCGCAATCGCAAGTCTGACGGTTGCCCCGGTGCAGGCCAAGGGTAAAGTCGGCACCGCAACTTTCTCAGGGACCGTGAACCACGTTTCGGACAACAACATCAAAGTCACGGACCCGAAGACAAAGCAAACGCTCAGCTTCCTGATCGTGCCGAAATTTGATCAGATCTTTTCATCCGATGGCAAGACGACATACCAAATGAAGGCGATCAAGCCGGGCCAATACGTAAAGGTCTACTACGATCAAAAACTGCTCGGGCAGCGCCATGCCGATCGTATTCTGCTGCTTACTCAAAGCAACGCCATTAAGGGCAAACAATAGTCTGGGTCACGGCACTCAAAGTCGCAAACGTCGCGAAATCATCCGGAGCAATGCACGCCTCGGGAAGTTCCCTCGAGAATCTGCCGCCGCGCCGCGCCGGCAACCGTCTCTGTGTTGCCCGGAATCGATGCGCGTCGCGGGCGTCCCCGCCTTAAGCAGTTCGTAAACGGCGCAGGGCAGCTCAGGGCGGACCGGAAAGGCAGTCACTTCGATCGGCCAGGCGGCAGCTTTGACAAGGTCGTGACCAGTTGCTGGAATGAGCACCGACAATTTTCCGGGGGCGCCGATTCACAAGCCGCTCTCCAAGCTCGAAGTCCTATTAGAGGCCAATCGGTGCCTTTATTGCTACGACGCGCCGTGCACGCGCGCGTGCCCGACTCACATCGACGTCCCAGCCTTCATCGCCAAAATCACCGACGGTAACCTCAAGGGAAGCGCGCGCACGATACTGGACGCCAACGCGATGGGCGCATCCTGCGCGCGCGTCTGCCCGACCGAAGAGTTATGTGAAGGCGCTTGCGTCTATAAGGGCGAGGATTCGCCGATTCGCATTGGCGATCTGCAGCGGTATGCCGTCGATCACGTGATGCACACGGGCGCGCGCCTCTTCGAACCTGGGGAACCGACCGGTAAGAAGGTAGCGATCATCGGCGGCGGCCCGGCCGGGCTGAGCGTTGCGCGCGACCTGCGTCGCTTTGGCCACGGCGTCACGATCTTTGAGGCGCACGACGCCCTCGGTGGTCTCAACACCTATGGCATCGTGCCCTACCGGCTGGATATCGATATTGCGCTCTGGGAAGCGCAGCAAGTTGTCGATCTCGGCTGCGACGTACGCACGAACGTGCGCATCGGCGAGGACCTCCGCGTGGAATCGTTGGTCAACGATTTTGATGCGGTCGTGCTCGCGTGCGGGATGAGTGGCGTTCCCGAACTTGGCATCGAGGGCGGCGACCTCGCATGGGATGCGATCGATTTCATCGAGCGGGCTAAAACTGGCAGGCTGGTCGGGGACTTGGGTGCGCACGTGGCCGTCATCGGGGCCGGCAACACCGCCATCGACGCGCTGACCTGCAGCAAGCGGCTGGGTGCCGAGCGTGTCACGATGTACTATCGCCGGGGCAAAGAGCAGATGACCGCCTATGAATTCGAGTACGAGTTTGCCAAACAAGAGGGTATCGAGTTTCGCTTTTTTTGCGCACCGACCCGCATCGTTACCGACGACGGCAAAGTGCGCGGCATCGAGTTTGTGCGAACGCGCCCCGCCGAGCGCGGCGGCGGCGGTGTTCCGATCGCGGTTGCAGGCAGCGAGTTCATCGAGGCGGTCGACACCGTCATCGCCGCGATCGGGCAGGGCCGCTTGACCAAGACCTTCGAAGCGCTCGGTATCGCGCACGACGGTGGCGTCGTGCGTGTCAACGATCGGCTAGAGACGACGCGGCTAGGTATGTTTGCGGCGGGCGATTGCATCTTCGAAAAAGGCACGCGCGAGGCGATGGTCGTGGAAGCGGCCGAACAGGGAAAAATTGCGGCGCGCAGCATCGACGCGTACCTGGCAGGGAGCAAGAGACATGGCTGATCTTCGAAGTGATCTTGCGGGAATCCGAAGCCCGAATCCCTTCTGGCTGGCATCCGCGCCGCCGACGAACAGCGGCTACCAAGTGATGCGCGCCTTCGAAGCCGGTTGGGGCGGCGCGGTTTGGAAGACGCTCGGCACGCCGATTACGAACACGACGTCGCGTTTCGCCGGGCTCAATTACAAACAGAACAAGATGGTCGCGATGAACAACATCGAGTTGATCACCGACCGCCCGCTTGACGAAAACCTGCGCGAGATCACGGCATGTAAAAAGGCGTTCCCAGATCGCGCCATCGTCGTATCGCTGATGGAAGTCTGCGAACGGGACGCCTGGCACGATCTGGTCAAGCGGGTCCAAGAGGTCGATATCGATGGGATCGAGTTAAACTTCGGCTGTCCGCACGGTATGAGCGAACGTGGAATGGGTTCAGCCGTGGGGCAACATCCGGACCTTATCGAGCGCGTCACGCATTTCGTCAAGGAGGTTGCGCGCGTCCCGCTGATCGTCAAGTTGACCCCCAATATAACCGATATTCGCTTCGGCGCGCGCGCCGCTTCAAGGGGCGGCGCCGACGCGATTAGCCTGATCAACACGATTAGCAGTCTCATGGGCGTAGATCTCGAAAGCTGGAATCCAATCCCTCACGTTGATGGCATGAGTTCGCACGGCGGCTACTGCGGGCCCGCAGTCAAGCCGATTGCGCTCAACATGGTCAACGACTGCGCGCGGGACCCTGAGGTGGCCATCCCTATCTCCGGCATCGGCGGCGTCGAGCGCTGGCAGGACGCAGCCGAGTTCCTACTGCTCGGAGCGACCAACGTGCAGGTCTGCACTGCGGTCATGCACCACGGCTTCCGCATCGTTAGCGAGATGGTCGACGGGCTAAACGATTACCTCGACGCGCGCGGCCTGGCATCGGTGGACGAACTCGTCGGCAAGTCGCAACAGCGCATCACCACGTGGAACAACCTGAACCTCAATTACCAGATCATCGCGCGCGTTGATCAAGAACGCTGCATTCACTGCAACAAGTGCTACATCGCCTGCGAGGACGCGGCGCATCAATGCATCGACCGCGTTTTACGCGAGAACGGCGTGACCGATCTTGTTGTGGATGAGAAGCATTGCGTAGGCTGCAACCTGTGCTTCATGGTCTGTCCGGTGGATTGCATCGACATGATCCAAGTGCACAATGGTCTGCCGGCGGAGTCTTGGAAACAACGCTCCGCTCGTGTGGGGGCCGTTTCGTAAATTGGGTACTCTGATCCGCGGCGGGACGATCGTGACCGCCACCGACACCTACCACGCCGATGTCCTAATCGAGGGCGAGACGATTGCGACAATTGCAAAACGCATTTCTGACGACAAGCATCGGGTCGTCGACGCGAGCGACGCCTACGTCTTCCCGGGCGGCATCGACCCGCACACGCATCTTGATATGCCGTTCGGTGGCACCACCACAATCGACGATTTTGAGAGCGGTACGCGCGCTGCGGCGATGGGCGGCACGACTACGATCGTCGATTTTGCGTTGCACACCCGCGGCGATTCGCTTGCAAATGCGCTCCGGACGTGGCATGAAAAAGCCAAGGGCAAGGCCGTCATCGACTACGCTTTCCACCTGACGATCGCGGACGGGCGTAGCGAAACAATGGCTGAGATTCCTAAGATGATTACAGACGAAGGTGTTAATTCGTTCAAGGTGTTCATGGCCTACAAGCACGTCTTGCAAGTTGATGACGAGACGATTTTCAAAACGCTGCAGACGTGCGCGAAGCACGGCGGCTTGGTGCAGGTGCACGCCGAAAACGGTGACGTGATCGAAGTCCTGACCAAACAAGCCCTGGCCGAAGGCAAGACCGAGCCAAAGTGGCATGCGATGACCCGGCCGGTCGAATGCGAAGGCGAAGCGACGCACCGCGCCATCCGCCTGGCGGAGATCGCCGGGGCGCCGCTCTACGTTGTGCACGTGTCGAGCGCGATGGCCGCCGACTCAATCTCCGACGGCCGCAAACGCGGCTTGAACATCTACGGCGAAACCTGCCCGCAGTATCTGGTCTGCGAGTTCGGCGATTACGAGCGTCCCGATTTCCAGGGCGCCAAGTACGTGCTTTCACCGCCAATTCGCGATAAATGGAATCAAGACGTTCTGCTCAAGAAACTCAAGAACTTGGAACTTCACGCATTCGGTAGCGATCACTGTTCGTTTAACTTATGTGGGCAAAAGGATCTGGGTAGGCATGACTTTTCGAAGATTCCCAACGGGGCGCCTACGATCGAAGACCGCATCGCGATCCTTTACGAAGTCGGCGTCAACCGTGGCGTCCTCGGTCTGAATAGCTTCGTCGCATTGGGATCGACGAACCCGGCCAAGCTATTCGGCCTCTTCCCACGCAAGGGCACGATCGCGGTCGGCAGCGATGCCGATATCCTGATCTGGGATCCGAACGCGACCCGCACTATCTCGCCGAAGACGCATCACATGAAAGCCGACAACAATGTCTTCGAGGGGATGACGATCAAAGGACGGCCGCGCTACGTCCTGTCGCGCGGCAAGATCGTCGCTGACGGTAACATTTTCACCGGCGAAAAGGGGGCCGGCAAGTTTCAAAAGAGTGCCCGGTTCTTCCCGGTTCAGCTGTAATCACCACCGCCATCCGCGCAGCGTGACGCYGCACGACGGAGAATAATGTGGATTGCAAAGTTACCATCGGATTGATCCAAGCCCATCATGGCGTCGACGGCAACGAATCCGTTGAGATGCATAAGAAGATCGCGATCGACAAGCACCTCAAGTTGATCCGCGAGGCGAAGAAAGCCGGGGCCCAGATCGTTTGCCTGCAAGAGGTCTTTTACGGGCCATATTTTTGTACCGAACAGACGACCAAGTGGTACCAGTCCAGCGAGCAGATTCCCGACGGGCCCACGACGAAGCTAATGCAGGGCCTTGCCAAAGAACTTGGCATCGTGCTCGTCGTTCCGATGTACGAAGAAGAACTCACCGGCGTGTACTACAACACGGCGGCGGTGATCGACGCCGACGGAAAATATCTGGGCAAGTACCGCAAGCACCATATTCCTCAGGTGCAGGCCGGTCCGCCGGGTTGCGGTTTCTGGGAAAAGTACTACTTCCGCCCGGGAAACCTCGGCTATCCCGTCTTCGCCACGGCGTTCGCGAGGGTCGGCGTCTACATTTGCTACGATCGTCACTTCCCCGAAGGTGCGCGGATGCTTGGGCTCCACGGGGCCGAAATCATTTTCAATCCCTCGGCGACGGTAGCGGGCCTGTCGGAGTATCTTTGGAAGCTCGAACAGCCCGCGCACGCGGTCGCCAACGGCTGTTATTTCGGGGCGATCAACCGCGTCGGTGTCGAAACACCCTGGAACATGGGGGAGTTCTACGGTCAGTCATATTTAGTCGATCCGCGCGGGAAGATCGTTTCCATTGGCAGTCGCGACAAGGATGAGGTCGTCATCGGCGTGATGGATCGTGAGCTAATCCGGGATGTACGAAATACGTGGCAGTTTTACCGCGACCGTCGGCCAGATTCGTACGACGACATGGTAAAGATCTGATGGCAGGGGAGCCGGAAACACAGGCTCGCGTCGGCGACATTGTTGTACTCACCGACGCGGCCGAAGCGGAGATCGCGCAAAACACGTCGATGTGGAACGACGACCTTCGCCCGTGCTCGCTGGCCGAACATTCATGGTCAGGTGGAAAGTTTGCGTCGCTGTGGATTGGGATGTGCATATGCCTGCCAACCTATTCGCTCGCATCGGGCATGATCGCGCTGGGCATGAACTGGTGGGAAGCGGTGCTGACGATCTTCGCCGGCAGCGTGGTCGTAATGATTGCGATTCTGTTGGTATCGCACGCGGGAACAAAGTTCGGGATCCCGTACCCGGTCTTTGCCCGCTTGTGGTTCGGTACGAAGGGGGCGCACATCCCGGCGCTTGCACGCGCGTTGATCGCCGCCGGCTGGTTTGGCATCAATTCATGGTTCGGCGGCCAGGCGCTCGACGCGATTCTGGTGCGCATCCTGCCGTTCTGGAACGGCGTGGGCGCTCATCTGGCGGTGGCGTTCGTCGTCTTTTGGGGCATCAATGTCGCGATTGCCATGCGGGGGCCGCAAGCGATAGGAAGGCTCGCACAGATTGCGGCGCCGACGCTCGCGATCGGGGCGATTGCCCTCCTGATCTGGGCCGTCACAAGCGCTGGTGGATTCGGCGCGATGCTTGCGACACCGGCGTCGATCCACGGCAGCGTCTTCTGGACGGCATTTTTACCGTCCGTGATCGGTGTGATCTCCTTTTGGGCAACAATGGCGCTCAACATCCCCGACTACACGCGCTACGCCAAGAGCCAGCGCGCACAGGTGATCGGCCAGGTCTGGTCGATGCCGCTCACAATGGCGGCGTTTTCCTTCGTCGGTATCGCCGTGACGTCGGCGACGGTGACGCTGTTCGGAAAAGCGCTATGGAATCCGATCGATTTGATCGTCAAGTTCCCGCCCGCCGTCGTCGTAGTTGCGGCGATTGTCGTTATTCTTTCGTCGGTCACGATCAACATCGGCGCCAACGTGATGGCACCGGCACGCGCCTTCGAGAATCTGTGGCCGAGTCGCATTACATTCGCGGTCGGAGCGGTTATCACCGGCGTGCTATCGCTCGCCATGGAACCATGGTACGTGCTCTCCACCTTCGCAACCTACATCTTCGCGTGGCTCGGCACGTACGGTGCGATGCTGGGCGCGTTCGACGGCATCGCTATCGCCGACTATTGGCTGGTACGTAAGCGGCGCCTCGATCTTGCGCAGCTCTACCGGCCGGCGGGAATCTATGCCTACGCGGGCGGATTCAATCTGCGGGCGGTCCTGGCGCTGGCAATCGGATGGGTCGTCGCTCTGCTGGGCCTGATGGTTCCGCAACTCCACTTCATGTGGAGCGGCGGCTGGTTGTTCAGCCTTGTGGGCGGCTTGGTCGCGTATTGGCTTTTGATGCAGAAAGATTTGTCCGTACTTCATGACTCGCAATACGACGCTATCACTCGCGTCGAGTCGGCAACATCGCATCCGTCGACAAGCTGGACTGCGCCAGCCCGGGAGGCGCAATCCGGTTAAGGGTTTTCAAGAGTAACGACCGCTAACCGCGTTAGCGGCGCGGGCATGTTCGTCACGTTTCTGCTCAAACTTGGCGTGCGGGATACGCAAAGATTGATATGCGTCCGACAGAGTGCGCGAGCTAGCTAGCGCGCACTAAAACGTGCTGGGCCGCTGCTAGGCGGCCCGTGCAGGCTGTCGAGGGGAGCCCTAACCGCTAGTGATAGGGCGCCTTTCAAGTAAGAGCGCGGGGGCGGAAGCGCCTTTTGCCCTCGTCAGCCGATAACTACGGCAGGAGGTTCCCATGCGCTTTGTCTTTGGTTGCATCCTGATCGTCGTCAGCGGAGCCTTTGCGGGGGCCGCACTTGCAAAACGTGGCGGAAATTAGCCCAGGCCAGACCAAGGCGGCCGGTAGAAGCCACGTTCCGCTGGGCGCGTAAAGCTGCTAGAGTGGAGAAGGCCAACGTCGCTGCTGCCCATTAAAAGGACGAGCGCGTTGACGTCTCTCATTCGCTTTTACGGAGGCCCTTATGCCTACAAGCCGCTCGGCCGAACAAAAGAGTCTCGAAAAACCTGATGAAACGCGCACGTTCCCAAAAGGCAAATTGGACGTCGTGAATGTAGGCGGCACCACTATGGGACGCGGTACGTTTGAACCCGGCTGGAAATGGTCGGAATGCGTAAAGCCCATCGCACAGACAGATTCGTGCCAAGCTCCGCATCTTGGATACGTGATCTCAGGCCGCATGAAAGCCGTCATGGACGATGGTCAAGAGTTTGAATTTGGGCCGGGGGATGCAATGTCGCTGCCCCCCGGCCACGACGCATGGATCGTTGGAACAGAGAGATGTGTTCTCGTCGATTTCACGGGCTTTGAAGACTACGCCAAGCGCCGTTAGGCAATCAGCTGCGGGCAATCCATAAGCCACACCTCGATTCGTGCCGTTTTACAGTCCGGTGCGAATCGAGGTGCGGTTTTGGTACCTGACCTCGAAGGGCTCGGGCGCCTAGGGGGCCACGTCGTTCCCCGGGACTATCGCCTTCATCATCTCTAGATGTGCGGGTGCTTCGAGGCGTCGGAACCGGGCAAGGCGCAGAAACCCTTGCTCGCGGCTTCGCCCTTTGGCTGGCTACCTGCGTCCCATTTGCTTTGGGCCTTTGAGCTTCTCGCGCAGTTGCGCTGTCGGGATAGCAGGCAGTGTTGCAATATTTACCGAGCCGCGCGAGCCAAGATCGATCGAGAGATGCGCCACTGTCTCGTTGTCGGGCGCCTCAACGATTGTGATGAAGTCGTACAGACCAAGTAGCGCGTACTGCGATATGACTTTGCAGCCAAACTCAGTCATCTCGCGGTTAACCGCTTCAAGGCGGTCCGGGTCCTTATGCAGGGTCTCGCGCCCTTCCGGCGTCAACGTACTGAGCAGAATGTAAGTCGGCACGCTTTTTCTCCCTTCTAAGGGCTTGTCGAAAAACTGTATCCTCTTCAGGGGCTCTTACATCGAAGCGCGGCCACCCCTTGTGGGCAACAGACCCTGTGAAAGTCGTGGTCACAGGGGATGCCCGGGGTCCGGCCGGCCGCTATCAGCACTAGCGCTCAAGGCGTACAGCGTTTTCCGAACTCAAGATTTCCGACGGGGACCACGATGAATCGCGAACCAGCTTTGATGACCGCATTCTTGCCGGCATGAAAATAGTTGAACGCACCGACGGCTGTTCCAACGTACGGAAGGGGTATCGCGGCTACGCTATTGGACACGTTGTGTGTAGCGCCGGCCTGAACTGCTGAGGTCGATTCGCTATCGATCGTCACCTGATACTGTCCATGTGCTGGAATCTCAATGTAGCGGATTTCTACGATGAGATCGCCCGCCTTTCCGTGAGCACCGGCAGATGATGCGAATGTAATCACACCGTACCCGGTCGCGCCGCGAGGAATTGATATCCGATCGCTAGCAATGATGGTGTCAATCGTTTGAAATCGAAAGACGTCACCCGTTCGAGCCTTTGCCGTATCGATGGTGTCGATTAGTTGCACCGGGATTGACGTGCAAGGCTGAGGCAACGACGTCTGTCCGAAACCGGCGCGGGGCGAACTCAAAGCGAACGTCAAGACAATCGTAGCGATGCCGAGGGATCGTTTGCCGAGTGTTGCGGATCCGTTTTGAAGTTGCCGGCGAGTGTCGGTCGGAGGATTCATCGATGCTCTGTTGCTCCATGACGGTTGTCGCTGTTGCCCATAAAACGGAGATGTGCTTTGTCCGGCCACGCGATCTTATTCAGAGTCGGCGGTTCTCGTCTTCGAGCTGCTAAGTCGCTGAGCCCGCGGCTCCCACGACTTCAATACTTCGAACATCGGTTTGGGAGGCGTCTCTTCTGAGATTTCCGTTACCGGCGGCAGACTGCCTACGGTCTGAGGATCGTTGAATCGGGCCCTGCGCGTGTAAATCCTTTCGAGGCCGACCTCAGACTACATATATCGGCGACACTCATGGGATATCGTTACACCGTGTCAGGAATAGGCCGGCGGGCTCGAAAAGCCGGGGAAGGCCCGCCGCGAGAAGCCGGGCCTCGGCCATGTGCTACTTCACGCCGTCAATGGGCCAGAAGCCGTAGAGCGTGCGGCCCGCTTCGAGATCCCAGAAGCGCGTCGCGTTGTCACCGACGCCGTAGACAATTCCGAACGGAAGCTCGCTGGCGATGACCGCGCGGACGAGCCGTGCAAGGTCGCGCTGCGACATCCAGACGGCCTTCATGCGCTCGCGCTTCTCGTCGTCGGTGAGCCTTAGCCAGGTCGCCTCTTTCGAGAAGTCGGTCGGCGTCGGCGTGTCATCCTTACGGACTGCGCCGATCCGCAGGCAGGCAACTTTCAGTCCGAATTCGTCGCTGTAATAGCGCCCGAGATTCTCTCCGAATGCTTTCCACACGCCATAGAGGCCGTCGGGACGGATCGCGACGTCCGCTCGCAGGAGCATGCCATTTGCGGGTTCGTAAATCGACGGCGCTCCGTCAACCTCGTACATCCCGACCGCGTGGTTCGAGCTCGCCAGGATCACCCGTTTGCTGCCGCCACGGCGCGCAGCCTCGAAGACATTATACGTTCCGACGAGGTTTTCGTGTGTCTCTTCCCATCGCGCCTTGACCTCAACGTGCCCGGCAAGATGGATCACCGTCTCGCTCCCGGCAACGGCTTTCTGGAGCGCGGCGAGATCGAGAACGCTGACCGGTTTGTCGACACCTTTTATATCGATGCGGATGATCTCATGGTCCTTGGCGAGATCCTCGCACAGCTTGCTTCCGATTTGGCCGGCGGCACCGGTCACTGCTATTTTCGGCATAGAACTGCCGGTTTTCGGTATAGCGGCGACGTGTCCTATATCGTGAGCGCCACGGTCCTTGCAATGCGTTCCCGAGGATCACATGCGCAACGTCGACATGCAACAGCTAAGCGCAGGCTTTCACATCGTGCTCCCCGATCCAAGCCGCTTCGCCCTCTTACTGGTTGGCGCAGGCTATGCAAGCGATGGACGGAGCCAGGTTTACGTAACCCTGGGCACCGGATTGCGACAAGTTTGGCTCGGGCCGTTGCGCTGCTCGTGGACTGAGTCAGGCCAGAAAACCATCGGTACGCTCCCCGCGCTATGTCGGCGAGAGAGCTCGATCGCACTTGGCAGCGAAAATAAAGTCACTCTCGGTGAGCCCGTCGATCTTGTGGGTCCAAATCTCGACCCGGACCTTGCCCCAGCCGAGGTAGATGTCCGGATGATGCTGCTGATCTTCGGCAATCGCGCCGACCCGATTGGTGAATGCCAGCGCCTCCGCAAAGTTGCCGAAAGCAAAGGTTCGACGAAGGTGATGGTGATCGACCGCGCCCCACCCGGCGTCGAGTTGCGCGAGTAACGGCGCTTGCTCTATGACAGTCAGCGGCGGAACCCCACCGCGACACGGAATGCAATCTTTTTTCGCGAGTTCCATACCGTCTTAAACCATTCCACCTGAGCCCCAGTTTCATTGGGCCAGTCGCCATTGATTTTTTTAGCCGCCCTCCCAGATGTTCTCAGCGGATTCGGTTTATTCTGTGTTCATGCAACACCATCGGCCCCCAGCTGCGCGCGCTGACCAACCGTCGACGTGCAGTTCAGAGGTCCGCTGGCTGGTGCCCCAATGCGCTCCACTCCAAGCGTCGTCCCCCTGCGCTAAGGTGGGAAAACGTCGTCCAAGGCGCGGCCATCTGGGGGATGTCGATTAAAACCGCTTTCATAAAGGTGTACTCACTCGCGGATCTATTTCGGCCCCGGCCAAGAAAGTTAGCATGATACTGCCGAATCCGGCAATGAAGTCAACCCAGGGCATTAGAGTGCAACGCTACGAGATTACCCGCAAGCACGCCAAATAGGATCTCTACGAGAGCAGATGCCAGGTTCAGACGAATAGCGAGCGCGGATGCCAGCGCTGACACCATCCAAATAGCTGCACTGAACCAAAGATTATCGACGGCGAAAGGCTGTGCCGGGACGGTGACGGGCGGTGACGGTGGGCCGGGATCCGTGATCGGCATCTGTGCTCGGTCCGCTGACGGCTGAATGCACAGTTGTGCCGCAAAGGGCGCCGACGGTTGGAGCGGGACGACCGGCAACGCTACACCGTAAACGTTCGCTATGCCGCGCGCGTCAAGTCGCTTCGTCCCCTCGTTTTGAGCCGTCCGATGGAGCGCCGTCGTCAATGTCCTAATCTCATTAGGCGCACCACGATGACCGGGCCGATGGCGTGATCGATCACGAAGCGCGCGACATGGCCGATCGACTGGGGTCCCACTTCGCCGCGGTGTCCGGCTGCCATGAACAAGACCACCTCAGGGTGACTCGCGGCCGCCAGCGCATGACCGGCGTCGCGGCCGCTGAGAACCCGCGCCTGAGCTTCGACGTTCGCCTCCCGCATTAGCATGGTGCCGCGTTGCGCGATCGCCTCCGCCTGGTTTCGGTCGACGCTCTCGTGATGATGGTGCGGGGGTGGTGGAGGCGGTGGGCGGCCGTGTCGCTCTCGCAGGTGCATCAGCTCGCGTTCGGCGACGTCTCCGTAGGCACACCAAACCTCGACCCGCTCGAACTTTGCCGCCCATGGCGCGGCGGCCGCCACGAGTTCTTCGTCTTGCACACCGTCGAGGCAAACTGCCAATCCTGCCATATTCCCCTTCAGCGCACGATCCACAGCCAGAGCGAGGTGACGAGCAGCATTGCCGGAACGACGGTCAGGCCGAGGCGCAGATATTCTAGCGGGCTGACCTCCACTCCGCGCTCGCGGAGGATCGCGAGCCAGAGAATTGTCGCCAGTGAGCCGCTCGTCGTCAAGTTCGGCCCGAGATCGACGCCGGCGATGAGCGGGTAGGTGAGCCAGGCGGAATTCCCGTGCGCAACGATACTGCCCGAGATTACCGCGACCGGCAGGTTGTTGAAGAGATTCGAAGCGAGCGCCGAGCCGAACGCGGCGGCCAGGATCGTCACCAGGCGGCCGTCGTTCGTTGCGGCGTGCAGAGCATGCATGGCCCAAGCGACGAGCCCCGCTCTCGCGACGGCGTCGAGTAGGACGAACATCCCAGCAAGCAGCACGAACGTCGACCACCCGATGCGCTCGGCAGTCTGACGGGCTCCAACACTTGCTGCTGCGAGCACGACGATGGCGCCAACGAACGCGACCGGTCCCAGAGGCACATCGATGAGCAGCGCCACGACGTAGGCTGCTGCGACTGCGGCCATCGCGACGAGGGTCCGGCGCGCGCGCGGTCCCAACGCGGGAGCCGGCTCGAATGAATAGCGACCGCGAAGATTTCTGCGGAACAGTAACAGGAAAACGCCGAGGTTGATCGCGACCGCCGCGAGCATCGGCACCCCAAGGTGGGCAACGAACAGGCCCAAGTGCGGCCGGGGCACGACCAGGAGGTTCGCCGGGTTCGAGAACGGGATCCCGAAGGAGGCTGTGTCGGCGACGAACGTGCAGGCAAACAGATACGGGAGTGCATCAATCCCACGTTTGGCGACGGCGCGGTAGACGATTGGCGTGAAGACGATCGCCGTCGCGTCGTTCGATAACAGCGCGGTCAGGATGCCCGCCGCGAGAAAGATCGCGACGAACAGGAGCCGGCGCGAACCACCGGCCCGTTCGAGCACGACGTCGGCGACCCACTCGAACAGTCCGCTCCGCTCCGCCGCCGCCGAGATGCCCATCAGTCCGAGGATGAAAAGCAGAACGTTCCACTGCGCAGCGATGGCCTGAACAGCCGCTCCGAGCGGCTCCGTGCGGAGCAGGAGCAGCGCAAGAGCTCCGCCGACCGCCCAGACCCACTCCGGCACCCCCTTTGGCCGGATTGCAATGAGGATCATGGCGGCAAAAGCGATCAAAAGGGCTAGAATCGTCCATACCTCGCCGACGCGGCCCGTAATCTTCTCGTCGCGAAGACTGCGACTGCCGCCGGCTTCCAACAACATGACGAACGCGGATGCGCGCTACGACTCTGCACCGCGCCCGAGCGCTCGATAGAGCGTCGAGCGGCCGCACCGGAAGACCCGAGCGACCTCATTGGCGTAGACCCAACGTTCGTGTCACTAGCCGCCACTTGGCGAAAAAGTAGGGGTCGGGTTTGGCGCGCCCACCCTCCTTCGCGTCTGGGCGGCCCACGAGCAGTGCCCACTGGGGAGAGGCATCCTGAACACCTTCGGGGATGGCTCCTGCTTCCCGCCGCACGAGCCGGGAGGCTCCTACTTGTGCTCCGCGAGCGAATGCTCGTTTGCTTTGCCCAGACGTTATCGTATGCTGACGAAATGATGATGAGTTGGCCATGAGCCCCCGCAGCGGCATTGACTGCCGGCTGCCAGTGTGAAATCCGCATACAGGGCGGAGGACTGCGAAGGCGGTGGATTCCAGGTGAATTCGTCACAGAGGCCGACACCGAACCACATCGCATCACGACGTGTATGGTCGCTCTGGAAGCCGCGGCGCTTCAACTTTTGCCCTAGTGATCGGTTAGTGAGTTGGCGCTCTTTGTTTTCCGCCCATTCGCCGTAATCGGCCACGATCTGGGCGGCGGTAGCGGAGAACTGACGACCGACCACACAGCGCTCCTGGATAAATCTGGCGAACGTGTCATCTCGCTGCGGTACGCATCAGTCGCGGTTTTGACGGCGGCCGACGGAGGTTGGTAATTGGAGAAGTCGGTCCGGGCCGGAATTTTTGCCATGTGTCCGTATAGATTCGCGACGGGACCGCGTAAATTTCTTAGTGTCCGCGACGCGGGGAGTCCGGGGGGACGCTCGACGAAAAGGTTAGTGCGGCGGCTGGTCGGCCGCCCTTTCGGGAGGACGCCCTGCTTTACGCGCTGATACGCTTGGGGCGGCTCGGAACTGTTGCAGCGCCGCCATGTTCGCCGATCTTGCAGAAAAACAATAAACCGTTTCAAGCAGGGCGCCTGCGCTAGGCAGCATCAGGGGCTAGGGGACGGTCCGCCGAACTCCGGGAGCGTGTCCGAAAGTAGCATTTTGTGGCGTCGAAAGCTGCTTGCACTCTGTGCCCATGAGTGTTCTGCTAGTTGCCGGCAGTTTATGGGCATCGCTGGCATACGGCTCTTCCCTCGGAATTTTTGCAACTGCCTCGGGCACATCGTTCGTCGATCGCATTGAGGTCATTGCAGGCGGGTCAGCCGCCGAAGCCGGGCTGCGAAGCGGAGACCTTGGGGACCTTCGGCCGCTTTCCCCGGCCGAGCGGTACCGATGGCGCCATAGGTTGATCTTCGCCGAAGTCATGACCTTGGCGGTATCGCGCAACGGTACGGTGCAGGTGGTGCGCCTGCTCGCGACCCACCGTAACGCATTCAGGTGGGATACCTGGGCTGCCTTCTCGGGCATTCTGTGGCTGGTTTTGTTCGCGGCGTTGCTGGCCTGATGGCGTCCGGAGAGTGTAGAAGCCCGAATCCCTGTGCGCCATTCTCATCTTTTATACGATGGGCGTCTGGTTGTCCGGCGGGAATAAAATCACACCGTGGCCCGCCGTGGATGCCGTACTGACGGCAACCTCGTTTCTTTTTATTGCCACCACACAGGCCCTTATCGTCGCATATGGATCGCTTTTCGCTCATCCACTTTCACCTGCGCGGCGTGTGCTGGCATTGCTTTCTTACCTACATCGTCGTTGCGGCTTCCTACCGTATCGTCGGTGTAGCGGTACTTTGGACGGGCAGCGCCGATCCGTTGGGCGCCAGCTTCGATGGCTTCGCCGCGCAGATTGTCCAGTACGTTTTGCCGTATCTGTTGCCACTGCTGTGCCTAGTTGCGGCTATCTCGGCAGCGCGGGGAAGAGAACGAGCACGCGTCGTCTGGGCCTCGTCGACACTAGGTACCTTTTTTACGATCCGTATGGGCGTGATTATTATGGAAATTTTCTTACCCGGGTTTGCGACGCAACACGGTCACAGGTTTTTACAAATAGTTATTAATGTAGCGGTATTGGTTGCGCCGATTGGTCTAACGTACTCCGTCTTAAGTCGACGCTTGTTGGACATCGGTTTTGCATTCAACCGAGCAGTCGTTTTTTCCGGCGTATCAATCGTGACCCTTGGGACGTTTGTTTTTGTTGAATGGCTCTTAAACGAGTGGCTGCGCGGCGCCAGCCCCTCGACCAACATCATCGTCAGCGCACTTTTTGCGTTGGCGCTCGGTCTTTCAGTTCGATTCATTCATTTACGCGTCGAGCACGTTGCGGATCGTGTGTTATTTCGCAAGCGGCATGAGGATGAACAAGCACTTCGCATTTTTACGCATGAAGCTGCGTACATCAGCGATAAGGACACTTTGCTGAAGCGGGCGGCCGACGTTCTCGATCTGCATGTGGGCGCGTTGTCTGTGGATATGGCCCTCAACGACGGCAATGGACGGTACGGCACCGTGGGCGAAGACGATCCCGCAATCGTTCGGCTTCGCGCCAAGCATGAGATTCTGGATCTTCACGCTGTTGCTACCGAGCTACGAGGGGAGTTCGCATATCMCATGGTCGCCCGTGGACGCTTGCTGGGGGCGCTCGTTTTAGGGCCCAAACGCTCGGGCGAATCGTATGCCCCAGATGAGTCCAGTGCGATTGCACAGCTTGCGCTTGGCGTGGCAGCGGCGCTCTACGTGCTCTCAAACACTCGTGAAGAATCCCAAACTGCGATACTAAATGCGGTACAGGAACTCTCCGAGGTCACGCGCACACTCTTCGAAGTCACGCGCGCGCTGCCGGAAGCGATCACCCACCGCGTCTTCGGGATACGCATCCGTCGGACGCTCCAGCGATTTAAAGACAGGTAGGCTCGTCGCTGGGCGTGCGTTCTTGACCCCCGGGGGCCTGAAAACCGTCGGACGCGCAGCGCCCGATACCCCCATGCCCGCAATCGTATTCGCAATCGTACCAATAATGAAATGGGCTCTCACCAGCGCGATAAGTGCAGCTGCATACTGAACCGCAACGTTCACAGCTTGGCCTCAGGTGGGTTCGTTTCGGTGGCCGCCCACGGTCCTTTCCGATTCGCAAAAAGCATAATCGAACTCGTATAGGATTTGAAAACGGCCCCAAATCAGCACCGCGGCGACCAAGAAAAGCGCCCAAAGCCAAACAGAGAAGTGAGCGTCAATCCAAAAAATCACCCAAACGCGAATAATAACTTCGAGCGCAAACGTCAAGTATCGGCCCGCAAACCACATTGGCAATCTGAGCGGCGTTATGGCGCGACCTAAGCTTATGACTGAAAGTGCGCAAGCCATGGTACGTTCCAAACGGGGTCGTTGCCCCCGCTTAGAACGGAGGTGTATCTGACACATCTCCCACGGAGACAACGACCTATGAAACGATTCAGCAAGACGGCAAATACACCCGTTTGGGTAGCGGTCGATATCGCCAAAGCTAAGCACGAAGTGCTCATTGAGCGCGCAGACGGAAAGCGGATAGGTTTAACTGTTGCGAATACGCAATCCGACTTTGAGAAACTCGCAACGCATCTATCTACGCTCGCGAAAGCCTGCGAGGTTGCCCTGGAGCCAACGGGCGACTATCACCGGCCGTTGGCGAACTTTCTTTTGCGTCGCGGTCACCGAGTTCACTTCGTTTCGTCAATCGCGACCAATCGCACGCGTGAAGCGCTGTACAATTCATGGGATAAGAACGACCCGAAAGACGCGCAGGTGATTTTGCACTTGCTCAAGGGCGGCGTGACGCAACACTTCTCGGATCCGCTCGAAGACGGTAACCACGATCTCCAGGAGCTGCTCGGCACGTATCGTCAGATCGTCGACCGTAAAGTTCGAGTTTATCACGCGCTGATGACGCACTATTTGCCGCTCTACTTTCCTGAAGCTGAGCCGTTCATCGCAAGTTCCCGATCCGAATGGTTCCTTGATGTGTTTCTTCTGGCTCCAATTCCCGCCGACGTGCTGGCCTTTACGAAAGCTGCTTTTCTCAAGAAGACCGTGAAAAGCGACGAGGGGCATCCAACTGTGCGCCGGCGCCTCGTCGCCGAGTACTACGAAACCGCAAAGCAAAGCGTTGGAATCCCTGTCCCACCGGGCTCCGTGGCCATGCAGATGTTCCGCCTCGTTCTCGCGGAGTACATCCATCTCGCGAAAGTGCGGCGTCGGTTGGAGAAAGACATCCACGATCGTCTCGAGGGTCATGTCGACTATCAAAGACTCCGAACCATACCCGGCATCGGACCGATCGTAGCGCTGACGATTCTCGCTGAAGGCGGCAACTTGCGACGTTTCAGTCACTACCGGAAGTTCCTGAAATTCTGCGGGTTTGATCTATCGACGTCGCAGTCGGGACAGCGCCGCGGCATTCCGCAGCTTTCAAAGCGGGGCAACGCACAACTTCGTTGCGCGTTTTGGATGGCTGGCCGCTCGGCGGTCGCGCAACGGCGCAACGGCTTCCGCAAGAAGTTCGATGATTACGTTCGTTCCAATCCAAAGGATGTTGATCTCAAACGCAAAGCCTACACAGCGGTTGCTGCAAAGATGGCGCGGGTGGCGTACGGGTTGGTCAAAACCAATAGCGACTATCGCCATTTCCTCCAAGAAGCGGTGTAACGGGAGAATCCCTTCGCTCGGGGCCGTCGAGGCGATTTCGACCTCGTAGATAATGCTCGGATCTCCCGCTTGGACAAGAACTCTGTTTTAAGCTCGCTGAAGGCCCGATCAGGGACCTTGTGTCATCATGGTAAGAGCTCTTGTTGTCTAGGCACGCTTTTCATAGCTCACTTTCGCTAAACGCGCTTCAACCCACCGTGCGCGACGATGCTCGATGCCTGAAAACCGTTGACAAAGGCACTTAGCTCGTTGTCGCAATGGATTCGTTCAGGGGCTCCTCGTTGCGCAACGGCGTGTCGGAGGACCTCGACTACTTGTGGCGACTTGAAGCTGTAATCGACTTCCAAGGCGATACTCTCGCGACTAAACGTGTCGACTACGGTCAAGAGCCGGATCTTTGCCCCGTCCGCGAGGGTGTCGTGCATGAAATCCATCGCCCAGCTCTCGTTCGCTGCGGTGTGTCGTGGGAGCTGTTCGCGAACGGCAGGAGCGCGCCGGCGTCTAAGCGTTTTTGCCCGTATTGCTAGGCCCTCGGCGCGGTAGATGCGTCCTAACGAGAAGAGGCGACGGGCAAGGCTCGCACAGTTTGCACGTGCGCCGCCCTCCTGCGTGACCTTAACGGTTACGCGTGCCCGGGCGAGCGCGCACGCCCGACCAATGCCGACAATAGGCGTGCAGGACCGCCGCATGGCCATCGCAGTGTGTCGCGACGGCAACGCAAGAGCGAAGCGACGCTAGTTGCTCGAGCGATGCGCCGCTCTTCCAGCAATCGGCGTAATAGCGTGCCGCACACAAACATGTCCTTAACTGCATGGGATTGATCGCTCTATGGCTTTGGCTGGAAAGACGGACGCATTGCCCGAGTATGCTTATGCCGGCCTTACACGAGAATACTGGAGCATCTCTTGCGCATTGGGCTATACGGACGAGCGTTTGCGGTCTTCGTCTCAGCGAGCGGATCAACGGCCTTCGAGGTGCCTGGTAAGTGCACGAAACGTCACGCGAGCGATTATCGATTCGTCTGGCAGCAGAATTGGCGCGTCGGCGACTTGATTTGCGCTATCCTCCGATATAGGACATCTCGATTTTCTTGTCGGCGCGTAGCTCGTCTGTTAGCACGCTCCGTAATTCCGAATACCGATCCCCGCGCGCGCGCCAAATATTTGCGATGACGGTCGCAATTTCTTCGTCCGAAGACCCGCCACGCATCAACGCGCGCAGGTCGTGCCCACCCGTTGCGAACAGGCACGTGTAGAACATCCCTTCCGTCGAGACCCGTGCACGGGTGCAAGAGCGGCAGAAGGCCTGGGTCACGCTGGAGATGACGCCGAATTCGCCGCCGCCGTCTCGATATTGCCATCGTACGGACGTCTCGCCGTTGTAATTCGGTGCTATTTCTTCCAGTGGCATGTCGGCCGCGATGCGGCGCACGACTTCCGCCGAGGGGATGACCTCGCCCATCTTCCAGCCGTTGGTCGCGCCGACGTCCATGTACTCGATAAAGCGCAGGATAAAGGGCGAGTCTTTGAAATGGCGCGCCATCGGCACGATATCCTGATCGTTGATCCCCTTTTTGACGACCATGTTGATCTTGATCGGACCCAAGCCGACGCGATGCGCGACCTCGATGCCGCGCAAGACCTCCGCGACGGGGAACGTGACATCGTTCATGCTCATGAAGGTCGCATTATCCAGCGAATCGAGCGACACGGTCACGCGCTTGAGACCGGCATCTTTTAGCGCCTGCGCTTTTTTGGCGAGGAGCGTGCCGTTGGTGGTCAGTGCCACATCGAGGTCCCGGCCATCGGGTGTCTTTATGGCGCTCAACATCTCGATCAATTTCTCGAGCTCTTTGCGCAACAGCGGCTCGCCGCCGGTCAGACGAATCTTTTCGACGCCGTGCGCCACGGTCAGTTTGGCGATGCGCGTTAGTTCGTCAAACGAAAGCAGCGAAGCCTTCGGCAGGAACGCGTAGTCTTTGCCGAAGACCGCTTTTGGCATGCAGTACACGCAGCGGAAGTTGCAGCGATCCGTGACCGAGATGCGCAAGTCGCGTAAGGGGCGTTTCAGCGTGTCGGTGATCGGGCCGGTGGCGGCTGCGCCGAGGGGGACGACGTGCTCGGTCATGCGGCGTAGCGTCCAAGCTGAAGACGCGCCTGCGCATTGAGGCGGTCAGGCGTCCACGGCGGATCGAAGGTTAGCTCAACGTGAACCTCCTTGATCCAGATCAACGAGCGTAGCGTCGATTCGACATCCGCCTTGATGCTGGCGCTCATCGGGCACCCGGGGACGGTTAGCGTCATGAGGATGCCGACGCGGGACCCGATGATATCGATCCCGAGTTCGGGGTCGATCACGTTGCTGAGAACGGGGCACACATCGTCTCTGAGGGTGGGTGCCGGCGTTGTGGTTTCTGATGAGGTCACGGTACGGGGTCTCCGATGCGCAGGGTAAAGCCGCCGAGGTCGTGTGGCAAACAGGTGAAGGGCAGACCACGTTCTTCGAGTTCGGGAAACAAAAACATGGGACGCCGGTCCATCAAAGTTTGCTTGGGCGGCTGTAGTCCCGCCCGCCGACCGTTGTCGCGCTCAACTTGGCGGCGTTTCTCGGAGCGCTGCGCCGATCCATTAGCCGTTTGCCTCGTACGTGAACATCGTTATATCGGCTGCGTGCGCGTCCGCGTAGGCGACCGCGCGAAATCGATCTGGCGCTGCATAGCGTAGGCCGGTTTGCAGATCGAAGAGCTACTCGTGCGCACGATATCGGGTATCTCACGGCGCACAGCTGCAACGAAGTCCAGGACGGATTTAAGCATGGCGATCGGCCTTTCAATGCGTCGGGCGAGTCACTAGACTCGGTCGCCCGGCGCTTGGTTCGTGGACTCTCGCGCGCGAACGTCCATTGGCACGCACGTGCGATTGGCAATTTTGAGAGCTTGCCTTATTTGCCGGAAGAGAAGTCATGAGATCCGATTATTGGGAGTACGGGCCGTGGCCGAAGTAGCCCCGGATCGGACGGTAGGAGCGGGACCGCAAACCGATAAGCCCCTCCATCCGCTGCTAGAGCGCTTTATGACGATCGCGCTGATCGCATTCTTGATTTTATCGCGAGCCTAATGCTCGGGCCCTCGTCTTTCCGTGGGCGGGCTGGTACGGCCTGACGGAGTTTCAGCAGCCTGCTGCGTTCGCACAGGGAACACCGGCAATGCCGTCGCCGCGGCAAACGCACCGATGGGCCACACGCGCCGACCAAGTACAGCGGACACGGCGCGGCCGCCGGCTTTGACTACGCTGCGAGCGGACCGCAGCTCAACACCACCAACTGCTCGGCATGCCATGGCGCGGGCGGCGCCGGCGTTCCGGGCGCCTTCCCGGCGCTCGCCGCCGACCCGGTCGTAACGTCGAAGGATCCGAAGGCACAGATCGTCATCGTCTTGCACGGGCTTCGCGGCAAGGCGATCGCCGGAAAGTCCTATACGAGCCAGATGCCGGCCTTCCCTCAACTGAGCCATAACGACATCGCCGCGATCATCGACCATGAACGCACGTCGTGGGGAAATACTGCGCCCATCATCAACCCGGACGACGTGAAGCGTGCGCGCTGAACGTCGATGGTGCACCGTGGACATGAGGAGAAGCATGCCATGGCTGCTAGACGTGCCCGCTGGTGCGGCGGCACCGAGGAACGTTGCAGCCGGCGGTGCAACTTTCCCGAGACGGCCTTTTGCGCGTCGGCTCGCTTTTCGTCGATGCAATGCGGAACTCTCCATCGCGATGTCGCCACGAACCGTTGCTGCCATGTTACACTGCATCTATCGTTTGCCAGCCACTACCGAAGGAGAACATCGTTGAATAATCCCTTTGCTCGGAGCCACGTTCTCAAAGCGCTCATCGCTCTGCCGGCGGCTGCGTTCGCCGCATTATCCGCGCCTCGCGTCGCCGACGCGGCCAAAGGTTCCAAAGCCCAATTCAAGTATCAGGACACGCCTAAGAATGGCCAAAAATGCGCCGCATGTCGCTTTTATATCCCTGGCAAGACGCGCAACGCCCGAGGCGGATGTACGCTCGTCGCAGGTTCGATCAGCCCGAACGGCTGGTGCATTGCGTATGCGAAGAAGACGTAGTTTCCGCGGCGATATGCATGGTGCGCGAGGAATCTGTGGTTCGAGGCTAGGCTAACGCAGGGTGCCGAATATGTGGCGCGCTTAAGGCCACCAGCGAGTTCGCGCGACATTGCACTCGGTTCCGTGAACACCGCTCGTACGAAAGGCGCCACGTGATTCGTGAGTTCGCATGCCGCCCAACATCTCGGCATTAAACGCGCGTACGAGGTACCGACGGTACTGATGGTTGTCGAGTGCCCGTCGAACGCTTGTGGGTGCGCGGACTACGCAAAGCCGATGCCGCGATCGATGTATGGCTCAAAGACATCGCCCTCAGCACGGACCTGCGAGAGTGGTACGGTCACGAGGTCGCGCGCTGGCCGGAGTTCAAGCGGCGCTACCAAGCGGAACTTCGTGCCCGCACACGAGGGCGTTATCGATCGCCGCTAAGACCTTATCACGACGTCGGCGAGATGGTGGTGGCTGATCGGTTTTACTGCGAGGCGCTTTGCCTCGACCTTACCCTGTGCGCTCGTAGTATGGCTTCGTTCCCATCGCGTGGTCGGTCATGTCAACGATGTCCACGATCTCCGGTGCGACCCCGCGCACCATGACCTCGAACCCTTGTCGCAGAGTCACTTGAGAGGCCGCGCATCCCTGGCACCCGCCACTCATGGCGATGAAGAGGTTTCCATCCCGGACGTCGACGATCGAAATCTGTCCGCCGTGGGCAGCGATGGAGCGATTTACTTCCTTGTCGAGTAGTTCTTGAATTACCACGCGAAGTTCGGTGTCGGTCCGCCCTCGCGCGTTTCCATTGCGAGGAGTGCTGAGGATTGCCGGTACGCCCGCCAGCTGCTGCGTCCGAATAGCTGTTCCGATTCCTGATTTCAGTCCTGACCACGATGCGCTCGACGCCTTGCCGACCGTCACCACGTTCTCGTTTACGAGCACATGCACCACACCAGGGAGCGCGAAGAACCGCTCGATAAGAGGTGAACCATTGGCTCGTTCCTTGCTGTCGAAGAAGAACGGGCCGCCCGGGTACACGATGCGGCTCGCTGTGAACTTGCACGTGTCCGGGTCCGCCACGGAAATCTCAGCGCGGATCGTAATGGTCGGGTCAACGGGCAGGGTGTTAGACATCCTCGACGACCACCGCCGCATTGCGTTCTCCAAGGGCGCGCAAGAGCTCGAAGGAGTAAATTCCTGTCGTGTGGCCGTCGTTCCAACTGATCGTTAGGGCGTAATTGCCCACGCTCGAAATCGTTCGCGGAGCCACGTCCGGCCGGACGCTCTTTGGATCTAAAAGGTGTTCCCCGCTCATCTCCGCCACGCAGAGCGCGCAGTGGCACGCTAACCGAAGGTCCCTGACGTCGAAGTCGCTCCGCTGCCCGTCCTGCCACAGGATCGACAGCGTCCGAGCATCGCGTTGACGGTAGCCAATTGCGGTGGTGCGAGAGCCCTCCGGTCGGATCGCGTTTTCTCCCCAGGCAGGTTCGCCGCCGCCAGTTTCCCAAGTCCACGTGAACGGCTTTGACTCAGTTGTCGGAAGTCCCTGAAGTCGGCCAGCTAACTCAGTGGCGATATCGCGGTACGCCAGCGCTGCAGGCGAGGGCGGTTGATCGAGCATGATCGGACGCCCTTCATCTCCCGAAGTGACGATGCCCGCGTCGAGAGGAATCGCACCCAGGAACGGGACGCCTAGCTCGCGGCTCATTCGCTCGCCGCCGCCATGACGAAAGATGTCCGTACCCTTCCCACAGTGCGGACACGTGAAAGTGCTCATGTTCTCGATAATGCCGAGGATGGGGACGTGCACTGTTTCGAACATTCGCAGCCCGCGACGGGCAATCTTGAGACTGACTTCCTGCGGCGTTGTTACGATAATCGCGCCTGACAACGAAATGCTTTGTGTGACCGTCAACTGGGTATCGCCCGTCCCCGGGGGGAGGTCAAGAATTAAGTAGTCCAGCTGTCCCCACTGCACGGAGTCAATGAACATCTTTAGGTACTTGCCCACCATCGGGCCGCGCAAGATGGCCGGTTTGTCGTCTCCGGTGAGCATGCCCATGGACATCACCTTCAGGCCGTGGCGCTCCGCCGGAACGATGCCATCCGGGGACGTCGCTGGCGGATGACCGGTGGAAAGTCCCAGCATCACCGGAATGCTCGGCCCTAGAACGTCGGCGTCAATTAACCCGATCCTGCCCCCCATCTGTTGCAGCGCGAACGCGAGATTCACGCTGACGGTGGACTTACCAACGCCGCCTTTGCCGCTGCCCACGGCAATAACGTGCCTGATCCCTGGCAGCTTTTCGCCGACAGAAGGCTTGGACGCCGCGCCTCGCGCGGAGTCGTGGTCGTGTGGCGGACTAGCGATCTGCAAAGTTGGGCCCTTTTTTACGTTCTAGTCGAAGCGGCATCGGCCACGGATACGGACTTGATTGCCATACCGTCACGGTAGCGTGAGGC
>JRHI01001105.1_pt1 | contig 24645 bp, 23 predicted proteins | sample 215371 | NCBI WGS metagenome assembly JRHI01 (sample SAMN02929681, study PRJNA255918) | sediment metagenome | biome: cave system; feature: Ice Cave; material: Sediment; isolation source: sediment from deep within a dark volcanic ice cave with no known source of... ...
CGCTGGAAGAGCATGATGACGTGCAGCACGTATACGCGAACTTCGATATCGACGAAAAAGAGATACAGGCGGTCATGGCCGCGGGGTAGCTGCGGCGGCGCAGGAATGTTCCTTCAGGACCTGGTAGTGACTTTCTATTTTCTCCCCCCAGATTTCTCTCCTGAGATTTTTCCCGATAATTTAGTTTTGTCGAGCATGTAAGGGTGTTGCCTTGTATTCCACAACGCTAAATAAAGCTACCCAAGTGTTTTCGCGCCGCCGTACACTTGTGCGCGATGAACATAAATGCCAGGACGAACGGAAAATATTTTCGCGTGCTCGGCGTCGATCCGGCCGCCGCGGGCCCGACCGGTTACGGAGTTGTGGAAACAAACGGCCGGGATGTGCGCATGCTCTATTACGGCGCGCTGCGTCCCTCGGCAGCCAGCCGAAAAGAGGGGCACGGTGCTGGTCTGCGGGAAGTGTACGAGCGGATATTGGAGATATTGAAGGAATTTTCGCCGGACGCAGTGGCCGTGGAATCCGTATTTACCGCTCTAAATATGAAAACAGCGCTCCGCCTGGCGGAAGTTCGTGGGGTGGTGCTACTGGCGGCGGCGCAGCATGGAGTGCCGCTGCGCAGTTACTCGCCGCGTGAGGTAAAATCTTGCGTCGCCGGCTATGGCCAAGCGAGCAAGGAACAAATGCAATTGATGGTACGCGCGGTACTGGGAATGAAGGAAACTCCCGAGCCCGCGGATGCTGCGGATGCGCTGGCTGTGGCCGTGTGCCACGTACAGGCGGAGAATGCGCGGGTGCGCTTCGCGCTACCCGTGGAAAGCACTGAAACCGATGTGCCATCCTCCGCTATTCGCCCAACCCGTCCACCCGCATCGCGCATCTCACTTCCGCGATGACTGCACGCAGACGATTTTTCGGACTACAGATAGTTATTGTGCTTGCCACCGGGCTTAGCGCCTCGGTACTAAGAGTCGCGCCAGCCGCAGCTGGGCCTGGTGCTGCAACCGGGGCGACACTCTCCTACCGGCGGATTTTCAAATCCAGCACGCCGGAATTCATCGAGATTAAAATTAAGGAAGACTCCGAGGCAGCTACATTCGAAATCCGGCAACTCGACGACGAGGCATCGCCGCAGCCTTTTCGCGTCAGCGAACCGCTGCGAGCCAAGATTTTCGAGCTGGCCGGCCAGCTTAACCATTTCAAGAATCTGGAGCTCGACGTACACCGCCGCATAGCGAATCTTGGGGCGAAAACTTTCCGGTACGAAAAAGGCGGCGAGTCTCGCGAGGTTACTTTCAACTACACGCTGAACGCCACGGCGACGCAGTTGATGCAAATATTTGAGGGACTGGCGCGACAGCAGGAACATCTGGTGACTCTCGAGCGGCGAATGAAATATGACCGCTTGGGAGTGAACGATGCTCTTTTAAGATTCGAGGCGGATTTTAACAAGAAGCTTCTTCCCGAACCGAAGCTTGCTCTTCCCGCGCTGGAACAAATTTCCAACGACACGCGATTTGTTGATATTGCCAGGCAGCGGGCCCGCGCCTTGGCGGAACGCATCCGGCACATAAGCTGATTTCCCCGCCTTCCGCCATTCCCATGGCCGCTTCGCAAGTTTCAGCATCCGCGCTTTCTATTCGCAGGAATTGACTCTGCGAAGGGAAGAGAAGGATGCGTTCCAGGAAAATGTGACGTATACTCGGATGCGTTAAATTACCCGTAGCATTTTCCTCAACGTAAAACTTGACCGCGCGTATTCAATTAAAGGAGAAACAATGAAGAAGTGGCTCGCAATTTTCCTGCTGGCAACGGTGGCTGTCTCCGCTTCGGAGACACTCACGAAAGCCGACCGCGATAAAGCCGTGGCCGAACTGGAAGGCTCGCGCAAGATATTTCTTGACGCAACGAAGGGGCTTTCGCAAGCTCAGTGGAACTTCAAGCCGGCGCCTGAACGCTGGTCGGTGGCCGAATGCGCCCAGCACATCGCCATGTCTGAGAAGTTTATATTCGGATTGGTGACTGACAAAGTTATGATGGCGCCGGCAAATCCCGAGAAACGCGATGCCGCCAAAGGAAAAGACGAAAAGATCTTAATGATGCTTCAGGACCGCAGCCACAAGGCCACGGCGCCGGAGCCGATTGACCCGACAAAAAAGCCGATGGCGCCCGAGGAATCACTGAAATTGTTTAGCGACAGCCGCGCTCACACCATCGATTACATCAAGACCACTCAGGATGAGCTGCGCAACCATCTCTATGATCATCCAGTTCCGGCGATAGGCACGCTGGACGCCTATCAATGGATCCTGCTGATTTCCGGCCACACACGACGCCATACGGCACAACTTCTGGAAGTGAAAGGCGACCCCAATTTCCCGAAGAAATAACGTATGCCCTCAGGTGTTTTTTAGGCAGGCAGAGACCGAAACGTTAGCTAGCCAGTAATTGGATTCGCAATCGCTTCGCAGGTCCGGGAAGAGGCATAATCGACTAATGTCTCTTTCCGGGCTTCTCTCATTCAACGGCCAGCAATACCTCAGCCTCGAAACATTTCGCAAAAATGGACAGGGTGTGCGCACGCCGGTGTGGTTTGCAGCATCGGATCTCATCGCACTCGAGCACGCTGAGACGATTCTTTATGTGTATTCGACGGCGGACGCCGGCAAGGTAAAACGCATTCGAAATAATCCGCGGGTGCGAATTGCTCCGTGCGACCTGCGGGGCAATGTGCGCGGTGAATGGGTGGATGCCGAAGCCCGCATCGTGGATAACGCGGGAGAGGGTCAACGGGCCCAGCGCTTGCTCAATGCGAAGTATCGTCCCTGGAAACAAATCTTAAATCTTCTTAGTGCGCTGGGCGGAAAACCGCGCACTGTGATCGCGCTACGCGCCGTCTGACAATGGCCAGGACCTGGGATTTACTTCTGGAGTTTTTGGTGCATGGCGGAGACTGGCTCACGGGCGGAAGCCACCAACCCTCGCAAGGATTCCTCATAGGGCGCACGGACCACTCCACGCTCGCAAATAATTGCGGTAATGAATCGCGCTGGGGTAACGTCAAACGCGGGATGCGCCGCAGGGACATCCGGTGAGACGCGCACGCCCTGAAAATGCGTGACTTCAGAAGCGGCGCGTTCTTCAATGGGAATCTGTTCGCCGGAAGCAATGGAGAGGTCGAACGTCGAGACTGGCGCGGCCACGTAAAACGGAACTTTATTTTCATGCGCCAGCACAGCGATCTGGTAGGTGCCGATTTTGTTGGCGGTGTCTCCGTTGGCCGCAATCCGATCCGCACCCACGATGACCGCGCCGACTTTTCCTGTTTTCAAAAAATGCCCAACCATATTGTCGGTAATCAGGGTCAAGGGAATGCCCCCCTTGTGCAACTCCCATGCCGTCAAACGCGCGCCCTGCAAGTAGGGACGAGTCTCGGGCACAAGAACATGGAGGTCGCGGCCCTGCTCAATTGCCACGCGAATCACGCCGAGCGCCGTGCCGATGCCAGCCGTCGCCAGCGCGCCGGCATTGCATTGCGTCATTACCCGGCCGGAACGCGGCATCAGCGCGGCGCCATAACTTCCAATGGCCTCGTCGGTAGCCTTCTTTTCGAGATGGATTAGTTGCGCTTCCGCAACCAGGGCCTCACGGACGATATCCAGGGCGGCGCCACCGCCGGCGATTTCCGCAAACTTCCGCTGCATACGCGCGATAGCCCAGAAAAGATCCATCGCGGTGGGCCGTGTTTTCGACATCACGTCGCAAATGGCCGCAAATTCCCGGCGCAAGTCTTCGAGGGACGCTGCGGGGGAGCGCAGCACTCCGAGCGCAATACCCATCGCAGCGGCCACGCCAATGGCCGGCGCGCCGCGAATTTCCATTTCATGAATGGCACGAGCTACGTCGCGATAATCCGTGTAGGTATGGCGAATCTCTTCAGCGGGAAGCAATCGCTGATCGAGCACCACGACACCGTGCGTGCTCCATTCGATTGGCTGAGCTACATGCAAGACTTTGCTCCTCGCGTCACTCTTTTTCCGATTAAATTTTCAGCGTGCACACGATGCACCGCCGGCAGCCCCCTAGGCGTAATGCTCACATGGGCGGCGGCTTAAAATGAGTAAAACCTTTAGTCGATATCGCAGTTCCTAAAAATAGCATGAAGTTGTAGCCGAGGTGACACAAGTAACTCGCATACACCGTGCCTGTACGCGCGCGCACCGCGGTAAAAATAATCCCCACGATACTGAGAACTCCCACGTAACCCCAGGTCCACGCCAACTGCGCCCCGTGAAGCAGCCCGAACAAAACTCCAGTGAGCACTATTCCAATCGGAATTCCGAAGCTTCGCGCAAAAACCGGGTACAGGAAGCCGCGAAAAACAGTTTCCTCGACAAGCGGAGCAACGAGCACGGCAAAGGCCATCACCAGCAAAGTGCCGGTGCGATCCTTGAAGAGCTCTTGAATCGGCATGGGACCTTTCGGTTGCAGGCGAGAGCTGCTAATCCCCACGCCTAATGCCAGCAAGCAGCCGGTGAAGAACCACAGCCGGGGCGATGCCCAGTGCTCTCCGAAAGATCGCCAGCCAATTGTTCGCCAGAACGGTACCCCGCGCAGAACGCCGATCACGACATAGAGAAAAAACATCAAGGCACCAAAGAACACCAATTGCTGCACCATGACGAGGGGCGTATTTGTGGTCAACAACGTCTGTACGGCGGCCATCTTCATGTGCCGGGCGCCGGCAAAGTAGCCGACCAGACCTACGGAAATAGCCAGCAAGCTTCCGAAAGCGAAAAGTAAGAAGAAGAAGATGTGTACCCAAGACCATGGCACGCGAATGTCTTGTGGGACATCCGCGCCAGGTTTAGGCGCGTAGTGCTCGGGCGAAACCGGTTCGGGCAAGAGCGGCGCCGGAGAAGTAAGCTCGGACGCGCTTTCGCGAATTTCGCCATTGCTTGGCGGCAGCCACTGCTCTTCTGACGCTGTCATAATTTTGATCTTGGCCCGGACGAACGAATTTTTCCATCACCCAGCCCCGCCGCGAAGAGCGGCAGCATGATCTCGTGATGACCCGTGATCGCATATCCTCGGGATTCTTTTCCCACGGCGGATTTCACACGCGCCGTAGGCCTCTTCACCACATTCTGCAGCGCGCGATAATGCTGGATGAAATCAAAATTCGCAGTAGTGATGGGCGAAAGAGGCGCACCAAGATTTCGCGCTACCGAAACGGCTTTCAGAAAAATCTCCGGAAGGATGACTGCCGAACCCCAGTTTAAGTAAACGCCTCCCGGCTGCATGTGTTTCACCAGCGCACAGAACAAACGGAAATCATGGAACGTTGCCGCGCCAAGCGACGCGCCATCGGCCGCGCGATGGATGTGCGGGATATCCGTACCGATGGCGAGATGGACTGTGACCGGAATCCGCGCTCGATATGCAGCGGCCAGGATGCTCATCGAGAGAAATTTGGTTCGCACCTGCCGAGTCGTCAGGCCCGTGGTTAACCATAACCCGGCAGCCTCGCCCAAGCCAATGCCCAGGCGCGCGGCCTCTTTGGCCATCTCATTGATGTGTAACCCCGTTTCTTCGGCCATGCCAAATTCACCGCCACCGAGCCCAGCTTCCACGTCTTCCGAGGTGCTTCCTGCCAGCGCGATCTCGAAATCGTGCACCAGCGCCGCTCCGTTCATTGCCAGGGCGGACACGAACCCGCGGCGCATCAGATCAATGAGGATCGGCGCCAGGCCGACCTTGATCACGTGTCCCCCGAGGCCCCATAAAACCGGCCGGCGTCTCCGGCGCGCCATTTGCACTGCCGCCATAATTTCGCGCAAGTCGCGCGCGGCCAAGATTTGCGGCAAGGAATCGATGAACTTTTCGATCGAAGCGGACGCAGGATGCGGGCGCGCAAATTGGCGCACACGCACCTTGCTGCGCCGCGTGGCCAGCGGATACGTGCGCACCATCTCGAAACTCAGCGGGGCAATCTGGTAGATGCTCAATGTCTTGTACATGGCTGACGGGCTCGAGCGCCGTTCAGCAATTGCTTTGCGTCCCCCAGCACTGTAATTGCAGATTCGACCTCGCGCAAGTAACGCCTTGGCGCGTTAAGCAGGATTCTCCTGGAGTTCGAGTGCGGTGCTAAACTGCGACAATGCTGCACGATAATCCTTGGGCTGCTGCTGCGAACGTACGCACGGCCGAACGATGGCAATTGGCAACGCAACACTGGGGCTCGGCGATGACTGAGGCGCTACTCGATGCCGCCGGGCTCCATTCCGCAATTCATCGGAAGTTTGCTGTGCTCGACGTGGCGGCGGGGTCGGGCGATCCCGCAATCACTATCGCTCAGCGTCTTAGCGAAGGAAAAGTGGTCGCGATTGACATTTCTTACTCCAGCCTGCTCGTCGCGAAGCGCCTGGCAGACGAAAAGGCCTTGGGCGCAAAATTCAGCCCGGTCTCCGCGGACGCCCATAACTTGCCCTTTTCCGATTCCAGCTTCGACCGCGTTACCTGCCGTTGCGGGATCATGTTCTTCGCTGACGTGGATCGAGCACTGGAAGAAATATTACGCGTGCTGAAACCTGGCGGCCGAGCCACTTTTTTGGCGTGGGGTCCGTTCGAGCAACCTTTCTTTGAGAGCACCGTTGGCACGCTCTTGCGTCTTGTTCCCGGAGCAAGCATTCCCGAACCGGCGCGCGCAATGTTCCGATTTGCGGCGCCAGGTTCCATCGAAGAAGTGTTGCGACGCGCTGGATATCGCAATGCCGAGGAGCGCGCACTCACGCTTCCACGAATCTGGGCTGGTTCCCCGCAGCAGTTATGGCAATACTTCCAGGAGATCAGCACGCTGTTCCAGCCGCTCCTGCAGTCAATATCTCCAGCGATGCGCCCACAGGTCGACGCAGCAGTTGGCGCAGAGTTGGCTCACTTTCAAACCGGTGGCACGATCAATACGCCAGCACACGTCGTCCTAGCGACCGCCGAGCGCTCGGTTCTAGCGGTCATGAAGCCAACGGCTGCTTCGTGATGGATGATCCACGAAGCGTCTTCACGGCTGGCAAAGACGCCAAGGTGATTGTCTATTCTGAGTGGCGAGGGTTCCCGGGGTTCAAGGCCTGCCCCCGGCGATTTACCGTCGCAGATTGACTAGACAGGATAGTAGGTTCCGCTTTACCTGATCGCCGGGGAAGTTACAGGCGCAATTGCTGGCGAGGCGGCCGAAGAAGCCCCGTTGCCGTTCAATACGCGACCGAGAACTTGGCCTGTGTACGACTTCCTATTGCGAGCTACTTGTTCGGGCGTACCTTGCGCAACGATTCTTCCGCCCGCTTCGCCGCCTTCCGGACCCAAATCGATCAGCCAATCGGCTTGCTTGATGACGTCGAGGTTGTGCTCGATGATCAAGACGGTGTTGCCAAGATCGACCAGGCGATTCAGTACATCGAGGAGCTTGCGGACGTCATCGAAGTGCAATCCCGTAGTCGGCTCGTCGAGGATGTAAAGCGTTCGCCCGGTTTGCCGTTTGGAGAGCTCGCGGGCGAGCTTGATGCGTTGCGCTTCCCCACCCGATAGAGTGGTCGAGGATTGGCCGAGCTGAATATAGCCGAGTCCGACCTCAACCAGCGTTTCGAGCTTTTGGCGAATCTGCGGGATATTTTCGAGAATCTTCAGCACATCTTCGACCTGCATATTGAGCAAATCGGAGATGGAGTGCCCTTTGTAACGCACCGCCAGGGTTTCGGAATTGTAGCGGCGCCCGCGGCAGACCTCGCACAGCACGTAAACGTCGGGGAGAAAATTCATTTCGATGCACCGCAAGCCATCGCCCTGGCAAGCTTCACAACGCCCGCCTTTTACGTTGAAGCTGAATCGCCCGGGACGATATCCGCGTTCGCGCGATTCCGGGAGCATCGCGAAAAGCTCGCGAATTGGCGCGAATACTCCGGTATACGTTGCCGGATTCGAACGCGGGGTTCGTCCAATCGGCGCTTGATCGATCTCGATGACTTTATCGATATGCTCGATGCCCTGAATTTGTTTGTGCGCTCCCGGCGGCTCCATCGAGCGATAAAGTTTTTGCGCCAGTGCGCGATACAAAATATCGTTTACGAGCGTGGATTTGCCCGAGCCGGAAACGCCGGTCACCACGGTGAGCAAACCGAGCGGCAGCGTGACATCGATATTTTTCAGGTTATTGGCTTCCGCCCCGGAAATTTGGAGAACCTTGCCGTTCGCGCGGCGCCGGTTCGCGGGGACAGGAATTTTTGCGCGGCCAGAAAGGTACTGACCAGTCAGCGAGGCGAGATTCTCCGCGATTTGCGCGGGCTTGCCTTGCGCCACCAATTCCCCGCCGGCATTGCCTGCGCCGGGGCCGAGGTCCACGACAAAATCGGCGCGGCGAATGGTTTCTTCATCGTGCTCGACCACCAGCACGGTGTTGCCGAGATCGCGCAGCTTCTCGAGCGACTGCAGCAGCCGGTCATTGTCACGGGCGTGCAACCCAATGGACGGTTCGTCGAGCACGTAGAGCACCCCGCGCAACCGTGAACCAATCTGTGTGGCCAGGCGAATCCGCTGCGCTTCGCCGCCGGAAAGAGTGGCCGACGAGCGGTCCAAGCTCAGATAGCCCAACCCGACGGCCAACAAAAAGTCGAGGCGTTCGGCAATTTCCTGGAGCGCCCGGCCGGCAATATCTTTTTGCCGAGCGCTCAGGCCGGCCAAAATTTTGTCTATTGCCGGGCGCGCAGCGCTGATGGAGAGCGCCGTAAAATCAGCGATGGACGTGCCGGAAAGTTTTACAGCGAGGCTCTCCGGCCGCAATCTCTGCTGGCGGCAAACCGCGCACGGCACGGGGGACATATATCGCGTCATCCATTCGCGATAGGTATCCGAGCTGGAGTCCTCGAAATTCTTTTCGAGAAAAGCCATCACGCCCTGAAAGTGCAATCCTTTTTCCGCGCGGGAGGCATGGACGGCCAAATCGCCGCCATTGCTGGCGGCACCGCGGCCGTTCGACGGAGGATTTCCATAGAGAATTAAGTTTTGAAGACGCCGGGAAAACTTTTCGAATGGCGTATTGAGGTCAAAACCGTGCCCATACGCGGCTAGCTCGAGAGTCCTTCTGAGATATGCAGAGCCCGAACCGGGTCCGAGGCCTCCTTCAAAAAGCGGCCGTGTCCAATCGACGAGGACTTTTGCGGGATCCAGATCAAACTTAGCGCCTAACCCGTTGCAAGCCGGGCAAGCGCCGTAAGGAGAATTGAAGCTGAAGGAGCGAGGCTCGAGTTGCGGCACGGAGATAGCGCAGTCCGGACATGCAAGCTTCTCGGAGTAGACACGCTTTGCGCCGGCGACTACTTCGATCGTCACCAAGCCTTGCGCCAGCTTGAGTGCCGTAGTAATCGACTGTTCCAGGCGGCTGGCCACGCCGGGCTTGACGAGTAGACGGTCTACGACTACTTCAATCGTATGGTTCTTGCGTTTGTCTAGAGGCAGCGGTTCATCGAGGGAATGCATTTCACCGTCGATGACCGCGCGCACGAATCCATCCTGGGCCAGCTTCTCCAATTCTTTTTTGTAGGCGCCTTTGCGACCACGGACAATCGGCGCAAGAATCATAATGCGATCGTCAGACTTGCAATATTCGCCGCTGAGAATCGCTTGCACGATTTGTTCGGTGGATTGCCGCGCGATGGGCTTGCCGCAATTTGGGCAGTGAGGCACACCAATGGAGCTGTAAACCACGCGCAGATAATCGTAAATTTCGGTTATGGTGCCGACGGTGGAGCGAGGGGAGCGCGTCGTGGTTTTCTGCTCGATGGCGATTGACGGAGAAAGGCCTTCAATGGAATCGACGTCAGGCCGCTCCATCTGATCGAGGAACTGGCGCGCATAAGCGGAAAGAGATTCGACGTAACGGCGCTGCCCTTCCGCATAGATAGTGTCGAATGCCAGCGAAGACTTTCCCGAGCCAGAGAGGCCGGTAATCACCGTCAGAGCATTCCGCGGGATCTCAAGGCTAATATCCTTCAAATTGTGCTGACGGGCGCCGCGCACGACGATCTTGGTCAGGGCCATAGAACTGAGAACTCCGCATCAGGGCAGGCGCACAGCGGGCTTACTGAGGCCAAATCAACTGTTAAACATAACAAGGCTGGTTTGCTGGGTCAAGCGGTCTGAGTAGCGAGATTGGGGCGAATTCGATATCGCAATTTGTCTTCGCAAGGCTTTAAGAAGTCGCAGATTCGCTTCATCCATACGCATTTTTTGCTTGCGGAGCGATTTTTTACTCGCCTGAAAATTTGGAACCCATTAAAAACAAAGCAGTTCAGTTTGGATAAGAAAGTGCTACCCATAGGGCCATGGGGGGAGGCGAGTCGAGGATCCCTTTAGGGGATTGAGGGCTGGGCCGGCTCGGACTTCCCCCTCTTATCTTTTGACCCCATCGTTCTAGTAATAAAATCCACGTTCTAGTAATAAAATCCACAATTTTTTTTGATGTTAGGAGCTTCTAGGCGTTACCCCTTCATCGATGCGCGCGTTAAGGCAGCTTTTAGCCCGCTACGGGGAGCCAGGACCGAGTGAGGTAATCGGTGAGGGTAAGGCCGAGCATAATAGCCAGCCAGAAAATTCCCGCGACAATGACCAGTTGGGTGCGGCGCGGACTGTACCGCGCATGCATAAAGAAAAGAATGACGAGAGTGGCTTTGACGGTGGCGATAGCCAAGGCAACGACAATGTTGAATTTACCCAAATCTTGCAAAGCGACCCAGTACGTCACGCCAGTAAAAAAAAGCAGGGTTGCGCAGATGGCGAAATAGATTTTTGTGGGGACGATATGCTCGGACATGATTGCTCTCTCTCCCGCGGATCCCCTTACTTGTGACGGTCAATCAAGTACAGCAACGGAAATAAATAAATCCAAACAATATCCACGAAATGCCAATACAAACCGGAGACTTCAACAGGAGAATGATAGTTCTGCGTATACCTTTGCCGGAACGCTTCCTTCAACAAAAAAAGCATCACGCCAAGGCCAACGATCATGTGGAAGGCGTGCAGCCCCGTCATCCCAAAATAAAGGGAAAAGAAAAGCTGCGCGTGGGCATTCAAGTTGGGATCTTGCGCAGCCAACTCGGGCGTCATGGGAAAATTAAAATTCAGGCCAGGAACAAGATGGTGATGAAACTTCTCAATATATTCAAATGTTTTAACGCCAAGAAAAACGGAGCCCAGAACGATAGTGGCCACCAAAAACAAGATCAGTTGCTTGCGCCTGCCCACTTGCGCGGCCCATACCGCAAGGGCCATGGTTAGGCTGCTGAGAATAAGAACAGCGGTGTTGACAGCACCCAACGTAACGTTGAGCTCGCGGCTGGATTCTGCGAATGCGTGAGGGTAAATCGAACGATAGACGGTGTAGGTAAGAAACAGGCCTCCGAAGAACATAATCTCGGTAATAAGAAATACCCACATTCCGAGGGAGGACGCCTCGTTCTGCTGCTCCATGTTCTGAAAATGGCCGAACAGATTTCCGCTTCGATGCACTGCAATCCTTCCTTCGCTTTAGGCCGCGTCAGTCATGTCCGGCCGGTTGCAAGCCCGGCAATGCCATTGGTGGCTCGAGCTTCAAGTCAGGCCGGTTGTAAAAATCGTAGGGATCCCATGTGACCACGGGTGTTTTTTCAAAATTTTCAGTGGGTGGCGGAGATTCGGTCTGCCATTCCAGACCCGTCGAAGGCCACGGATTGCGTCCCGCAGCTTTTCCGTAACGTGCGGACCAGGCGAGATAAATCATAGGAAGCAGATAGCCCACGGCAAGAATCGACGCGCCAGCCGTGGACATGACGTTGAGCACCTGAAATTCCGGCGGATAGGTGTGATACCGCCGAGGCATGCCGAGATAGCCGAGAATAAATTGCGGAAAAAAGGTGAGGTTGAAACCGACAAATAGAATAATCGCGGAAACTCTGGCGAGATTTTCCGGATACATGCGGCCGCTGATTTTCGGCCACCAATAGTGCAAACCTCCGAGATAACCCATCACGGCGCCGCCGACCATGATGTAGTGGAAATGGGCGATCACAAAGTAAGTGTCGTGGACGTGGACGTCTACGCCAAGGGCCGCAAGGAAAAGCCCGGTCATTCCCCCAATCACGAAAAGGCCGATGAAACCCAGGGCGTAGATCATGGGGGTCTGGTAAGAGATGGAACCTTTGTAAAGCGTCGCTGTCCAATTGAAAACTTTTATAGCCGATGGAATCGCTACCAGATAACTGAGCATTGAGAAAGCCAGAGCCGCATAGACAGACATACCGGTGACAAACATGTGATGGGCCCAAACGAGGAATCCGAACACGGCAATCGCAAGGCTCGCGGCTGCCACGAAGCGGTAGCCAAAAAGCGGTTTGCGGGCAAAGGTGGGTATCAACTCACTGACCACACCCATTGCGGGCAAGATCATGATGTAGACGGCGGGATGGGAATAAAACCAGAAAAGGTGCTGAAATAGCAGGGGATCGCCGCCCATCGCGGGATTAAAAAAGCCCAAATGAAAAACGCGCTCGAGGCCGGCCAGGAGGAGCGTGATGGCAATTACCGGCGTACCCAAAACCATGACGATGCTGGTGGCGTAGTGGGACCAGACGAAAATCGGAAGCCGGTACCACGACAATCCGGGAGCACGCATGGTATGGATCGTAACAATGAAATTGAGGCCCGTAAGAATCGAGGAAAATCCGGTAACAAAAATTCCAAGCACGGCGGGAACAACTGCAGAATTGGAATACAAGCTGCTAAACGGCGTGTAAAACGTCCAGCCAGTATCTACCCCGCCATTCAATATAGTGTAGAGGGTAAAGAGCGCGCCCACGTTGTAAACGTACCAGCTCAGAAGATTGATGCGAGGGAAAGCCAGATCCTTTGCGCCAATCATCAGCGGGATCAGAAAATTTCCAAGCACGGCAGGAATCGAGGGAATCAGGAAGAAAAAGACCATGACGATGCCGTGCATGGTGAAAAGCTTGTTGTAGGTCTGCGGGGAAACCAAATAGCCTTGCGGAGTAAGCAGATGGATGCGGATCATTACCGCGAAGGCGCCGCCAAGAAAGAAGAAAAGCGTAATCGAGGCGAGATACAGCAGGCCGATGCGTTTGTGATCGGTGGTCAGCAGCCAGGAACGAACACCGTAGCTCACATTTAAATAATGGGTGCGAGGCAGAGCCGGTGGTGGTGTGGCTGACGGCGTGGGTACATGCGAAGTGGTGCTCATGGGGTTCCCTTATTTTGCGGAGCCGCTGCCGGCGCAGCCCCAATAAAAGGCTTCGCGGCACCAGCGGCCGCGCCAGCCAGTCCGCCTTTCAATGACTTGATGTATGCGATCAGGTTGAGAAGTTGCTCCTCGGTCACGAGTCCTTGGAATGTTGGCATGACCGGTTGATAGCCAGCTACGATTTTAGCCCTCGGCTGCAAAATGGATTCGCGGATGTAAGCCTCATCGGCGAGCACAGTTTGCCCACCTTCGAGATGCACAGTAGAGCCATATAAGCCGTTCAGAGACGGACCGCGCGCCTGAGGCGAACCGGTGTGGCAGGTGTTGCAGGCAAGCTGCTGAAAAAATTTCTCACCGGCCGCGGCCGGTGAGATGTCTCCAGTGGAGCCGCTGAGCCAGGCTTCATAATCCGAGGGCGACATCACCGTGACCCAGCCTCCCATAATTGCGTGATTGGTGCCGCAATATTGCGAGCAAAAGAAATGGTAACGTCCGGTACGGGTGGGACGAAACCACATGGCCGTGGAGCGGCCAGGTATCACGTCAGCCTTTACGCGGAAGGCAGGCACAAAGAAATCGTGAATCACATCCTCGCTGGCCATGGTCAACATGACATCGCGGTTCACAGGGATATGCAGCTCATTGATTTCGCGGCGCCCATCGGGTTGTTGCAGCTTCCACATCCACTGTTTGGCGATGACGTAAATTTCCAGCGGTTCTTTGGGAGGGCGGCGCATGTTGACGTATATCGTCGCTCCCCATCCAAATATGAGCATGGCTATTGCTGCCGGGATAGCAATCCACGCGATCTCGAGCCATGCCGGGCCGTGCATGGCGACGCCAATTTCACCTTTCCCGCGGCGACGAAACTTCACGAAGCAATACAGAATCGCAAAGGTGATCAGCCCGGAGAAAAATACCGTCACCAGGAGCAAAAAGAAAAACAGCGCGTCCACGTTGCCCGCGAAATTCGAAGCGCGCTCCGGAAATAAAGGAAGTTCCGACTGCACCAGTTTAGTCAGCTCCTTGAGATTTCAAGGCCCGCATGGCCGATTCACGCCTTCGGAAAATCAAAAAGGCAGCTACGAGAGCGAAAACAATTAGAATTCCCCCAGCCTGTATCAAGTGCACAATCATGGCGCTGTAACGCCCGGTCGCAGGGTCGTAGGCGTAGCAGAACAGCGCGAGATGGTCCGCGGGAGTGCCTATCTTTCCCGCAGACGCTTCCACCAAGCCGAGACGAATGTCCCGCGGGGGGAAATCGATGCCGAAGAAATAGCGCGAAATTCTGCCATCGGGGGTCAGGACGAGGATTCCACTGGCATGCGCAAAGAGCTTTTTCTCCGGGTCAAAGGTGTAGCGAAAATTTGCCGCTTGGGTCAATACGGCGATGGAAGATTGCTCGGCAGTAAGAAAATGCCAGCCATTGAAGGCGTCCGCGCGCCCGTAGCGTTCTACAGCATCGCGTTTCTTAGCGGCGGCCATCTTGGGAGTTTCGCTGGGATCAAAACTCACGAGCACCGCTTCGTATTCCTTACCGGCAGTGAAAGAAAGCATCTTGAGCGCGCCAACAAGAGATACCTGAATCTGGTTGCAGAGCATCGGGCAGCCGTAATAGACAAACGCGAGCACGACAGGCTTGCCGTGGAAGTATTCACGAAGCGGAACGGCGCGCCCGGCTTCGTCGCGAACGGGTATGTCAAGGGGCAACTGGGCGTTGAGCTGAGGATCGAAACCAACATTCTGCAACGCTGGGGGCAGCCCACGCTGGCCGACATCCTGAGGCACTTCTTGCGCCCCCAGCGGCAACGTAAGCGATCCGATCATGATGCAGACGACAACACCCAGCCATACGAAGAAAAGTTCCGCACGCGCCGCCAGAAAACGCTCGAGGGCGCCGGTCGTCCGGCTGTAACTTCCGGGCATGGGCTTGAAAAATATCGCGCTCATTTTTTCCTGGCTGGCGAGGACGATTGCTTGGATTCTTGAGAGGGCAGTCCTTTTTCAGCGATAATTTTCATGGCTTCCTTGACGGGGATGCGAGCTATGCCAGCCTTCTCATCGGCCCATCCGTAACTGTTCAAATCTTTTTCGTCCTTGCTGCGCATGTCGCGAAGATCCTGCTGAGGATCCGTGGTGTGTCCGGGCACGCCTTGCAGGCGCGGTTCAGGGGGCATGTCTCTTGGCATGCCCTGACGCAGCGGTGAAGGAGGAGCGTCGAATCGCGCGGTGCGCGATTCGATCAGGCGGAGGGCCCCCCAAGCTATTGCACAGGTTACGACCAGAGAAAGCGCCAAATAGAGCAAAAATTGTAAAACGGCGCTGGGCTTTACATCGGAGCGGTCAAAGGCTACGTCGTCATGGACGGGCTCATCTTCGGGCGCGTGATCAGAGACGTGGGGCGTTGGGTGGTGCGCGCCATGTAGAGGAAACCTTGTGCCTGTCTTCATCCCTGTTCCTCGTGAGCGATAGCCTTTTGGAGCTCAGGATCGCCAAGCGGCAATAGCGGCCGGCGCTTCAATTGCCACGCAAAATAAGCGAGCCAGAGCCCGCCGATGCCAATGGGCGCGAGCACGTCGAGCGCATGAATGCGAAACGCACCGGGTGAAAATTCAGGCGCAATCATCCAGAATAAATCAACGAGGCGCATAAAAATAATGGCAATTGCCAAGCGCGGCAGGAGTCCGGCGTTACGTTTGAGGTCGCGCGAGAGCAACAGAGAAAATGGCAGCACGAAATGAAATAACAAGATCAGGGCCGCGAGCGCGCCCCAGCCGCCCTGCAGCCTTTTCATATAAAACGGGATTTCCTCGGGAAGATTTCCGGCCCAAATAATCAGTAGCTGTGAGAACGCAAAATAAGCCCACAGCATAATGAAAGCGAATAGCAGCTTACCCAAATCGTGAAAGTGCCGTGGCTGGACAATGCCGGACATCGGTTCGGTGCGAGCGAGAAGCGCGATCACCGCAATCATCAGAGCCATTGCGGAGACGGCCTGGCCGCCGACGAACAGGAATCCGTAAATGGTCGAAGACCAGTGCGGCGAAATCGACATCACCCAATCCACGGCCGCCAGGCTCATCGTGAAGACATAGAGAATAAGCCCGGGGCCGCTGAGCAATTGAAGCCTACGACGCAGCGTTACGTCAGACGTGGAATCCTGCTGCGACGACCAGCTATTCATGTACATCATCAAGACCAGCCAGATTGCGAAGTAAATCGCCGCCCTGGTGAGGAAGCCCGGGATGGTGAGGTACTTCATTTGGAAGCGGGAGAGCGGGCGTTCCATGGGGCCGGTCCAGACGTAAATTTTGCGCAGGCCGAGCGTTAAAGGCAAGAAGAGAATGGCAAGAAGCGGTAGCGTGCGCGTGGCAGATTCGAGCGGGCGGCGAATCACGATGCCCCAATGGCCACCGGACAAATGCTGGAGCATCACCAGACCGAGGGAGCCGAGGGCAATACCCAGTGCGAACAAATAACCGACCAAGTACGAGCGGAAGAACTGTGCTGGATTCATAAATGCGCCGATCAACGCAAGCGCGAGCGCGATTACGCCGACGAGCATGGCGCGCTGCTGAAGACGGTTGACACTAAGAGGGGCGCAGTAATTTTGCGAATTCATTTCGCGGCCCCTGGTGGAACAAAGTTCTGTCGCAACGGCGCTGGTACTGCACTTATCGGGGCATGCTGGCTCAATTGCAGCGCGCGAATATAGGCGATGATGGCCCAGCGATCGCTTGGCGGGATTTGCGCGGCATAGTCGGGCATCGCGCCAAAACCGTTGGTCATTACATCGTAGAAATAACCATGCGGCGCTTGCCGCAGCCGGTCAATGTGATAGGAGGGCGGGCGGCGGAAACCTCGTTGCACAACCATGCCGTTGCCATCACCGAGCTTGCCATGGCAAACGCTGCAAAAAATGTTGTAGCGCTCGGCGCCACGATCGAGCAGGGCCTGGGTCAGGGGCAGCGGGAAAACATTTGAATCTCTTGGTAAGGCGAGCGCGTCTTGCTCGATGCTACCCCGTGGCACGGTCCCTTCGACGAGCGGCCGTTCCGAGCGCCCGTCGTCGAAAAACGCGGCTGGGGAAAGCGCGCGGTGTTTTGGCTGAGAAGCCATATCCTGGCGGCAGCCGGTTAGCGCCAAGCAGCACACGAATATCAGCGCCAGCGGCCCGGCGACGCGGGGCTCAGAGCGAATTGTGAACGGGGCGCTAATTTTCCACCTCGTTGACGTCGTGCGCGTCGAGGTTCTCGAGAAATTTTTCAGTTTCAACGCGATCGAATTGGGGGTCGCGCGCCTCGATGCATAAAAAAAATCGATCATTGGACGCGAGCGCAAAACGCGGAGCGTTGAAAACCGGATGGTACGGCATGGGCAACTTATTGAGGGCCAGCATCCCCAGTACGGCGAAAAGCGCGGCGCCAAGGATCGTCATCTCAAATGTCACCGGAATGAACATGGGCCAACTGTGCAGCGGGCGCCCGCCAATATTTTGCGGATAACTGACCGCCGCCATCCAGTACTGCATGAAATAACCGCCGGAGCCGCCGAGCACGCCGCCGATCAGCGTGAGCAATGGCACATTGGAGCGGCGAAAACCGAGCGCTTCAGCCAGTCCCTCGACGGGAAACGGGGTGTAGGCATTCACGTAGCGGAAGCCGGCGGCGCGGCATCGCTCGGCAGCCGCGACAAGTTGCGCGGTCGTGTCAAACTCCGCCATTAAGCCGTAAATGTGCGAGCGGGTTTGCATTATTTATCCGCGCCGTGCTGCGTGTCGGCCACGAGCTCGCGCATCTCCGTAATCGAAATGACCGGCAGAAAACGCAAGAAAAGAAATAACAATGCCAGGAACAGGCCAATTGTCCCCACAAACATGCTCCAATCCCAGATCGTCGGGCTATACATTCCCCAGGCCGAGGGCATAAAGTCACGATGCAGGCTCACCACGACAATAACGAATCGCTCGAGCCACATACCAATATTTACGATGATGGACATCACGAACAATGCGAGCACATGGGTGCGCACCTTGCGGAACCACAAGAACTGCGGAGCAATGATATTGCAGGCGATAAGCGACCAATAGAAAAAGCGGTAGGGCCCGGTCATGCGATTGAGAGAAAGAAAGACCTCATAGATATTGCCGCCGTACCAAGTCATGAAAAATTCCATGAAGTAGCCGTAGCCGACGATCAGGCCGGTGGCGAGCATCACCTTAGCCATATTTTCAAGATGGCGCATGGTGATGAAATCTTCGAGCTTGTATACGGCGCGGAGCGGGATGGAGAGCGTCAGAACCATTGCGAAGCCCGAGTAAATGGCGCCGGCTACGAAATACGGTGGAAAGATCGTGGTGTGCCAGCCCGGAGTTAGAGCGACAGCGAAATCGAGGCTGACTACGGTATGAACGGAAACCACTAGAGGCGTCGCGAGGCCCGCGAGAAGAAGGTACGCGGATTGATAGCGGTGCCAGTGGCGTGCCGAGCCGCGCCAGCCCATTGCGAGCATCCCGTAAATTTTTTGTTTGGCGCGCGATGTGGCGCGGTCGCGGAGCGTGGCAAAATCCGGGATGAGTCCGACGAACCAAAACATCAGCGACACGGTGAAGTACGTGGACACCGCGAAGACGTCCCAGATCAACGGACTGCGGAATTGCGGCCAAATTCCCATCGTGCTGGGATATGGGAACATCCAGTAGGCGTACCAGGGGCGTCCGGCGTGTAACAGCGGAAAAAGGCCGGCGCAAGCGACGGCGAACAGCGTCATGGCTTCAGCGAAGCGGTTAATGGAGGTGCGCCATTTCTGATTGAGCAACAGAAGAATCGCGGAAATCAGAGTGCCGGCGTGGCCGATGCCAATCCACCACACAAAATTCACGATGGCGAATCCCCAGCCGACGGGAATATTGATGCCCCAGATGCCGACGCCAACGGCGATCAAATAAGAGATTGTGTAAAAGAGCAGCATCACGACCAGGAAGGAAGCGCCAAACCCGAGCCACCAGCCGCGCGTGGTCGGGCGCGTCAGTACGATCGCGCTGATCTTCTCGGTAACGGAGCCGTACGTGTGGCCGGGCTCGAGCACCGGCGCCGAGCGTCGAGGCGTCAGGTTCGGATCGAGTGGGGTTCCCGCGCTCATCTTTTTTCGGGGCGCCTCTCCAATGTTTCCAGCTCAGGATTCGGATTGCGCACGGCGGCCAGATAGGTGGTTCGGGGACGTGTATTCAAGTCAGCGAGAATCGAATAGTTACGCGGCTCGGCTTTGAGCCTCGCGACGCGGCTATTCGGATCATTGGCATTACCGAAAATGATGGCTTCGGTTGGACACGAAACCTGGCAGGCGGTGACGATTTCGCCGTCGCGTACCGGACGATTTTGTTTCTCGGCCTCGATGCGCCCGACATTAATGCGCTGCACGCAATAGGAGCACTTTTCCATTACGCCGCGGCTGCGCACAGTAACTTCCGGATTGCGCAGCAATTTGAGCGATGGCGTTTCCCAATCCGCGAAGCGCAGAAAATTGAATCGGCGCACTTTATAAGGGCAGTTATTTGAGCAGTAGCGCGTGCCAATGCAGCGGTTGTAAACCATGTCATTCAGGCCCTCGGCGCTGTGCACCGTCGCGCCTACGGGACAAACTTCCTCGCATGGGGCGTTTTCACATTGCATGCAGGGCACGGGCTGGAAATAGGTGGCCGGATTCTCCAGTTCGCCCTCGTAATAGCGGTCAATGCGAATCCAATGCATCTCGCGGCCGCGCATTACTTGTTCTTTCCCGACCACGGGAATGTTGTTCTCAGACTGGCAAGCCACGACGCAGGAGTTGCAACCGATGCAGGTGTTGAGGTCAATTGCCATGCCCCAGGCATAACCGGAATATTTATATTCTTTGTAGAGCGAGAGCGATTTTGGCGGCTCGTCTTCTCTGAAGTTAGGATCCTTGCGAAAGTCTTCCAGTGTTGTCCCGCGAACCAGATTCCGGCCGTTTTCCATATTGGAATGAGCCTGTGTGCAAGCGAGCGGGTAGTGAGCGCCAGTTTTGCGCAGTGAGGCTCCTGGCGCCGACCATAGGCCCGAGGAAGCGCGCACGGCGTAAGCGTTGAAGCCTTTCTGGATACCCACGCGCCCGGGGCGCCAGCGGCCATAGCCGAGGTGCAGGGTGATTACGCCTTCGGCCTGTCCTGGCAGAATCCATGCGGCCGCTTCTACTTTGCTGCCGTTCACCTCTAACTCGATCACGTCCGATCGAGTCTGTCCATGCTCGCCACCGGCTGCCGCGACGCGCTGGCTCAACCCTATTTTTTGGGCCGTTGCTGGACTGACGATTGCGGCGTTGTCCCACGTCAATTTTGTAACTGGCTTGGGTGTTTCTTGCAGCCAGCCGTTGTTGGCGAAGCGGCCATCGTAAATGGTGGGGTCCGGCCTGAAAATAACTTCCAATTGTGCCTCGCCAGATCTCCCCTTAACTGCGGCTGGGGGCTCAGAACTGGCAGCCGCTTTCGCGGAAACGTTGAGAGGAGCAAGAGTGGTTCCCGGAATCACTCCGTCATTGAGTGATTTGCGCCAGAGCTTCTCAAAGTCCGCGCCGCCAGCGCGCGTCTTCCAGTAATCACGCACGATTTCGTAGCCGGTGCGCGCTGGCTTGTCACTGAATGCGCCAAGCACCTCGTGCTTGGTCTTACCGTGATAGAGAGGCGCAATCAAAGGCTGGATGATGCTGGCAGTTCCATCGTAGGCCAGCGCGTCGCTCCAGGATTCCAGGAAGTGGGCTTCTGGAATATGCCAATGGCAGAGCTGGGAGGTTTCATCTTCAAATAGGGAAAGATGAATGCGCGTACGAACTTTTTTCAAGAGATTGGCAAATTGAAAATCCGCGGGGGCGTCGTAAACAGGATTGCCGCCTAGAATTAGCAGCCGCTCTACTTTCCCGGAATTCATGTCACTGGTGAGTTCGCGGAGCGACTCGAGCTGATTCACAGGACTGGCTTCCACTGGCTCGGTATAGAAAACAGTCGCGCCAACGTTCCCCAGGCTCTGGTTGATTGCGTGAGCCAGAGCGTGAATGGAAGCAGATTGTTGCTGGCCGGCGATTACCAGGCTTTTTCCGCGATGCTTTCGTAGATCGCTGGCCACTGTTGAAGCCCAGCGAGTTTTTTCGCTGGTAACATTGCTGGCGCTCGAATTGGAACCTTGGCCGGAAGCGAGATGCCAATGGATTAATTCCGCAAGCTCCGCAATCTCCGTCGAGCGCACAGCCAGGCGGTGATCGGCCGAGGCTCCCGTAACCGAGGGAGTTGGCTCGGCAACATAAAGCCGGTTCATTCCGCTTGGCGCATCAGGCCGGCGCCGACGCGCAAACTCGCGCGCATAACGTATTCCACCGGGGCCTGTTGCAAGGAAGTCGGCATCGAGCGAGAGAATCACGTCGGCTTTCTCGATGCGATAAACGGTGTTCGTATAGCGCCCGAAAGCAAGCCTCGAGCCTTCACGCGCTCCGTCCGAACCGGCCGGCTCCCATTGGTGCCACTTTGCTTCAGGAAATTGCCCGAGCAAGGATTTCAGTTGGTCGCCCAGCGCCGGCGAGATCACGCTCCCCGTGAGAACGCGGAAACCAGCGCCCCTGGTGGACTTCAGTGATTCCGTAATGACGCGAATTTCCGCCAGAAAAGCGGACCACGAGCGGATATCTCCGAGCTGGGTAAGAACCTGCGATCGATCCGGATCATACAATTCCAGCACCGCAGCTTGCGCGAAGACATCGGTGGCACCCAGGTTGCCGGGATGATCGGGATTGCCTTCAATCTTTGTGGGGCGGCCTTCATGGCTTTCCACCAGCAGCCCAATTGCCGCGGTGTCGAGCGGCATAGCGGTAGCGAAATAGAGGGGCTTTCCGAGTGTCAGCCCCTCAGGTGTGCGCACATACGGAACGATAGTCTCTTGAGGCTTGCGAGCACACCCTGCAGCGAGTCCTCCAAGGGCGAGTGAAGCGGCCATCAACTTCAGGAAATCGCGACGCCCTACTGCATCAGCTTCGGGCCATTCCGAGGCCTGTCGCGGAAATTCACGGTGGAGCATCTCGGTAAATCGCGGGTCGAGTGAAAGCTCTTCCAAGCTGCGCCAATAGGTCTTGCCAGTGGCGAGGCGCAGGCGCTCTCGTACGGCTTCGAGATCGAGTGGTACGTCGAACACCTTCTGGTTGTTACTCTTATTTTCTTTCGAGCAGTCCATAATCTTCGTCAGCATTTAGGATTTGCCGCGGCATCACAGTTTCAGCGATGACACGTGGAGCAACTCGTGAGCTCCCACTCCGAGCGAATCTTGTATTCATCCTTCAGCTTTAATCCGAGGGCAATCTGATTGGGAGGAGCCGTCCAATCCATATTGAAAATTTGGTCGCGAGGCCGCAATACGCGCTCCGGATTCCGGTGACAGTCTACGCACCACTCCATTTGAAGCGACGATGCCTGCCAAACCAGCGGCATCTGGTTCACTTGACCATGGCAGCTCGAGCACCCAACACCCTTGTTCACATGAATGCTGTGATTGAAGTAAGCAAAATCCGCAAGACGATGCACCTTGGTCCATTCGATGGATTTACCCGACCTGTAACTTTCGCGAACCGGCTCAAGATAAGGGCTGTCGGCGTAGAGAATGGAATGGCAATTCATGCACGTCTTCGTCGGCGGAATGCCCGCGACGGCCGAGGTCTCGACGGAGGTGTGGCAATACCGGCAATCGATGCCGTCATCGCCCACGTGATGCTTGTGGCTGAACTGGACGGGTTGCTCCTGGGGGACATTTTGGTTCGTTGCGTAAGGGGAACGGGCGACCGCCGCGGCAACCGTCAGCGCCAGAGCTACCAAAAAAATTGCTGAAAAAAGGCTAACCCGGGAGATTGTATTGGTGCTGCGGTGAAAAATCTGAGCCATCGCAAGATTACGCCGCAATCAGAGGACGTCGCATGCGACAGTCTGCGACGGGGTTTCAGGCAGCGCGAACTGAAACCGTATCACTTTGTATCTTCCACCAAATTCCTGACTATTGCAAATTCCAGGGACGCATTGCAGAAATTTCAAATTGTGCGAACGTTTTTGAAAGTTCAATACGCCGGCACCTGAGGCATTGCTTATATACAGATGCCTTCCTAGATTGACATCAGCCGCTCGAAGCTCTCTCATTTGCAAATAAAGCATTTACAGTCAATAATTTAAACAGACGCCCAACGAACAGCCTCGGCGTGCTAAATTGTTATTCCCTATAGGCCTCGAAGGGAAGCAGCTCGATATAGGCTGCTTCTTTTGAGAACACGAAGCAAAGCGTGGGCCAGCCTAACTATCGTCAAGGAAAGGAATAAAAAATGAAGAAGCTCGGTATAGCTCTTGTAGGATCACTGATGCTTATGATCGTAACTTTTGCCGCACCGAAAGATCGTACATTTACAGGCCAAATCATGGATAGCCAGTGCGCCAAGATGGGGTCACACGATGCGATGATCAAGAAAGAAGCAGCAAAAGACGCGAAAGAATGTACCAATACCTGCGTTAAGATGGGCGGAAAGTACATTCTATTTGATTCTGCAAAGAAGATGACCTATCAGCTGGACGACCAGCAGAAGTCCGCGGAGTTTGCCGGTCAAAAAGTTAAGGTCACCGGCAGCTACGACAAGGTGAACAAGACCCTTCACGTAAGCGACATTAAAGCAGCGCACTGAGTGCGATACCCGGCCCCAGCAACATGGAGGCAAAGCATATTCTGATTCACCGAAGCGCATCGGAAAGTATCCCTGCCGCACCCACGAACCTCCCGGCAAGCCTTGTTGAAGGAGACAAATTGTTTGGCGCGGAGTGCGCGATGTGTCATGGACTGAACGGAAGAACACCGACCGATGCGGGGAGTTGGATGTATCCGCGGGCCGCAGATCTGGGCTCCCAAGAGGTGCAGCGATATTCCGATCGGGAGCTATTCTGGATTATAAAAAACGGCATCCGGCTGAGCGGCATGCCAGCCTTTGGTAAAGTGGAAACCGGCGAACACATCTGGAATTTGGTGCATTTTCTGCGCAAGCTTCCCGCCTCTGGCGGCGTCACAACACCTTCTCGAAACTAATCACGTGAAAAGTTTTTGCATCAGAGCTTTGGCCTCGGCGTCGTCCAGTATGCCTTTGCGGCTCAGTAAAATGACGAGCTCGCTGAGAACGTTGCGGGGCTCTGAATCGGAGCTTTTGGCGCCATTGGGTTTCGATGCTGGGCTTGGCCTATTCAATTCAACCACTTTTTCGCCGCTAAGGTCCGCGATCCAAGTTCCAAGAACACGGAGCTGCTCGGCGGATCTTCCTTCCACACCCAGAGATGTTTTCCCCATTAA
>JRHI01001106.1_pt1 | contig 24521 bp, 21 predicted proteins | sample 215371 | NCBI WGS metagenome assembly JRHI01 (sample SAMN02929681, study PRJNA255918) | sediment metagenome | biome: cave system; feature: Ice Cave; material: Sediment; isolation source: sediment from deep within a dark volcanic ice cave with no known source of... ...
TAAAAAAATAGAACATCCTTACGAAAATCGAATTCGCCACCAGTATCCTCAAGGATGGAGAACCAACGAAGCCTGGCCTTGACTTTTTTTGTCCCATCATTATAATTATCAGTATATGAACAAATGACCAATTAAGTTAAATTAGTCAATAATCCACAATTGAGATAGAGAGGGAAGCAGCATTGCCAAGTCGGAGCGAGAGGGCAGAGGGAGTCCAAGACCCGGGAGAAGAACGATCGAAACGGCATGAACGCGCGCAGCGCATCCTGGATGCCGCCGCAGATCTTATCCAACGCTGGGGCTATAAAAAGACGACTATTGATGATATTGCCAGGCTAGCAGGGTGGCAAAGGGCACAATTTACTTGCATTGGAAGACGAGGGAAGATCTTTTCACGGCTCTTTTGCTGCGCGAGTCCATGGAGGCAGCGGTAGATATACTCAAACGAATCAACAACGATCCCAAAGGGATGTTCCTGAGCAATCTCATGAAGCACGGCATGTATGTTATCAGGGGTTTGCCCATGGCTGGAACAGAAAGTTGGAATAGCAACGTAGCCCAAATGGGCCAACTCTACAGCAGGGGCAGAAATAGCGAAGTTGTCATATACCGCAAAGTGGAATGATCAGCTTCATTTTTTACTTTGATGAGTTTTCTCCACTGTAGGGCATTCGGTCTCCTCACAGACACGGTTCTGACTGAGAAGTGTGGGAGGAAGTCCTAGGTTCGAGGAGATGTTCCCCCCTCTCGCCTTCACCTCCTCTGAAGTTGACCCTGTCTCGCTATCAGGCTCTCATGTATTTGGTGCTCGATGAAAGGTTTGCTCAAGAGGGAGCTCTGCTTCGTCTGGGCATGCATCCACTCGGCGGTCACGTCATAAGACGTCTGCCAGGTTTTTGCCTGACGAGACAGACGTCCATCCCAGAGACCCCGCTCCCCTTGCTTCCCCTCCCGCCTGATTTGGACGTCAGTAATGGTGGCCAGGACGCACGCTCCATCTTGCATGGACTATGGCACAACGTCATGTGCGTTTCTCACCTTCCGTATCATGGCCAGAGCAAGAAAAGCAGACTCATGAGAGCGCTGATCCCGATCAGCAAAGGTGACATGCTCTTTTCCTTTACACCTGCTCTTGCAGATGGAACCGCCAATGGAGTTGGTCTGTATTGCGCAGGAGTCGCTCCAGGATGTTGCGGCGCAGACGGTAGACCTCCTGGACATCGGGCCATTCCTCTTGGCAGAAGCGCACAATCTCTCGGGGCTTGAGGTTGCAGTGATAGAGTAGGTAGGCCAAGCGCTGCTCGCGTTCGCTTGGTAGCACCCTCTGGAGGATTACCCACAGCTTGAGGCTCGCGGGACGATCTTCAAAGGATGGCTCACCTGGCGCTCCTGGCTCTGGCAAGGGAATCTCTCTGGGCCGCGTGTAGGTCCGCAGCGTATCCAGCATGGCCCCGTGCAGACTCGCACGCAGGTACGCCAATGCTCCAGAGAGCGTCCTGAATATTATCTGCTTCTGAGCCGTGGCCTGCCAGAACCGCTCAAAAGCCAGTGCTATATAGCTCTCTTCGCTCTCCCAGCGAAGGGCCGCCTCTCTGCGAGGGTGACTGTATAGCCAGCCTCGCATAAGCTCGCCGAGGCACTGCTGCAGCCCTGCCCAGGCAGCCTGGTCGCCTTGCACGATCGCACGGTGCAACAACTCGAGGCCATACGCCTCATTGGAAGGCTCTCCACGACGGTAGGCCTGGATTTCCTGTTGGCACTGCTCCACAAGTGTGAAGACGCTCAGCGCACGGGCTGGAGAATCACCATCTGTGGAGAGAGAAGACGATCTCTTAGAAAGAGTACTTCGCAGAGCAGTTGATGGCTCTTCCCTCTTGAGAATGGTTGTGTCACCTGCGTTATGCATCATGTTGATCCTTTCATATACTCCATTCACTGCTTTATTCCCTTTGCGGCTCTCTCTCAGGAGATCGAGTGACGGTCGCCCGGCCCATCTTTGTCTACAGCGCGTTGCTCTGGTCATACATTACTTGCTTTCCACCCGGCTCAAGCCGCAGCTGTGCCATTTCCCATAGTAGTTCCTGCTGTCGCTCAAACATCAAGTGCTCATGAATATCAAGGTTCGGAAGCATCCCATTTCTCCTTTTCACGCACCCGTTTCCAGGTGTCCAGATCTTCCATTCTCGCCCATGAGAACTTCTGCTCACAGTGTACCTAGCAGAAGGCTACAATACATCCGTAGAAAAACGTGAAGTCATAGCGTATCTGTGAGTGATCGGGAAGGGAACAGTTGCGAGGGCTTCCACGTAGAATAACGTAGGTGTTGAGTTAGACCAATTGATGCTCAATGGCGTAGCGGGTGGCACGACTGCGGGAGGAGACCTGGATTTTGCCATAGATCGAAGTCAGGTGGGTGTTGACGGTGCGTGGGCTGATGACGAGGTGTTCGGCTACCTGTACATCGGTGAGCCCTTGGGCTACCAGACGCAGCACCTCCACCTCTCGTACCGTGAGTCCAGCAGGGTAGCGGGCAGCTTTCCTGGCGAGAAGGATGGAGGCAGGCGCTGTCACTGCTGGGGTAGGCATGGTCGTGGGTCCTTGGGCGGCAAGGGTTTGCTCTGGCGTCATGCTACGTCCTTCAGCCCAGGCAGCAGCGAAGGACTTCTCGCCCAGTTGGGTACGGACGGCAGCAACCGAGCGCTCATAGAGAGTGCGTTCAACAGGTGGCATTGGCATTGGCCCATAAATGGTGTTGCGCAAGGACTCCGCTGCTCCCCAGAGCTGCGTCGCCCATGTGGGCTCTCCCTGTGCTGCAATCGCACTCGCCAATCCCTCCAAACATAAGGTGATGAACCATCTGTTTCCCGAAAGTGGCGGTGTTAGACTATCCTGGTATAGGATGCGTGCTGCTTCAAAGTCACCCTGCCCAAAAGCGAGTCTGCCCAATGAGTAGAGAGAGACCGCAATGCCCTCCTTGTCATCCATTTCTTTATATCTCGCCAACCCTTCCTCTAACAAGGAACGAGCCACTGTATCATCCCCTTGATAGAGGGCTATCCTTCCTAAAATATTGAAAGATCCGCTAATACCTCCCCTGTCGCCCAACTCTTTGAATATCTCTAGGCTCTCTTGTGCGAGACCCCATGCCCGGATGTAATCCCCTTGGAAAGATTCTATATCAGCTACAATAGAAAGTATAGAAGCGACACTCTTCTTATCATTCAAATCCCTGAGTATCTCCAGGCTCTCCTCGTACAGCGCTTGCGATCTGGCGTAGTTACCCCGGACAAAGAACAAAGTATTTCCCAGATTCATGAGTGTTGCGGCGATCCCTTCACGGTCCCCCAGCTCTCTGCGAATTTTCAGGCTCTCTTCATACAAAGCGTCTGACTTGGCATAGTCTCCTCGATCTAAGGCTATTTGGCCTAGATATAAGAGTGTTGCGGCGATCCCCTTACGGTCTCCCAGCTCTTGGAACAGTGTCAGACTCTCTTTGTACAATTCCTCCGCTCTCCCAACACCACTCGGTTGGTATTGAGTCAAATACCCAGCTGCAATAAGTGCCTTCGCCCGCACTGCTGCTGAGATCCCTCCGCTCCTCGCCAGCGCCCGCTCCAGAAAGTCCCGTCCCTCACTCCAGGGGCCACGCACGTTCCAGAAGTGGAGCAATGCTCCCCCGAATCGCAAAGCCTTCTCCATGCCCTCTCCAGCTTCCCCTTGCTCGAGCGACCACTGCAGCGCCGCTCGCAGGTTATCATATTCCCGCTCTAACCGCTCCAACCAGACGATTTGCTGTGGGCCTGCCAACTCCGGCTCCGCTCCCTCTGCCAACGCCAGATAGTACATACCATGAGCATGCCGAGTGGCCCCCATCTCTCCACTTGCAAGGAGAGTCCCTAATCCATACTCACGGATCGTCTCCAGCATCAGCAGGCGTGGCTCCTCGCCCTCCTGATCGGTCTGCTGTACCAGGCTTTTGTCGAGAAGTGAGTTCACTCCATCCATGACTTGTTCGACTCCGGCATCAAGAGCAGTGCGAACAGCCTCGATCGCGTCCAGTGTGCAGCCACCGACGAACACGGATAGCTTTCGAAAGAGTTGTTGATCCGATGCATCTAGTAGATTGTAGCTCCACTCGATGGTATTGCGCAGCGTCTGCTGGCGGGCAGGCACATCCTGCGATGCGCTTGTCAAGACTGCCAACCTCTGTGAGAGACGTGCGAGCAGTGCCTGTGGTGAGAGCAGTTTCATGCGGGCCGCTGCAAGCTCAATTGCCAGCGGCAGCCCATCCAGGCGCACACAGATCTCGGTGATGGCTCGGGCGTTGGTAGTGGTCAACTGGAAATCGGGCTTGATAGCCTGGGCACGCTGGAGGAAGAGCGCCACCGCTGCGTAGTGTGAGAGCGTTGCGAGGTCTGGTAGACGCTTGGGATCGGGTAGCGCCAGCGGTAGTACGGGAAATTCGCGCTCGGCTCTCACATGCAGCACCTCTCGACTCGTCACCAATACCTTGAGTCGCGGGCAGACAACAAGCAGGTCTACTACCTGCACTGCTGCGCTCACTACCTGCTCAAAGTTGTCCAGTAGCAGTAACATTCGCTTCTGTTGTAGGTCTTCCTTTAGGCGCCCCAGCAAGGGCTGACCAGCTACTTCCCGGATATCGAGTGTCTGGACGATGGTGGGCACAACCAAGGCGGGATCGCTGATGGGAGCCAGATTCACGAAAAACACTCCATCGGTAAAGTGGTCAGTCAACTCTGCTGTCACCTGCAAGCTTAAGCGTGTCTTGCCTGTGCCGCCCGGACCCGTCAAAGTCAGCAGGCGCACATCCTCGCGGAGCAGAAGTTGTTGGACGGCTGTCACTTCCTGCTCGCGCCCAATGAACGGCGTAAGCTGGACGGGCAAGTTGTTGGGATGGGTGTCGAGGGTCCTCAAGGGTGGGAAGTCGGCAGGCAGGTCCGAGATCACCAGTTGGAAGAGGCGTTTGGGGTGTCCCAGGTCCTTGAGGCGATGCTCCCCCAGATCCCGCAGGCTCACGTCATCCGGCAGGTCCTGCTCCACCAGGTTGCTGGTTGTCTGGGAGAGAAGGGTCTGTCCACCATGCCCGGCGCTCATGATGCGTGCAGCGCGATGCACATCCAGGCCAACGTAGCCCTCGGATGTCAGGGCTGGCTCGCCTGTGTGCAGGCCCATGCGTATACGTACCATTGTGCCTTCAGGCCAGGGATGGCTGGAGAGAGCACGCTGCGCGTCCACCGCCGCCGATACCGCATCCGTGGCACGAGCAAAGGCGACGAAGAAGGAGTCCCCCTGGGTATCGACCTCGTGCCCGCTCCATTCCTGGAACGCAGCACGCAGCAGGTGTCGGCATTCTGTCAGCACGCTGGCGTAGCGCTCGCCCAACTGCTGGAGCAGGTGTGTGGACCCCTCCATGTCGGTGAAGAGCAATGTAACCGTTCCCTTCGGGAGGTTACGCATAGAGGAGCTATTTCGTTCAGCTTCAGCTGGGTGTTCAGAAGAAGGAATGAGGAGTGTTTGTCCAGACGATTCTGCCTTGCTAGCTTCTTCCAATGCTAGAGCAAAAGCCTGTACGCTCGCAAAACGCTGCTGCGGGTCCTTGGCGAGTGCCTTAAGAACGACCTGTTCAATCGCAGGTGAGATCGTCGGCACCCTTGTATGCAGGGATGGTGGAGGAGTTGACAGGTGCTGACTTGCTACCTCCTGAAACGACCCGGAAAAGGGGCAATCTCCACTCAGCCATTCATAGACCGCGATGCCCAGGGCATACTGATCGCTGGCAGGGTCTGGATGTCCCTGGAGCTGTTCAGATGCCAGGTAGGCAATAGTCCCAGGCATCTGCTGGGATTGCTGGGAAGGTAAGCTCTGGGCTGTGATGGCAAAGCCATAATCGGTGAGCAATATTTCATCGTTGCGCCCAAACAGCATATTTCCTGGCTTGACATCGCGATGAACCCATCCTTGCTCATGGAGATAGTGCAAAGCATCGGCCAGTTGTTTGACATAGGAGACGATGGTGTCTAGTGGTATCAGTGTGCCTTTGGGGTGGCGCTGGCGCAAGGTGCCATTGGGGGCATACTCCATAACCAGAAAGGGGATGCCGCCCTTTACGTCAAAATCGAGAATGCGCACGATATGGGGATGCACGAGGCGACCGAGCAGGCGTGCTTCCGTACGGAGTCGCTCACTGTCCTCGCTCGTCAAGTGAGCATGCAGCACTTTGATGGCCGCCTGCATGTCAAGGTGCAGGTGCTCTCCCACGTAGACGTCAGCAAAGCTGCCGCGCCCGAGTACACGGAGCAGTCGATAGTTACCAAGCTGCTGTCCTGCGCGGTCGCTCATCCCCCACCTCCTCTGTCCAGTTTCGGCTCCGTGTTCTGGGGCCAGCACCGGGGTGAAACGCGGAGATACTGCAGGCTTCGAGGCATGTTCCAACGCGGTGGCAAAGTCCTGTACACAGGCAAAACGCAGCTCGGGCTCTTTGGCTAGGGCTCGCAGCACCACCTCTTCAATCGCAGCCGAGAGGTTGGGCACCTGTTCACGCAAGGATGGTGGCGGCACCGAGACATGCTGGACGGCCACCTCCAGGAATGCACCCCCAAAAGGCGGCTTGCCACAGAGCCACTCGTAGACCACCACCCCCAGAGCATATTGGTCACTAGCGGGTTGGGCCTGGCCTCGAAGCTGCTCCGGGGCCAGGTAGGGCGTCGTGCCTGCTAGCGACTGCTCCATCGATTCGGTACCTCCCGAGGAGAGCGTCTGAGGAGCGAATAGTGCTAGGCCAAAGTCACTGAGCAGCACCTCGTCGTGGGAACCGAGTAGCATATTTTCGGGCTTGACATCGCGATGCACGAGCCGCTGGGCGTGTGCATACTGCAAGGCCGAGGCTACCTGTTGCACATAGGGAACAATGGTCTCGAGCGAGAGGCGTATGCCTTTGGGATGGCGCTGGCACAATGGACCACCAGGGGCGTACTCCATCACTAGAAATGCAGTGCTGTCCTCGACCGCGAAGTCGAGGACGCGCACGATATGGGGATGCATCAGGTGAGCAATCGTGCGCGCTTCTCTACGAAAGATCTCCACGTCCTCACTGGCGATTCGTATATGGAGAAGCTTGATTGCTGCATGTGTGCCCAATTGCAGGTGTTCGCCCAGATAGACTTCGGCGAAGCCCCCCTGCCCGAGCAGACGCACCAACCGATAGTTTCCCAATTGCTGCCCGATCCGATCTGCCATCTTCATGTTTCCCTTCTCTTACGTCCAAGCTATCGTCTCAACATCCCGCTGCAAATCTTGCTTCGTTCCACGAATATAGAGCATGGTTGTGTCAAGCGAGTCATGCCCCATGATCTGTGCCAGTCGATGCAAGGGAACCACTTCCGCCATACGATAGCCGAAACGATGGCGCAGATCGTGCGGACTCACATCGAGTACCTGTGCCAGCTTGGCATATTTGGTGATCAGGTGTCCCAGTGCCCGTTCAGTGAGTGCATTGCCAGTTTTTTCGGAGGGAAAGAGATAGATACTTTCCTGTGGGAGTGTTTCGAGATATCTCCCCAAGACAGAGCGTGCAGTAGCATTGAGTGGAATATCACGGACTTTCTTCCGTTTGCCGATAATGCGCAGCGTTCCATTCCGCTTGCCAACATGCACTTGTTTGCACTTTAAGGTACATAACTCCTCTGCTCGCAGTCCCGTATGAAGCAAGAGGGTGATGATCGTTCGATCTCGTAACGTCCCATGCGTGTTGGCAGCGGCAACCAGTGCGTCTTCTTCTTCATCGTCCAAGTGCCTGGGAGCCGTTGCTTCTTTGGGGATAAACTTGACAGTGCTGGTCGGATCGTCCTGGATGAGTTGTTCCTTCACAACCCAAGCGAAGTAGCGTTTGAGGCTCATGAGTGCCCGGTTGATACTGGAAGGCTTCAACCAGAGTGTCGTTTGCAGATAGGTTCGATAGCGGATCAGCAAGGGAGGAGCAGTGGCTTGTGGAGTAAAGGGTCGCTCATCCTGAGCTTCACGCCAGTTCCATTCGCACCAAGCCATGAACTGACGTAGATCACTGAGATAGTTACGAACGGTCACAGTGGAGAGGTCTTCCACCTGTTTGAGAACATAAGTATAGTCATCGAGGGCTTGTTGGCCTTCGACGGACAAGGTGGGTTGGGCTTCCCGTTTCATATGTCGCTTCCTTTACCAGTATTAGCAGACATACATTTCCGCCAGTTTTGCGGTGGTTTAGCAGACATAAGTCCTGTCTTTTGCGCTCAGACTTGCGCGTGTAATGTCTGCTCAGGTATTTTAGCAGAAGTGCGTGCACATGTACAGAGTATTGGATAAAACCTGTGGAAAGGGAGAGAAGACCCGTGCCCGTCGAATTTTTGACGGGCGAGCAACGAAACCGCTATGGCTGCTATGCCGGGAAGCCATCCCCAGAACAGCTCGCCCTCTACTTTCATCTGGATGATCGCGACCGTGCCTTGTTAGAACCTCGACGTCATGATCATACGCGCCTGGGCTTTGCCTTGCAGCTCGCTACCGTTCGATTCCTGGGTACGTTTTTGTCTGATCCGACCAATGTTCCCCACAGCGTCATTCTATCGGTGGCTTCCCAACTCAACATCGCCGATCCGACGGTCCTGGCTCTCTATCGCGAGGGCCAAATGCGCTACGATCATGTTCATGAAATCATGCAGGAGTATGGCTACTAGGACTTTTCTTCCCAGCCAGAACACTTTCGCTTTCTGCGCTGGCTCTACACCCGGGCTTGGTGGAGCGAAGAGCGTCTGACGGTGCTCTTTGATTTAGCTATGGCACATCTGATTGACTGCAAAGTCCTCTTGCCAGGAGTGAGCGTGCTGGAGCGACTGGTTTCCAGCGTGCGTGAACATACGTCCATGCGTCTCTGGCAGCTCCTTTCCGAGCTTCCGACGCCGCAACAACGAGCGCTGTTGGAAACGTTGCTGGAGGTTCCCGAAGGAGAACGGCAGACCCCATTGGACCGCCTGCGCCGCGTGGATGCCATCCGCCTGTTTGAGGTAGAAAACCTTGACCTCTCCTTTGTCCCGAGAGGACGCGTGAAAGCCCTGGCGCGCTATGCCACCACCGCTCAGATTTACAACTTGCGCCAACTCGCGCACGATCATCGGCTGGCGACCTTGCTCGCTTTTGCCCATAGCTACCTGGCGGTTGTCCATGATGATGCCTTAGACCTCTTTGATGCGCTTATGCGAACGGCCTCCTCTCAGGCGACACGAGAAGGGCAGCAAGAACGCTTGCGCACGATCCATGACCTCGACGCCGCCGCGCAGGTGCTGTGCGAAGCCTGTCAGATTGTCCTCGATGAAACACAAGATCCCGCCACGCTACGTGAGCGCATCTATGCCCGTGTGGAGGCGTCGCACTTGCAGGCTGCCGTCATGACGGTTGGAGAACTGACGCGCCCACCGGAAGATACCTATGCGCAGGAATTGCTCAACCGCTATCTCATGATGCGTCGCTTTCTGCCCACGTTTTGGCGCACGCTCGATTTTGAGTCCACCCCAGGAGGAAGGCCGACGCTGCAAGCCGTCCAGTTTCTGCAGCGCATTGAGGGGCGGAAAGCCGCATCGATGCAACAGGCTCCACGCGCGGTGATCTCTCGGCCCTGGCAGCGCTATGTGCTGCCGCGCAGTACCTCACGGGAAAACGGAAAGCCCGAATCGCGCGTGGATCGCCCGGCGTATACGGTGTGTGTGGTTGAACGCCTGCATGAGGCGTTACGCCGCCATGATGTCTTTGTGGATCCCAGTGAGCGCTGGGGCGATCCGCGAGCAAAGTTGCTGCAAGGAGAACAATGGGATCAGATTCGGCCCCAGATCTGTCAAACGTTAGGGCGAGCCATGTCTCCCGAGTCGGAGTTGGAGCGTCTCGGACAGCAAGTAGAGGAAGCGTACCGGCGGACGGCAGCCCATCTGCCCACCAACGCTGCCTTGCAGATCGAGCAGAAGGACGGAAAAGATGTGCTCAACCTGGATCGCCTCGAACGCCTGGAGGAACCAGAGAGCTTACTCACCCTGCGTGAGCACATCGGGGCGCGCCTGCCACCGGTCGATCTGCCAGAAGTCATCCTGGAAGTCGCTCAGGACACCGGCTTTCTGTCCCGGTTTACCCATGTCAGTGATAGCAACGCCTATGTAGAGGATTTACCGCTCTCGCTCAGCGCGGTGCTGCTGGCGGAGGCTTGCAATATTGGCCTGACGCCCGTCATTCATCCCGAAATTCCTGCCCTGACGCGTGACCGATTGTCCTGGGTGCGGCACCATTTTGTGCGAGCGGAGACCATCACGCGCGCCAATGCCTGCTTAGTCCAGGCTCAAAGACCTATCCCGCTGGCGCAGGTCTGGGGTGGAGGCTACGTGGCTTCGGTGGATGGTCTGCGCTTTGTCGTGCCGGTGAGGTCTGTCAATACCGGACCCAACCCGCGCTATTTTGGGCAAGGGCGCGGAGTGACCTATCTCAACTACACGAGCGACCAATTCACCGGGCTAGGTGGACTGGTCATCCCTGGCACGATCCGTGATTCGGTCTACGTGCTCGAAGCCCTTCTCGAACAAGAAAGCGGACTGACCCCCACAGAGATTATGAGCGACACTGCCTCGTACAGTGACCTCATGTTCGGTTTATTCTGGTGCCTGGGCTACCAGTTCAGCCCCCGCTTGGCCGAGATGAAAGAAACCCGCTTCTGGCGGATCGACCCGACAGCAGATTACGGCCCTTTGAACGGCCTGGCACAGCACCGGATCAATACCAATCTAATCACCAACAACTGGGATGATATTTTGCGCATCGCCGGATCACTCAAAGTGGGGACCGTCCATGCCTCGACGCTTGTTCAGGCCTTACAGCGCGGAGGTCACCCAACGACCCTGGCACGAGCGATTGCAGAACTTGGACGTATCGCGAAGACGCTTTATTTACTCAACTATATTGACGACGAACACTATCGCCGGCGCATTCAAATCCAATTGAATCGCGGGGAGGGACGGCACAGTGTTGCCCGCCATGTGTTTCATGGCCAGCGAGGCGAGCTTCGTCAGCGATACCGCCAGGGGCAGGAAGATCAACTGGGGGCATTGGGACTCGTAGTGAACATGATCGTGCTCTGGAATACGTGGTATATACAGGACGCGCTGGATGAGCGACGGGCGCAAGGGCCAATACTGTTCAAATAAGAAGAAAGGGGGATGGAATCCAGGAGGAAGGACCATTTCTGATAGACTAAAGGATCAAACCGAAGATCCGTCGAACAGAAAGGACCCCCTCATGCGTTACAGACTACGCCACCTGGATCTCGATGACAAGATGTGTCAGCACGTCAGCCTGGAAATCGTGGAACAAATCTCCCCCCGAGCCATCATCTGTGAACAACTGAGCCTGCACAATGCCTGGGAAGAGCGGGAACGTGCGCTCAACATGTTCGTGGTCATCCATCTCTTACTCGCCGCCGCGCTGTGGACGCGACTGGCCTTCCCACGCGTCCTGGAACGGTTGGCTCGCCCGTTGCATGTGCTGGGCTTGCCACTCAAAGCCATGCAGGTCAAAGGCTCAGCTATCAGCTACCGACGCCAACAGTTGGGCATCGCTCCCCTGCAAGGGCTGTTTGCCCGCTGTTGTCGGCCCATGTGTACGCCTTTGACCCTGGGGGCCTACCGCTTCGGCAAACGGCTGATGGCCCTGGATGGCACGATGCAGGACGTAGCCGATACAGAGGCCAATGCCGCAGAGTTTTCCCGACCCAGCAATCAGTACGGGCCGGGGCCATTTCCCCAGCTCCGCCTGCTCGTGCTCACCGAATGTGGCAGCCATGCCACCGTGGATGCCACGATCAGCGACGGCACCCATGCCGAGCGCCGTTTGGCCGAGGAGCTTCTGCCCTCTCTTGAACCCGATATGTTCCTCTTGCATGACGCCCAGTTCACTGGGCTCCGCTTCTGGCAAGCGATCCGCGCACGCAGAGCGCAGGTGCTGGGGCCGCTGCCTAGCCATCATCTCCCCAGGTATCTGCGTCAGCTCAGTGATGGCAGCTATTTGGCGGTCTACATGCCCAGCAAACAGCAGCAGCGCGAGGGCATCAAGCCCTTGCTGGTACGCGTGATCGAATATCGCATCACCGATGCGCGCCTGGGGGAACCCGAGCAGATCTATCGTCTGGCCACCACCTGGCTCAATCCCCGCACCGCCCCAGCCCTGGACCTCATCGACGCTTATCACGAGCGCTGGGAGGTCGAGGTGGTCCTCGATGAGATCAAAACCCATCAACGCTTGCAACAACCCGTGCTGCGCTCGCGCACTCCTTTAGGCGTGCGGCAAGAAGTCTATGCGCTGCTCATGGCCCATTATGCGGTGCGTGCACTCATGCATCGCGCCGCCTCTCAGGCTGGCGTGGACCCCGATCGTCTCAGTTTTACTGATGCCATCTTTGTCCTGTGTGAGACGACCCGCGAGTTGGCCCAGGTGGAGCGTTCGCAACAGGAACCCTTGCGCCAAGAGATGTACGCACGATTGACAGCTCAGTTGGTGCCCGAACGTCGCTTGCGTGCCAACCCACGCGTGCTCAAGAAGCTCTACCGAAAGTACAAGCGCAAGTCGCGTGACGAACCTGTTCTACCTCCTTTCGATCCGACGGATCAGTTTCTGGATTTTGTCGTTCTTCTTATTTGAACAGTATTGGGCGCAAGGGCAGCAGGTTCGACCAGAGGATGTGGAACGCTTAGCTCCGCTCCGTTTCCAGCATATCAATGTCCATGGCACCTATCACTTCACCCTCCCCGAAACCGTTGCCCAGGGCCACCGTCGACCCCTTCGACCTCTTTCTTCCTTGTCCGAAGAGCTTTTCTAAGTGTTCTCCCAGAGAACCTTAGCCCTTTTAGGCTAGATTCCTATTCCGACTTTCTGTTCCAACCATGGGCAAACCCCTATCATGACTCGCCCACTGGCAAAAGCGCTCTTTATTCGCGATGTAGAAGTGCTGGGCGAGCTGGTACGAAGTGGTCAGGAAGATATAGGACTTATTTCGCAGCAGAAAATGATTGCAGGAAAGGGTATGCTCGAGTTGCTGCGGAGCAAGGGAATGTTACGAACTGACCAGAGCATAACAATGCAGATGAAAATGTACAACGCCATTTTTATGGGCTTTATGACGGTCAATCAATACGTACCTGATGAACTACAACTTTCACTAGAGGAGAGTACGGAGTCGTTGGCTGAGACGATCCGGCTCACACTGGAGCCTGACGAAACAGTCGCTCCCCAGGTCTTACAAGAACTGACACTCCCCATGGCTAAAGCCGAGGGGGTTCTTGGTTCAGCGAGATGACTTGCTCATCAGCCTCACAACTGAAAAGTAGAGGACATCTCTCCCCAAGCGTTTCACGGCTTGACTCCGTGGGTTTCCCTGTGCCCCAGGGTACCGCCTAGGCCCTTTGCCAGAATATTGCACGCCGCATTTTCATCCCGATCTATCACCAGATGACATTTGGGACAGAAATGCGTGCGTGTCGAGAGCGTCTTCTTGACGCGTTTCCCACACCCCGAACAATCCTGGCTCGTGTACTGAGGGGGAACCGCAACCACGAGAATATTATGCATGACCGCATAGGACTTCACCCATGACAAAAAGCGTCCCCAGGAGGCATCATGAATGCTCTTGGCAAGGCAGTGGTTCTTGACCATGTTCTGTATCTGCAAATCTTCCTAGGCAATCAGGTCGCTAGACGAGACGAGCGCGTTTGCCGTTTTGCGGGCAAAATCTTCACGCTGCCGTTGCACTTTCAGATACACTTTTGCCAGGTACTTTCTGGCTTTCTTTCTGTTCTGGCTTCCCTTTTTCTTCTGAGAGAAACGCCGATGCAACCGCTTGAGTTTCTTCTCAGATGTGCGATAGTGGCGTGGGTTCTCCACGGTGTTCCCATGGGAGTCGGTATAGAACACCTTGAGACCCATATCAATGCCAACCATGCTCCCCTTTGACACATGGTTGACTGTGCGGTGAGCATCCACGCTGAACTGCACGTAGTAGCCATCGGCACGATGTACAATGCGTCCTCGTTTGAGTCTCCTGGTGGGGAAGGTTTCAATATGCTGCTTGGGGTTGCCCACCAAACGGAGCCGACCAATACCACAGCCATCGGTGAAGGTGATGTAGCCTCCATCTGGGTCTAGCTTCCAACCCGTCGTCTTGTACTCCACACTTCTGTTGTCATGTTGGAACTGCGGATAGCCCTTCTTGCCTTGCTTCTTCTGTTTGCAACGGTCATAGAAGCGAGAGATGGCAAACCATGCCCGATCTGCCGACACTTGACGAGCTTGGGAATTGAGGGTGTGGGCAAAAGGATACTCCTTGGCCAGCACGGCACAATAGCACTGCAAATCATTCTCGCTGATACCTCGCTCATCCATCCACAAGCGCAGGCACATGTTACGGATGAACTGGACGACGCGAATGGCTTCATCAATGGCTGCACATTGCTTTGTGGTGCAACCTAGCTTGTACTCGTCGATGAGCATCCTTATCCCTTGCTTGCCTCTGCTTGAGGTATTCACGCCATATCCAGATCACCAGATTATGAAAGGAACGTCCGTCTTCTTTGGCCATCTGCTTGAGAGCCGTAGAGACATCGGCTGGATAGCGCGTCGTGATCTTCGTCGCTTTCTCTTTATCCAGAGTACTATTCTAACACATACATAGTACCATGCCAAGAGACCCATCCTATCACGCCCCATTAGGAACGTCGCTTTCATCCCCATGGCTAGAAGGCCAGGGGCTTTCAGCGGCGGACGTCGGTAAAGGTCATCTGGGACCAGCTCGTGCAGCAAATGAATAAACTGCTTAATGAACGATTACAAAAGGAGATAGAGGTATGACAGTGTCATCTACAAAGAGTCAAGCATCGTCCGAATAAAACCAACGCCAATGGAGAGCCAATCAAACGAGTGGGTCCATGCAACCCATTCTTGCTGTGTAGGCCAAGACGGCCTGTATCGAGCAATCATCTCTTTCGGCATGACAACGGCCCACTTGCTGCCCTCGCCAAGGCCGCCAGGTGTGATGCGGACCGAAATATTGAAGATATTCTCGCCAGGAAGTTGCACCTTCCAATCTGGCATAGTCCTCAGCAAGAAATCACGTCGCCAGGCACTGAAGAGAGTGGGATCCGCGGGAGCGCCGCTTTGCGAGCGCTGTAAGGAGATGACCTGTCCCACAACGGCCGAGCGCTCCCACTCAGGAAAACGCAACCAGACGGAATAGCGATATTCGTCGAGGCCGACTGCTTTGATGAACGATTGATAGCCCTCACGTTCGATACGCCGTTCGGTGTCACTCTGCCAGATTCTGACCATCGCATCAAGGCGTTTTTTCTTCTCTTCCTCGCTGAGGTTCGCATGAGGTCCGTAATTAGGCGGGTATTGTACTGTAGGCATCGATAGCTCCTAAAGCAGTAGGAAAATACTTCTTCATCCAGGAGACCAGGTCTTCAGCCAATGGGGCCACAAAACGGGACAGTGCATTATCAGGGTATCGCCGCAGTTCCAGACTGTGGGCGTGCAGAAACTGCCTGCTCATCATCGCCTGTGGAGTACCCAGCACTGCAGAGTGAGCATAGACCTTATCTCCTACAATCGCATAACCCATGGCTGCAAGGTGAGCACGGATTKGATGAGTACGACCAGTGACAGGGCGCACTTCCAGCAATGTAAATGGCTCCGCGCTAGCTAACACCTTTAGCAGAGTTGTCGCGGACTGACCAGTTGGACCAACGATAGAGCGACGCCGATCATCAGGATCTCGTTGTAGTGGACCATCCAGCACAAGTTCGTCAATTTGAGCAAAGGTGATTGCGCCGGAGTTTTGGAGTATGTTCAACGTTTCTTGTGGCCTTGATACTATGAAGGTGGTTCGGGGCTGCGTCCAGGCGGGTGCACCTTTTTGGACGACGGCCAGGTAACGTTTGACGATCGAATGGTCATGAAACTGGCGAACCAGGTGACGACGAGCATGTTCAGTGCGCGCTAGCGCTACGACACCCGAAGTATCCTTATCCAGGCGATGCAACAGGCACGGACGAGGAAGCAGGCCATCTTCTTTCCACTGCTTCTCGGTGCGCCTCTGCCGCAACATGGATTGTATGTGTAGTGGTGCGCCTGCCCACTCAGGCTCATCTGACAACACGGGAGGCTGCCAATCATCAGGGCCTTGCTGCTCAACGTAATCTAACAGCGCATCCCACATTGTCCCGTCAGCATTTTTATAGGTGGGGTGAATGACAAGCCCTGCCGCTTTATTGACAATAAGCAGATGGTGATCCTGGTAGATTATGGGTATGTTGATCGTCGTCATGCTGAGAGTATAGGGCTAGATGAGCGATGGCGTCAATAGTACATAGCTCTAATACGAGATGAGAACGGATAGGCCTATTCATTTCTATTGCCTTTTGTAAAGCCAATGGGCTACACTAAAAGCCATGGAACGCAGTGGCAGTGCTATTCATTTCGAAAAAGGAGTATGAGCCAATGACAGCAGCAGAACAGAAAGCGATCATCAATCGAGACGACCTGGGTCTCTTGCAACAGATTGGCGCCATTCCCACAAAGGGATAACTCAATGGAAATCCTCCTGAAAGAAGCAAAAAGCATCTTGACGCCCCAGCGCAATGGCTTCCTAGCAGCCAAACCCTACCCTTTTACCCATTCGCTCTCAGCATATGTAGGATGCGGCTTTGGGCAGACAACGTGCGGCCTGTATTGTTATGCACAATTTTTGCCCAACTGGCATTTCAGCGCTTTCACAGCGGACTGGGGTCATGCCGTCCAGGTGAAAACGAACGCGGCACAACTGCTGGCGCAGACCCTGAGTACTATGAAGCCGAGGGCGCGCCAGAAGCTCCGTATCTTCATGAGCAGCACGACCGATCCCTACCAGCCCCTTGAACGCCAACATCAGATCACACGGCAATGCCTGGAAGTCTTCGCTGATTACCCCGATCTCGATTTGCTGATCATCCAGACGCGCTCACCGCTGGCTGCTCGCGACTTCTCATTAATCAAGAAGATACCTTATGCCTGCCTATCTGTCAGTATTGAAACTGATGATCAGGCCTACCTCAAACGCCTCAAAGGCGGACCACCATTAGAGAAACGCTGGGAACTGGTGCGAGATGCTCGCGCCTGCTGTATTCAAGCTCAGATCACAGTCAGCCCATGTCTCCCCTATACAGGAATCGAGGAGTTCGGGCAGCGACTGCTCCAGAGTGGTGCTCATCGCTTGATTGTCGATTCGGTTACCGCTGGAGATGGAGCTGAGGGGGAGCGCACGGCTCGCAGCCCGTTCGCGCAGGTTGAGCCAGGATGGAGAGATACATCTCACGCGCAGCGACTCTACAACTACTTGCGGGAACAAGCGAGTGAGACAAATATCTCAATTGGTTGGAGTATCGCGGGTTTTTGTGGAATTGCACCTCGTCATGGAACCGATGAGCTAGTGTCATAAGATGTTATGTGGAGGCTATCATGGGCAACACTGCACAGCCAACCGATCCGCGCCTGCAACAGGTTCTCAACTTCCCACTGGTAAGCGGCATCTTTGGTCGGCGTTCGCGGCGCTTTGGGTTTGGTATGTCTATACCCACTGGGCCGCTAGCCTATACCTCGCAGCATGAGCCGCTGCCACTCTGCGATCTCGAACGATCGCTGCTGGTGAGCGCAGCAACAGGCGTGACTGGCTGGAACTTCGGTATTCCTTTTACCATCAATCAGAGCGAGCACTTCAGCAACTATAGTTTACGTCTGACGGGCCGTACCGTTCCTTCGGCCGCCTCAATTGGTACCTCGGAGTTATTTTTTACGGATGACTCGGGTGTTTATATCACGCGCACAAGGGACCTGGCACCAGCAAAACTGCGCGAATTTGCGGATAGCGATGATGTTTCGCGTATCATAGATATTTCGCAGGCCGCAACCGTTCAATTGAGTGATCAACGGCTCTCTTTGCCAGTGGCGCCACCTCATTATGACGAGCACAATCTATGGAATAGTAACCGTCCTGGCTCAACGCTATTCATGCCAATGGGCGATGTGGGACAGCAGTTACTCGCCCTGTTGGCCATGTATGTCTCCAACGGCTATACTCTCTACGACGACTACAGTGGATGCCTGGGTGGTAAGTTGGAACCTTTTATCCGTACCGGCATCATCAACGATACGCCACAGATGCGCTTTGCGCTCTCGCATATCGAGCAGGCAGCGTACTCAACAACTGCTATGGAACTCTCTTCAATCTGCCAGAATATTGTGCTGATGATGCAGGCTATAGGGCTTGGCGGCTGGATGTACAGCGGCATTTTCCCTTACAGCGTCCTGGGCGCCTTTGCCGACGAGGGAATTGCTGGCCTCGGTTTCCGCTTTACCAACCGCGCGGACTGGGTGATGCCAAATCCTATTGGGCTTGATGGTATCTACGAGTCACTCTGCCCTCCCTATGTGACGGACATGTACGAGGCTACCCGTAAGTTAGCAGCACGAAAATTTGGCGGCGGCGGCACCTATGATCCCGCCACCGGTGGGCCTTTCCAGCAGAGCGACGCCATCAAAGCAACGGCCCTCCCTTACTCACAGGCGCAGATTGATTGTATCGGCGAGATGGCACAATATATTTACACTACCTATGGGCGTTTTCCCGCTCGCTTCCCCACGATCATGCTCCGTATCTACGCCCAGGCACACCACCTCGAGTTGGAGTTTTACGACCAGTTTTTTGCAGAGGGAGCATACCTGCAAACACACGCGGAGCATTTGCAACGTTGGCACCCTTGATGTACGCTCTCCACCCCTAAAACAAAGGATGCCATTCTTGACGTAGCCACGAACTGCATCCCTCAGCTTTCAGTCCTTCCCTCTTTTCAGCTATGTTACAATGATACACATGACACACCTGATACTCTTGACACAGTCTGACATTTGGAGACCAAACCATCAAAGAGGGACATGACACACCTGTTACTCTTGTTACTCTTGTTACTCTTGACACAGTGTGACGTTTGGAGATCAAACCTTCAATTCATGGGAGAGATACATGATACACCTGAAACACTTGATACACTTGATACACTTTGACATTTGGAGCGTAAATCATCAAACCATCTGAGAGGTAATACTATGGAGTATATAAAGTATCATAGTGAGCCAGAATTAAGGGATCCCGTGATCCTCGCAGCCTTTGGAGGATGGAATGATGCCGCTGATTCGGCTACCACAGCGATCAAATTTCTCATTGATCGTTGGAAACCCACTAAACTCGCGGAGATCGACATCGAGGATTTTTTTGTCTTCACTGAGACGAGGCCTACTATCAAGTATGTTGATGGCATACAGCGCGCCATTGTCTGGCCCTCCTGCCAGTTCCTATGGCACCAGATGCCCGACCTGAGTCACGATATCATTCTCTATCTTGGTGCGGAGCCTCAGCTGAAATGGAAGACGTTCAGCAAATGCTTCCTCAACGTTTGTAGGAAATTTCATGCTTCAGAGATCGTTTTGCTCGGGGCATTACTTGCCGATGTACCGCACTCAATTTCCGTGCCTATTTCAGGGACCTCATCCAACATCGATATGAAGGAGCGCCTCAAAGAGATGGATATTCATAGTTCGCGCTATGAAGGGCCTACCGGAATGATAGGCGTCTTACAGGACGGTTTTCGGCGTGCTGCCATCCCCGCGGCCAGCATTTGGGCGGCTGCCCCACATTACCTTGCGGCCACCCCGAATATTAAGGTCACATCCGCGCTCCTCACCTATCTCAACACCTTTATGTCCTTCGAGTTAGATTTAAGCGATATTCAATCCGATGCCATTCGTTTTGAAGAACAAATCACCACACTGGTCGCAAGAGATCCAGAGGCAAGTGAGTACGTACGTAAGCTGGAAGAGCAAATTACTGGATCAGCTAACTCTGAGGACGACGAGGACGATGAGGACGAAGATTCGATTTTCAACCCGGACAAGACCGTGGGAACTGGGCCACTGCCAAGTGCTGAATCATTGATTCGCGGCGTTGAAGAACTGTTGCGCAAGCAACGCGAGAACGATGAATTTAATAAACCAATTGATGACGAGGAGAATGAATGAGTTCTACCCCATACCCTCTTAAGGATGTGTTACATCCCCGCTCGGTGGAAATTGGGGAGTTTCTGACGCCCTACGCGCACCAGGATACCTCTCACATATCCTGGTGCAGATCGAACCTTTTTAGTGCATCACAACACTTGCTATAGTAGAAATGAGCAGCACTACTACTGTTAAGCCACCCAGGCAGATCAACAAGCCACGCCGGGCGTAGCGCGAAGTTTCGGCCTCCCCCTCGGCAACAAGCTTGTATGGCTCAGTCCCACTCTCACTCTCCTCTTCACCTTCCGTTTCTTCCTCTTCTACCGGTGCTTGATTGCGACGTGACCTGCGGAATCTCCCTCTACTGAAGACACCTTGTTTATAGAGATAGAGACTTACTCTCACACCGCACACAATCAATACGCCTATAATCCCTACCGTCACAAGAAATGGTAGCATAATTCACCTTCCTTTTTTATGGGATACATATTCAACACTATCAAGTGGAATACTCCGCTCTCCTTGAATTAGACGTAACACTCGGTAAATCTCCAATTTGGCTTCGCGAGCCTACGCAGTTTAACACGTAACAAAGAGTACAATTGGAGACAAAACTCTACATTTATGGGGCAGGCTTGCCTATACTGACGTGCTTGAAAGCAATTACCTTTGCTCCCAGGAATGAAAAGAGGTGCCATCTTTCTTATAAAGAAAAATGGCACCTCTGTCTCCACTATGTTCTATCTATATCATGTCCTCTTCAGGTGAAGAGCTGTACATGTAGGTATCAACTACAAGCAGCCGAGAAGCGATCAACAGTACAATGCTATAGCAATCTATCACAATCTATCGCGAAGGCATGGGATATTACAGAACTACAGTCACTTTACGCTGCTTGCCTCCTCTTAGGAAGCTAATCGCTAATTTTTCTCCAACGCGGTGGCGGCGCACGATGCGCTGGAGATCGCGAGGCTCTGTCACAGCTTCATCAGCGGCGGCAAGAATGATATCCATACGTTTGAGTTCAGCGCGATCGGCGGGACCGTCACGCCGAATCTCCAGCAGTTCCATACCGAATTGTTGTGCGAGGTTGAGGCTTTTCTGTATGGTCGGAGCAATTTTCACGCGCATCCCACCAACTCCCATGGAGACCCCCTCGGGTTTTGTCTCACGTTTCCTGGTAACTTTGGCTATGGTCGCTTTCACGGTATCCAGTGGCACAGAGAAACCCAGTCCCTGCGCCATGGGCATCATCGCCGTGGTGATACCCACAACACGCCCAACGCTATCCACAAGCGGCCCGCCCGAATTGCCAGGATTGATAGAGGTATCAGTTTGGATCAGATTAGTCATTTTGCGCGAACCTGGAACATCCAATTCACGTCCCAGCGCACTGACCACTCCGGCAGTAACCGTCCAGTTCAATCCATAGGGATTACCAACCGCTAACACCAGTTGGCCGACACGCAGCGGAGCACGGCCAAGTTCTGCTACAGGGAGATGGTCAGCACCGATCCGCAGGACGGCAACATCGACTTCTGGATCACTGCCGACAAGACCGGCATCAAATTTCCGTCCGTCCGCCAGGGTTACCTGGATGCGCCGCGCCCGCGATACAACATGGGCATTCGTTAAAATCTGGCCGTCTGAGGCGAAAATGAAGCCGGAGCCAAGACCTCCGCCAAAGGCAGGTACATTAAATGGACCAACACGCTGGACATCCCGTTCTATATCAATGCGGACTACCGCAGGCCCAACACGCTCAGCCGCTGTGATTACTGCATACGAATAGGCATCCAGAGCCTGTGCATCGTTTTCATGTGTACTCATCATCAGTACTATACTTTCCTGTGGAACCCACTCAGTGTGACGTGCGTGCGAGACTACGGCTCAATGAGTTTGATATGAATTGTATCACATCCGCAAAAAAGCAACACATTTGTTGGGCTTCTTTGCATATCATATGGCTTTTCGTGAGTTTCCATCTATGTATCAGCAAAAATGCTTGCCCGCCTTACCCGTTTAGCTATGATGCAACGTCTTGATTCACAGCATGTCGTAAAACAGTAACGATTTGCTGTAAATAGATCAGTATAAGTTGAAAGGATACATTTCATGGCAACAAACGTAGATACCGCTAAAAATACCGCTCAGGATGCACAGGACCAATACTTCCGTGTGACCGACCAGGTTCCTGAAGAGGTCTGGTATTGGGCAGCTCTCGGCTCTATCATTGTCTCAGCAAGTCTGTTTTTGATGGGCAAGCGCGATTGGAGCAATTTCGTCGGCCAGTGGCCTCCGACTTTCCTCCTCTTCGGTCTGTTCCACAAGATTCTGCGCCCTTCAAAATAGCAGACCCGCTTCAGCATAAGCCCGTGTATCGTAGTGCAATTCACTAGATACACGGGCTATATGCTATACTTAAGAAGTCATTGAATGAAGGAGCACGCAAGCATATGGACAATATTTCCACGCGTAAATGGTCTGAGATACGCAATCTGGCCGTCGTCACTCTGACCGATGGGAAGAAAGTCGGAACGGTAGAAGACTTTTACTTTGACCCACAAACAAACTCTGTCCGAGCATTGTTGATTAAAACTGGGATGTTTGGTCATCAGGTACTCCTTGTTAGCTCGATACAAGCCTTTGGGCAGGATGCTATTACCGCCTCGGGAGATAACGCACTGATCAAGGAAAAAAATGATGCGCAGTTATCCACCATGCCACTGGGTCGGGCTTTGCTCACCTATAAAGTTATGAGCGAAGGTGGTTCAATAGTGGGGACAATAGGAAACGTGTTGTTCGATTTGAGTACACCTGGAGTCCTTCATGTGGCTGCTTTTGAAATGGCGGCTGGACTTCGCGAACGTATCAGTGGACGCTATCCAACCTTTGAAGCTCAACGAGTCATACGGTATGGACAGGATGTCATGGTCATTCCGGATGCCATAGCCCTTGAACTTTCAAAATAGAGGTGATGATGAACCTTTCTGGGAAGCATGGATCGTTGAAATCAATAGCTATTATCGGCGCGGGATGCAGTGGACTCGCAGCCGCACATGAACTACGCAATGCGGGCTATAGTGTGACCGTATTTGAGAAGAATGCTGAGGTAGGAGGCCGAGTAGCTACCAGGAAGCGTGATGACTTCATCTATGATTATGGTGCTCAGTATATCAAGGGAGACAATCCAGCTTCAGTGAGCGCGGACTTGATCACCAGGCGCTTCCGCCTCGCTGACCTGATCGATATTGGCAAACCTGTCTGGGTCTTTGACCAGCACGGACATATTCAAGAGGGCGATCCCCTTCAGAATATGGGATCGAAGTGGACCTATCGAAGCGGTCTGAGTGCCCTGGCACAACATATAGCCAAGGGGCTGGACGTTCGGCTTGAGACACCTATAAGTCATCTACAGCAGCGCGTCGCAGGCTGGCATCTTTTCGATGAATCGGGTCAGCATGTCGGTGATTTTGCGCAAGTCCTCATCACTATCCCCGCAAGCCAAACTGTCGATTTGATTGAGGCCAGCCAGATAGCCAAAGAGCAAAAGGAGAGCATCTGCGCGTTGCTGCGACTGGCGAGCTATAATCCGCTCATCTCAGTCATGCTTGGCTACCATCCGACACCGCAATCTCGCCCGTATTACGCGCTTGTGAATACGGATAAGGCCCATGCTATCTCCTGGCTGGCCTGGGAACATGAGAAGGCTCCCGAGCGTGTCCCTGAACATGCAGGCCTGTTACTTGCACAGATGTCCCCACAGTATAGCCGGGAGCATTGGCAGGCACCCGATGATGTAGTCATCAGTGAAGTGGCTAACCTCGTCGCAGCGCTGCTCGGTGAGCCGCTGACCAGGCCAGTCTTTACTGATACCTACCACTGGCGTTATGCATTACCCGTGGAAAAGACGGATGCGCAACTGCTCAACGCCTTGACACTACCTCTCGGCCTGGCCTTCAGTGGTGATGCGTTCGTAGGTGGGCGCGTCCATCTCGCACTCGAAAACGGTGTAGCGGTTGCTCGGCAACTTATCAGCGTTCTATTACAAGAATCAGCTTGAAGAGTATGTTTCGTTGAAGTTGGAGATAGGTATAGCAACTAGGAAGGGTAAGAAGAGATGAAATTCGGTGTCTTTTTGCCAATTTCGGGCCGAGCAACGGGACCAGAGACGCTCGTAGAAGCCGCACGCAGCGCAGAGACACAAGGTTTTGACGCCGTCTGGTCAGCCGATCGCGTGGTTACACCATGGGAAATTCACCAATGCGGATTGCGGAAGCCCCTGTCTTTCAAGCATGGGGTGAGCAATCCGTTCCTTGTGGGGGCGTGATGGGGTGGGTAGATTCCCTCATGCCTATTGACAC
>JRHI01001107.1_pt1 | contig 24521 bp, 18 predicted proteins | sample 215371 | NCBI WGS metagenome assembly JRHI01 (sample SAMN02929681, study PRJNA255918) | sediment metagenome | biome: cave system; feature: Ice Cave; material: Sediment; isolation source: sediment from deep within a dark volcanic ice cave with no known source of... ...
CCGAAAAAGCGCCGAAAACGTGATGCTGACCCTTGTGGAACAGGCTCTCACCAGGTATGCCGCTTGCGGCTTGGCGGTCCGGAGTGCTAACCCGCAGGCGGGCAGACAAACAAATCAATGATTGAACATGAACTCGCGCGTGTTCAACAGTGCCCAGAACATGTCATCAAGAGCCTTTCGTTTGTCGGGCTCCGCATTCAAGGCCGCCTCCAGCTTGGCCCGCTCCTGCGCGTCCGGCTTACGGCTCAGGCAGCGGACGTACAACTCGTCGATCAGCGCCTGCGGCGGCTTCTTGGCATCGAGCCAGCGGCCGACGACGTTGCCCTGCTGGATGCGCTGCGTCGTCGCGTCGCCGTTGAGCAAGTGGAGCGACTGCGACAGCGTCGGTTGCAGCTTCACCTCGCATGAGCAGACCGTCTCGCGCGTTGCCCGGCCGAACGTCGTCAGGAAGTAGGTGCTGACGTTGCCGTCGGCGATCTGCACGGCGCGTGCGCCCAGCGGCAGGCCGGGGAACTTGTTCTTCGTCTCCGTCACCTGGCTGATGCAGTCGAGCAGCGTCTCGGCGCGGATGCGGCGAATGCCGCCGCGCGTGAAATTGCGCGTGTCGCTGCCGTTCATGGCGTTCGGCTCCGTCGCCAGCTGATACGTCCGCGACGTGCAGATGTCGCGCACCAGTTTCTTGAAGTCGTACTTGTACTCGGTAAAGTGCTTGCCCATCTCCTGCAGCAGTTCCGGGTTTGCCGCCGGGTTGCTGATGCGGACGTCGTCCACCGGGTCGATGATGCCCTGGCCAAAGAAGTGGGCCCAGACGATGTTCGCCAGGTTCGTGGCGAAGTAGGGGTTTTCCGGCGAGGCTAGCCACTTCGCCAGCACCTCGCGGCGGTCCTTGCCGGCCACGTCGGGAGTGGCGCCGCCGAGGAACTTGGGCTTCATAACTTGCCCGCGCACCGGGTTAGCCACCTCGCCGCCGCCGCTGTTGAAGACGACGATTTCGCGCGGATCATCGGTGCCCTTCCGGCCAATCTGGGAGAAGAAGGCCGCGAAGCTGTAATAATCGTCCATCGTCCAGCGGTCGAACGGGTGATTGTGGCACTGGGCGCACTGGATGCGCATGCCCATGAACACTTGGGCGACGTTTTCCGACACCTTGAGCGTGTCGGTTTCGTTCTGGTAGTAATTCGTCGCCGGGTTCTTGAAGGTGCCGCCCTTCGCTGCCAGCAGTTCCTGCACCCAGCGATCGACCGGTACGTTGTTGGCGATACGCTCCTGCAACCAGTTGTAGTACAGGAGCATCGCCTTGTAACTGACCTGCTGGGTCGAGCGGATTTGTAGCAATTCCGCCCATTTCATCACCCACATCTCGGCGAATTCCTTGCGGCCGAGCAGTTCTTCCACGAGCAGGTCGCGCTTGTTCGGCGCCGTGCTGCTCATGAAGCGCGTGTACTCTGCCGGCGTGGGCAACACGCCTACCACGTCGAGATAAACGCGGCGAAGGTAGACCTCGTCGGTGCAGAGTTCCGACGGCGTGATGCGCAGCTTCTTCAGCTTGGCATCGACCAGCGTGTCGATGTAGTTCTTTTCGGGCACGTTGGGCCAGGCGAATTGCAGGCCCTTGGGCAGGACGAGCATCTGCGCCCCAACCGTGAACGTGGCGAAGCGGGCCATGACGTAGGCCTCGCCGCGTTCGCCAGCGGTGACAAGGCCGTCGGGCGAAATCGCCGCGGACACGTCGTTGTTGCTGAGGAACAGGGCCAGCGCGGTCACGTCGCGCTCGGTGCCGTCGGAGTACCTGGCGCGCGCGACCATCTGCTGCGTTGCACCCTTGCCGTCAAGCACCGCGTTCTTCGGATAGAGATCGAGGGACACCGGCGTGGCCACGGTCGGCGGGTCCTGCGGGACGCCGGCCTCGAGCCAGCGGACGATGGTCTGGTGCAGCTCGCTGTCGTTCTTGAAGCGTGTGCCGCCGGTGTGTGGCACCTTGCCGGTCGGTTTTTCGAGAAGGAGGCTTTCCGCCGGCAGCGCGAGGTTGATGCGCCGGCCGTTGATCTCGCGGGTGAGGCGATAGTGATCGCCGTCGGGGTCGAAGCCAAACAGGGACAGGCGGAAGCCGTCCTTGCCACGCGCGGCGCCGTGACAGCTACCCTGGTTGCAGCCGGCCTTCATGAAGATCGGCATGACGTCGAGCTTGAAGCTGATCGGCCGATCCACCTTGGCGTCCTTGACGACGATCGGCACAGTCAGCGCCCGGCCGCCGAACTCGACGATCAGGTTCGTGGTGCCATCGGCGACGGGATAAAGGAAGTTCTTATCGCGGCGGCAGAGGGTGGGATTGGCGATCTTCACCGCGGCCTGGATTGAGACGTCGCGGGTGAGGCCGTCGGCGTAGGTAGCCTTGACGACGAAGGTCTGCCGGCCGCGCGCCGTGTAAAGGTGGATGTCGGGCGGGAAGACCTCGAGGGTCTCGAGGGCAGCCGATTGGGCAGAGGCGGCGCCTATGAGCAAAATCGGGCCAAGGAGCAGAGCAAGCGTGTATCGCATAACGTTTGGCTTCCCGTCTAATGATTAAGCTCAGCCAAGGAGAAAAACTCTTCCACCAGAGCCGGCCGTGCTACTTCTTCGTCGTCTTCTCGCGTTCCTGCTGCTCCAGCCGCAGCTGCTCCAGCCGCGTTAACCGCTTCTCCGGCGGCTTCGCCATCGGCTGCGGCATGGGCACCGGCTTTGCCGCGGGCGGTGGCACCACCGCCACCTTTGGCGGCAGCGGCACGTCGATGCGCAGCTGGGTGCCGCCGACGTTGTGCAGTACCGTCTCGCCGTTCTGCACGATGTATACCTGACAGAAGATGTTATTGTGCTGTCCCGCCGGCGCTCCCTTGTCCAGAGTCAGCTTGAACGCGACTTCCTTCGTGTCCTTCGTGATCTCCACGTCGGGCACCGTCACCTTCGGCGGCAGGCCGACCAGCTTGACCTTCGCCGGGCCGGGGAACGGCGTGTTTTGCTGGATCTTGCAGAACAGGTCGGTGTTCTTCCCCTGCTCCGCCGCCGCCCGTTCCATCGTGAAAGCGATGTAAGGCGGCGCGATCTCCAGCGTCGCCAGCTGCGACGACACCCACACCGGCGCTCCCTTGACGTTGGCACTCGCCAACACTGCCGTCTTCCACTTGCGCGCCTGGGCGCCGGCGTTCGCGTTCAGCGGCAGCACCGTCTCGGTCTGGCCCGCGGCGATCACCGCCGAGGTCGCCGAGCCAACGCCCGGCGGATTGAACAGCGGATAGATCGTGATGGCCTCGTTATAGCCCGGCTGCCGCTCGGCCACGACCTTCAGGTTCATCGAACCGTTCTGCACCAGCGGCACCTTCGGCTCGACGATGCGGATCTTGAACGGCACCTCCTCGGTCACCGCCACGGCCGCCCGATCGACATCGAGCTTCCAGTAGACGCCCTGGTTCGGCACGCCGACCAGGATCACGGTCTGGTCGAAGCCGCCCTGGATCGCCTGCTTGGGATCGGCATGCTTCGCCGTCAGACGCGCCAGCGTCCCGGCCACCGGCGCCGTCGGCGCCGCCTCGAAGACCACCGGCACGACGTTCAGGTTGGCGAGCATGTTTTCCGACTGCGCCGTCAACCCCGCTGGCAGCCCCTCGGCACCGAGCGTCAGGTCGCCGCCAAAGTCGATCCGGTTCGCGGCAATCAGCGTCGCATAGCGGTTGCCGCGCGGCACGGCGATCGTCTGCCGTTCCTGCGAGTAACCGAAAATGTCTACTTTCGGGATCGTCACGGTCAGCTTCGGCACCACCGGCGTGAACTCGACGCGGTAGAAATAGTTCGGCCCGCCCTTGCCCAGGTGATCGGTCACCGTCAGGACATATTCGCGGTCCTCCGGCGCCGTCCAGCGAAAGTAGCTGTCAGGGCCGACGGCGTCGTCGTTGCCGATCAGGGCGCCGCCGCCGAACTGGTAGATGGACATGACCGAATCGAGCGCCGAGCCGAGCCGGCGCGCATAGCAGTAAACGTCGTAGGTCTGGCCCTTCTTCGCCTTGAAGCGGTAGTGATCGACCTCGTTTGCCTTCGCAATGACGCCGTTCAGGGCGATCGGCAGGTCGGGGACCGGCGTCGCGGTCGGATGCGTGTTGTTGCCGTCGGTCTCGATGACGTTGCCGAACGGCGACAGGCGGAACTTGATGGCCGAGGGCGCGATGCCACCGGCATCCTGGGCGAACAGGCCGAACGGCTCCGCGGGCACCGTCGCCGGCAGCTTGACCTTTTGCTTGATCGGCCCGGTCGGGTCGCCGTAGAACGTAACCTCGACTTCCTCGCCGAGCTTGCCGCCGGCCGGCACCACGGCGGTCGGCCGCGGGAAGGTGCCGACGTGCAGGCGATACCGGCAGGCGCCGTTACCGCCGTACGCGCTCTCGCGCACCTGGATAACGTAACTGCCATCGGCCGGCACGACAATGGAGCAAGCCGCGTCCTGGCCGAACAGCGGCGCGTCGTCGCAGGCGGCCAGCTCGAAACGCTTCATGTCGAGGATGGCGACGTAGGGATCGAACAGCGTCTCGCCCAGGCGCATCGCCTCGATCTCAACGCTCAGCCGCTGGCCCTTCTTACATTCGACGAGATAGTAATCGACGTCCTCATTATCGACCACGCCATGCACGGTCACGTTGAGAGGGATCTTCTGCGGCGCGGCGAAGTCGCTGTTCGGTTCCTTCTCCTCGATCTGCGGCAAGGCGCCCACGAAGAAGGTGTGCAGTTCGGTGATGCCGCTGGTGGTGCGCAGCCGCAGGGCGTGTTCGCCGAGGCGGCAGTCCGGAGCGATCTTGACCGTGGCCTTGACCTGGCTGTCGTTGACGACCTCCAGCTTGGTCACGGTAATACCGGAGTAGTAGAGAAGAACTTCCTTTGCGTCGGTCAAACGAGCGCCGTTGAGGAGCAGGACCGACTCGGTGCCGCGCTGGACACCGCGCGGTAGGATGTTGCCCAGCGCCGGCGAGGCGGCCGGCAACGGCGCGGCAACAAACAGGAACAACGACAGCGGAAGCAAGTAACGCATGGCGGTGAGTCCAGGAAATCGTGTAGCCGCGACGCGCAGCGGAGCGCGGGTTTCGCGCTTCGCTGCGCGTCGCGGCTACACGGGGTGGCAGAATTACGCGATCAATTCTTTACGAACGTGGGCCTCACGAACGATGTCGATGGGCCGATCGCCCGGGGCCATCAGCTTCTTCTCGTGATTGATGCCGAGCTGATGGTAGACCGTCGCGGCCAAATCCTCCACGGTGAGTGGATCGTTCTCCGGCTCGGACGCCGTCGAATCGGACGTGCCGTAGGCAAAGCCCTTCTTGAGGCCGCCGCCGGCCAGGACGATGCTGAACACCTTCGGCCAGTGGTCGCGGCCGGCGGTGCCGTTGATCTTCGGCGTTCGGCCGAACTCCGACGACACCATGACGAGCGTTGAGTTGAGCAGGCCGGTCCGATCGAGGTCGCGGATCAGAGCGGCGAAGGCCTGATCGAAGGCGGGCATCTGGCCCTGCATGCTGCCCTTGATCTGCACGTGCATATCCCAGCCGCCGTAGGTCAGCGACACGAAACGGACGCCGGCGCCGACGAGCCGCCGGGCCAGAAGCATGCGCTGGCCGGCCGAATTGCGACCATATTCATCGCGTAGGGCCGGCGTCTCGGCGTTGATGTTGAACGCTTCCCGCGCCTTCTGCGAACTGATGAGGCTGTACGCGCGCTTGTAGAAGGTATCCATCGCCTCGAGACCGTCGGCCTTTTCCTTCGCGGCGAAGTGGTCGTTAACCGCGTCGAGCATGGTCCGCCGGCCATTGAAGCGCTTGTCGTCGATGCCGGAGGGCAGGTTCAAGTCCTGGACGCTGAAGCCGGCGTTGGCCGGGTCGCTGCCGAGGCTGAACGGCGAGAAGGCCGACGACAGATAGCCGGTGCCGGCGAAGGTGGTCGGCTGGCTCGGGATGCAGACGTAGGGCGGCAGGTTGTTGCGTGGGCCGTACTCGTGAGAAACGACGCTGCCCATGCTCGGGAAGACGAGTGCAGGGCTGGGCCGGTAGCCCGTGAACATGTTGTGTGTGCCGCGCTCGTGGGCCGCCTCGCCGTGCGTCATCGACCGGCAGACGCAGATCTTGTCCGCGATCTGGGCAGTCTGCTTGAGCAACTCGTTGAAATAAACGCCCTCGACCTTCGTCGGGATGGAACCCATTTCGCCGCGATACTCGATCGGGGCGTACGGCTTCGGGTCGAACGATTCCTGGTGGGCCATGCCGCCGGGCAGGTAGATATGGATGACCGATTGGGCTGGTGCTTCCTTGGTGGCGCCGGGTTGGCCGCCGGCCGCTTCGGCCTGGAGACGGAAGAAATCGGCGAGGGTCAATCCCAGGCCGCCGAGAAGGCCCACGTGCAGGAACGAGCGCCGCGTGGGCTTGCGGAAATGGGCGGGATCATCATTCCAGGTAACGGCACTGTTGGCTTTCATGGGGTCGGTCTCTCCTTTGTCTTGCACAACGTTTTGGGTTGTGTACGCACGGGCGGGTCAGTCGGGGCTCGTGCCAGGGAGGGCGGTTGGCAGGTTATTGGCGTGAGCAGGCGGGGTCCTGAACTCTACCTGGGCAGTTCATGTTAGCTTAGCTAAACAGGGTAAGGGAGCCAGCCGCACCTGTCAACTCATATTATTGCAGCATTTTCCGGGCCACAACCGCCGCGAAAATGCTGAAACGGCAACCCACTCCGCCGGAATTAAGTGGGGGCCGACCAAAGGTTAGACGTAGTGGCAAGCGGAGAAGTTCCCCGGGCTGCTGCGGTTCCTGATCACGGAAGCCGAAAACCACCGACCTGCGTGTGAGCGATACGGAAAGTGGCGCCGGCAACGACGACTTGAAAGGCGACACCCTGAAGCCATGCACGGTGGAGAAAAAGAGAGGCGACCAGTTCGCAAGCGGACCACGGATGGGCTACTACCGCACTTTCCCCAGGGGGGCAGCGTTCGGGTCGATCTCCCGGAGGGCCAGAGCAGCGGCCTTGCGAACGCTGGGCTCCTTGTCGCGCAGCCGGGCCTGGAGAGAAGGGACCGCTTCCCTGGCTTCCGCGCCGAAATGCCCCAGCGCCTTCGCTGCGTCGCGTCGCACGGACGTATCTTCATCCTTCAAGGCTTCCATCAACACAGGGACAACGGTTTCCCTCTCCTGGACTCGCTCGCGCAGGGCGTGGATCGCGTGCAGGCGCTTCGCGGGCTCAGCAGCCTTTGCCTCTGCCGTCCAGTCGGCCGTCGATTTGCTGCAACCGATGGCGCAGAGCAGAAGAAAAAAAGGGTACAGGCGGCGTAGGACGGTCATCGGCACACCTCCCTCGTGCGTTCGGCTGACTGGCCGGGCCAGCGCGCTCAATAATCCCCAATAAGCGGGTTGCCATCGGCGCGGTTGAGCAGGTTTTCATAGACGAGCCCGTTGATGGAACCGGAAAGCGAGCGCACCGATCCGTCACCGAACAGGAAATTCACTCCCGCGGTGTGTCTGCTGTAAAACACGTCCGCATCCCAAAGTTGCGGGTCGTTCGGCAGGTGCGTCCTGCTGCCGTGGCCCAGCACGAGTGCCTGGGCGTACTCCGCGTTGCCGATCGGGTCGGGAGACTGGTCCGCGGTGACGAGCCCGCCTGGAACCGCCCCTGTCCACGTGGTCCTGGAGTGGCCGCTGTTGCGCTCGCCGACGAACAGGGTGTTGCTGAGGCCATCGGTAATGTCGGCGATGCGAAAACGGCTGTTGCGCAGGAAGGACCCGCCGTTATTGCCTGGGTAGAAGCTCGTCTCATTGACCCCGTTCACGGCGATGTAGTTGCCCTGTGCGACGACGGCTGGGGTGCCGTAAACCGGGAACGTCGGCAACTGCTCATCCGAGGGACACCAGAACACGGACAGGAACGTCTGGCAGATCGGGTCCATGCCCACGTTCTGGTTGAAATCAATGCGCTTGAAGACGTTGTCCTGTTCGAGATCGTTCAGCAAGAAGGAAGCCCAGCCCCAACCCGGCCCGCGATCGAAACTGGCGTCGGAATTCGGATCGGGGTTCCTGTCCGTGTAGCCTGGCGGGAAAGTGCCCATGCGGTCGTGATAGGAATGCAGGGCAAGCCCAATCTGCTTGAGGTTGTTCTTGCAGCGCACCGTGCTGGCGGCTTCGCGGACCTTCTGCACGGCCGGCACCAGCAGGCCGATCAGGACGCCGATAATAGCGATCACTACCAGCAACTCGATCAGCGTGAAGGCGTGTCGAGAGAAACGTTTCATGGGAAGCCCCCGCGTCGGGTAGTATATTGTAATACCAAAGTTGTTTTAACGCGTTCACAAAGCGGGGTCAAGGGTGGGGCCAAAGAAAATGAGGAAACCGGGCGCTCAGGCTTCCCGGTGTCCGTTCGGCCAACCGCGTGGCCGCCTGGTGGCAGGGCGGGGCGATGTCACGTCGGGCGACTTCAAGCGAGGCGGTGAGCTCTTGAGGGGGTCGAATTACCGAACTGGTGTCTCGCCTCGGTCGGGCCAACATTTCGGCGAATCGGCGAGGGGGTGCTGGCAGCGACGGCGCGCGACCTGGCGATGAGCATGCACCCGCACCCGACGTTGACCGAGACGCTCATGGAGGACACGGAACTGCATCACGAGAGCGCCACGCACTGCTACGAGCCGCCGCGCAAATAATCGTTTACGTTGCGCGCTGGTGCTTCCCGAACGCCTCCTTCACGTCCGGCGCGGTCAGGACGGCCAGCGCCCAGATACCCACTGGCAGGCCAAGCGGCCAGCCCGGTCCGCACGGGAGCAGGGCCAGGATGGCGGCGGTCAGCGCCCAACCGCGCGAGCCCAGGCGCAGCATGTTGACGGCCCCGATGATGATCAGGGCCCCCGGGATGCTCAGCAGCAGGACCAATGCGGGACCCAGCACGGACCAATTCGGCTCCAGCGGGGAGAGGCGGTCGCCAACCTCCGCAAACAGACGCCCGCCGAAGTCCGCCATGCCGGCCGAGGCCAGCGCGATGTTGCCGGGCGGCGGTGATACGCGGGACTGTCGCCACGGGTCGGCGGTCATCAAGCCGACCAAGCCCCCCATCAGCGGCAGCGCCGTTTGCAGGATTCCGACCAGGAGCAGGCCGAGCGCTGGCCAGCGCACCTGCACGGCGGACGGGGACGGCTTCTCCGCCTCGGCCGGCACGCGCGCCCGCCGCCGTAACTCGTCGGCGAACGCCGCCTTCACCTCGGGCTTCCGCAATACCCATAACGCCCAGCCCCCGACGATGAAGCTGATTGGGAAGGTCGGCGTCGCGATTTGCAGCACGACTGACAGGCTGGTGATGACCGAGAGTTCGTAAGCTTCGAGGCGCTTCATCTTCCTCGCGCCGACTATGAGAAAGCCGCCGACGACGGCGTTCAGGAGACAGAAGGTAACAAACGGCACATAACTCCTCTCAAGGTCGAACTGGAATTGCGGCATATACCCCCGCTTGTCCGCGTACAAAATGAGCGCATAGATCAGAAGGGCGACGAGCCACCCCAGCGGCCCCAGCACTCCCATCACCATCAGGCCGTTCGCCGGCCCCCTCAACTGGTGCAGAGCCAGTTCTCTGTCGGCGCCGCTTGCCTCTCGCGCCGAAACAGGGGACCTCCGGCTGTGCGACTCCACGTCGGTCTTGACTTCGCTGGCGTGCTGGTAGCGCTGCGCCGGCTCCCGCTCCAGGGCGTGCAGCACCACCTCGTCGAGGAAGGCATCGGTGCCCGCCTTCTCCGACGGCATGAGGAAGCGGCCCACCGGCAACTGCCCCGTCAGCATCTCGTAGAACACGACGCCCAGCGAGTAGATGTCGGCCCGGTGATCGACCTCCAGCGGCCGCTCCACCTGCTCCGGCGCCATGTAGTACAGCGTCCCCATCACCTGCCGCGACCCCGTCAAAGCGAAGTCGGCCGTGTCGCGCCCCAGCAGTTTCACCAGGCCGAAGTCGGCGATCTTCACGCGACCCTTGCGGTCGAGCAGGATGTTCTCCGGCTTGATGTCGCGGTGGACAACGCCTTCCTCATGGGCGTATTGCAAGGCGTCGCAGATTTGCGGGACGATTTGCAGCGCCTGCTCGGGGCGCAGTTGGCCGTCGCGCAGCACCTGCCGCAGGTTGACGCCCTCGACGTACTCCATGACGATGTAGTAGACATCGCCGGCCTTGCCGACGTCATGGACGGCGACGATGTTGGGGTGGCTGAGGCGGGCGAGGGCCCGGGCCTCACGATTGAAGCGCTCGGCGAAGGCGGGGTCGCGTCCGGCCTCTGGCGGCAGCACCTTGACGGCGACAAGTCGGTCCAGCGACGGCTGCCGCGCCTTGTAGACCGCCCCCATGCCGCCCTGGCCGATCAGCTCGATGATCTCTAGCTGCGGAAGGAGCGGTGCCAACTCCTCGACCAGCGGCGCCGCTGATGTCCCGGCGGCGGCGGTTTGCTCGGCGGGGGCGGCTTTCACGGCGTCGTGAGCGCTGCTGATGACGCCCTTGAGGAGGCACTGCGGACACAACCCCTCCGGCGCGTCGGCGGGTAGGCCAATGCCGCACTCGGGGCAGAGCGACGCGGGCAGGTCACGAGAATCGCCCCTCTCCGCCGTTCGCCTTCGCGGGGCGGGATGAGATATCTGCACAGTCCGGCTGTCCCGGCGCCCGCGGCTGAGGAGGACGACCAGGAATGTCGCGCCAATCGTCGTGCCGACAAAGAACGGGCACGCGGAACAACCAATCGCGAGCGCCCATTTCGGGATGCCGGCTTCCTGGGGCATGTCATCGTCGGACGCTTTCCTGGTAGTGCCAGCGCAGCCGAGGATCAGCAAGGCAAGCAGCACCAGTCCCATCCGTTTCCGCTTCATGGACACCTCCCTTCCCCGGGATGATCATCGGCCTTACAGGAGATAGAAGCAACGGCCGCGAAAGGTTACGGAGGGCGGCACTCTTGCCACGGCCCCAACGCGGCGAACAGTGCGCGGACCTCCTCCTCGACCTCGGCCTCCGAGCCCACGATGCGGCCGATCTCCTCGTGCAGCAATTCGCGATACCGCTGCCGCAGCCGATGCACCGCGCCACCTTGACAGCGCCTTCGCACAGCCTCAATTCCTGCGCGGTCTGACGGTAACCGACCCCCTTCTCGTCGACCAGGAAGCCGCGCAGCCGGTCGAACGAGTGGCCCTTGCCTTTCGCCTTGGGCCATGATTGTGCCCTCCTTTGGGAGGGATTACACCACGGCCGTCAAGAACGCGATTAGCCGTACGGACACGCTTTCGGCTCCCTTGCCCCTTCGTTCCCAGGCGGAATGAGGGAAAACCTGAACTAAGTAGAAGTACACTGTAACACCTCCGGAAACGGTACGCGATCCAGCGCTCCGAACAGCCGGTGCCGCGTCAATTTCGCGCGGGTCAGCCGCGGCGACGACAAGCCGCACAGGAACCGCGCCAGCGCCCGTGGCTCCGCTAATGGGTCCGGCTGCTGCACCCGCAACTCGCACGCCTGCCGCCACACGTCCGGATCGATTTCTACCCTCGGCCGCGGCAGCAGCATCGCCGGGCCGGTCTGGCACCACGAACAATGGCCGCACCGTTGCGGCAGCGGTTCGCCGAAATGTTCGCCGAGCCGCGATACCTGGCAGCCGTCGTGCCCGGCCAACTCCAGCACCTGGCTCAACCGCGCGATCTCGCGCGCCTCCCGTTCCTGACTGCGACGGTGCAGGTCGTCCGCAAGCGCGTCCTGGTCCGCTGGCAGGCGCAGGCGTCGATAACGGCTCCGCACGCCCTCGACCTTCACTTCGAGCAGCTTCTGTTCCGCGAGGTAGTTCAGAGCGTTTACCACCCGGTCGCGGTTGGAGCCCGTGGCTGCCGCCGCCTCTTCCAGATCGATGCTGAACCAAATCTGTTTTTTCTTCGCCTGCCGAAACAGCTGCGTCAGGAATTCGCGCCGCTCGCCCTCGAACTTCGCCAGGATCGCCGCCGACGACGCCAGCGGCTGGAACTGGTAGCGCGCGTAGAACGGTGTCCCCTCGTGCAGGTAGCCTTCCAGTTCCAGGTAGGTCAACAACGTGTTCGCCACCAGCGGCCGCACGTCGTACTCGCCGGCCAGGTCGTACAGGCTGACGTCAAATTCCTCGCCGCGGCCGAAGAGGTCGGCGACCAGCCGCCGCACCGCTTCCCTTCCCGGCGTGTCGCCGTAGACGAAGTTTTCCAGGGCGTTGAGGTCTTCAGTACAGACGAACGTCTCGCACGTGGCGGGCTGGTCGTCGCGACCGGCCCGGCCGATCTCCTGCGAGAAATTCTCCAGACTTTTCGGCAGGTTATAGTGATAGACCGCGCGGATGTTCGCCTTGTCGATACCCATACCGAAGGCAATCGTCGCCACGACAATGCCGTCGTCGCCCTGCATGAACCACTCCTGAATGGCCGTGCGTTCCTCCTGCTCCATGCCAGCGTGATATGCCTTCGCGGGGAAGCCGGCATCAGCGAGGCGCGCGGCGACTTCCTCGGCGGTCCGCTGCAGGGTAACGTAGACGATGGTTGGTCCGGCCGGCCGGCTGCGCAGGCGCTGCAACAGGGCGACGTCGCGCTGAGCGGCGGGTGTCGGCGTGAGGAGGACGGTGAGGTTGGATCGGTAAAAGCCGGTGCGGATGGCGCATTCCGGAGCGATGCCGAAGACGCGGCAGACGTCGGCGAGCACCTGCGGCGTCGCCGTGGCGGTCAGGGCGAGAACACGTTCGGCGCGGCACTCCTTGCCGAACTGCGCGAGTTTGAGATAATCGGGGCGGAAATTGTGGCCCCATTCAGAAATGCAATGGGCCTCGTCGATGGCGAACATCGACACGCGCACGCGGCTGACGGCGGCGCGGAAGCGTTCGTTGTTGAAGCGCTCCGGGGCGACGTAGAGGAGACGCAGCTTGCCGGCGCGCACCGCGCTCATGATGTCCGCCGACGCGCTGGCGTCGAGCGTGGAGTCGAGCCGGGCGGCGGCAATGGCGTGGCTCTGGAGCCGGTCGATTTGGTCCTTCATGAGGGCGATGAGCGGCGAGACGACGAGCGTGAGTCCGGGAAAAACGAGGGCCGGCAGCTGGTAGCAGAGCGATTTGCCGCCGCCGGTGGGAAAGACGGCAGCGGCGGAACGGCCGGCGAGGAGGTGCTTGATGACCTCTTCCTGACCGGGACGAAAACGCTCGAGTCCGAACTGGCCGTGCAACAAGTCGTAGATGGTGGACATGAAGCGCCCCTCGACGGACTCGCTTGCGGGTCAGCGCGAGGACAGCCAGGCCGCAAGCGGCGTTAGCCCTACGCTACCAGCGCCCGGTCACCATATCCAGGCCGGCGCGCGGCCGCTACAGATGCAACTTCTCCGAACCGTTGTTGCGAGTCGGTGCTGAGTGCTGTTACGATGCAAAGAATGCCCGTCGAACGTGCGGAGAGGACCTCATGCCTGAACCTCTTGACCGTCCGCCCTCGAACATGCCGCCTGACGCGGTGATGCGCTCGGCCCTGGGCCTGACCATTCCCTTCGGGATCGTCTGGGCCATCGGCGGCGGCATTATCTGGCAGGTGATCGTGACTCAGTTCACCACGTCGATGCCGCCCTGGTTGCTCGGACCGGAAGCGTCGCTGGCGGTGATCGCACTCAGCGCGATCTTCGGCGCTATCTGTGCCGTGATCATACGGCTGCTCGCCTGGGTGGCCGTGCGAGAGAAGCTCCAGCGACCGCTGCGCCATAACGTCGAGCCGCGCCGCGAGATCAAGACCGGACAGAACTGGGAAGAGGTATAAGAACGCCTGACCGCCAGCGGCATCAATGATAACCCTTGGCCGCCAGCCAGCGCTCGGCGTCCAGCGCCGCCATGCAACCGGTGCCGGCCGCCGTCACCGCCTGACGATAATAACTATCCGCCACGTCGCCGGCTGCGAACACGCCTTCCACACTCGTATTACTCCGCTGCGGCGTCGTCCAGCGGACGTACTTGTCCGGCGTCAACGCCAGCTGACCCGCCAGGAAATCCGTGTTCGGCGTATGCCCGATCGCCAGGAAGACGCCAGTGACCGGCACCTCCTCAACCTGCTTGTCCACCGTGCTCTTCAGCCGCGCTCCCGTCACGCCGTCCGTGTCGTTGCCGAGCACCTCGTCGAGGGCGCGGTTCCACTTGAGCGCGATCTTCGGATTTTCCAGGGCGCGTTTCTCCATGATCTTGCTGGCCCGCAGTTTGTCGCGGCGATGCACCAGGTAAACCGTGGTGGCGAACTTGCTCAGGTACGTCGCCTCCTCGACCGCCGAATCGCCGCCGCCGATCACGATAAGCGGCTTGTTGCGGAAGCGCGGCAAGGCGCCGTCGCAGACCGCGCACGCCGAGACGCCAAGATTCTTGTACTTGTCCTCCGACGGCAGACCGAGATAGTTCGCCCGCGCTCCGGTGGCGACGATGACGCTCAGCGCCTCGATCGTCCGGCCGCCGAGGGAGTGCAGAAGGAAGGGGTGCCGCTGAAAGTCTACGCGGACGATGTCGTCGGTCTCGATGCGCGTCTCGAAGTTGACGGCCTGCTGGCGCATCAACTCCATCAGTTCGGGACCGTTGATACCATGGCTCGGCTGGTCGCCGTTGTCCTGTACCCAGTACGGCTGGCGTTCCGACGGCAGGGCGGTGCCGAGGTATTCGCGCGATTTGCCGGCGGGGAAGCCGGGGTAATTCTCAACCTCGGTGGTCAGGGCCAGTTGGCCGAGCGGCAGGGTGCCCTTCGTGGAATTCTCGGGCGTTACCGCGCCCTCGAAGACGAGCGGCTGCAGGTTGGCCCGCGCCGCGTAAATCGCCGCCGCCCAGCCCGCCGGACCCGAACCGATGATGACCACCTTCTCCGCCATGATTGCTCCTCGGCCAGGTGTAGCCGCGACGCGCAGGCTGCGCGTCGCGGCTACACGGGGAAATCGTTATTGTAGGGTGAGCGCCCACCCGGTCAACGCGACGCTCAGCCGGGAAACATGCCGGTCCAGAGCAAGCCGAGGCCATGCACGAGCCAGAAGCTCAGGATGGCAACGAGACCGGCACCGGGGATCGTCAGCACCCAGGCCCAGACAATCCTGCCGGCCACGCCCCAGCGCACCGCGCTGAGCCGTCTGAGCGAGCCAACACCGACGATGGCGCCCGTGATCGTGTGCGTCGTGCTGATCGGGATGCCCTTGATGAAGGTTGTCGCGCCCAGGACGCAGGCCGCCGCGGTCTCGGCGCAGAAGCCGTCCACTGGCCGCAAGCGCATGACACGCTGCCCCATCGTCTTGACGATGCGCCAGCCACCGAACAGGGTGCCCACGCCCATCGCCAGGTGGCAGGCCAGCACTACCTCGAGCGGTACCCTTGGGTTGTCCGCGGCCTTCACGATCCTGGCCTGGGAGCGCTCGAGGTCCTCCGCGGAAAGGACCTCTGCGAGCGCCTGCTGGAAATCCTGCTCCGAGGAGTAGTACTTGTTCTTCAACTCCTGCACCTGGACCAGGACATTGTCGGGGAGCGGATCTTTGGGGTCCCGCAGCTTCTTTTCCGAAAACGACGCGTCGGTCAACTGGAAGCGGTCTTGCCAGTGGAAACTCGGGTTGGCGCTGCTGGCGGCAACCAGCAGGGCGAAGATGATGCCCATGGTCTTCTGCGCGTCGTTGCCGCCATGGCCCAGGCTGAACAGCGCCGCCGACAGGAGTTGTCCCCGGCGGAAGAACCGATCTACCCAGCGCGGGGGCGCATGGCGGAACAGCCAGCTGACCGCGATCGCGATAGTCGTGCCGAGAAGGAAGCCGACGATCGGCGCCGCGAAGATGAAGCCGATGATCCACAGCAACCCGCTCCATTGCCAGTAATGGAAGCTGCCGGTCTTGGCCAGGGCCGCTCCCATCATGCCGCCGATCAGCGCATGCGACGAGCTAGTCGGCAGTCCGAGATACCACGTCAAGATGTTCCAGGCGCAGGCGGCAAGGAGGGTGGCGGCAATTACCTCATTGCCGATGATGTGCGGGTTAATGACCTCGCTCTTGATGGTGCTCGCCACATTGGTGGGGAAGACCACGAAGGCCACGAAGTTGAAGAAAGCCGCCCAGAGGACGGCCATGCCGGGACTGAGTACCCGCGTCGAAACCACAGTGGCCACGGAGTTGGCGGAGTCGTGCAGGCCGTTGAGGAAATCAAAAACCAGCGCCAGCAGGATCAGCAGCCAGACCACGAACCAAATCTGTCCCGAGAGGAAGATTTCCGGATGGAAGCGCAGGTCGAGAAGGTGCATGGCTCACGATCCCTTGATGACAATCTCGGAGATGACGTGAGCCACGTCCTTGCAGGCGTCTACCGTTTCTTCCAGCCAGCCGTACAACTCGCGGAGCTTGATGAGCAGCAAGATTTCCGGCGGATTGCCAAACAGGCCGCTCTCGCAATCGCGGTAGATGGCGTCGGCCTCGTTCTCCAACCGGGTGATCTCGCGGAGGTGCGACTGAATCTCGTCGGCGTTGCGCAGGCTGCGGACGAGGCGGATGGCCTCGCCGAGATGGCCGCAGCATTCGCGGATGATGCGGGCCATCGACACGGCCTGCGGCGTCGGCCGATCGACGCGGAAGACCACGAAGCGATGAGCCGTCTCCTCCATGTTGTCCATCACGTCGTCGAGTGAGGTGGCCAGCGAGTGGATGTCCTCGCGGTCGAACGGCGTGATGAAGCTGCGGTCCAGCGCCCGGATGATGCCGGCGACGACCTCGTCGACGCGGTGCTCCTCCTCCTGCAATTCGTGGCTGCGTTCGCCGAGCTTATCGAACTCGGTCACCATGGCCAGGAACTTGTCCGCGGCGCCGGTGATGATCTTCGACGCCTCGTCGAACATATCGAAGAATTTTTCTTCGCGGGGAATCAGGCTGCTGAGCCGCATGGGCCAGGTACTCCAGGAGTCGAGGACAGAGGGAGCACGGGTTCGAGCTCGAGCTTCAGGGGTCAGGGATAGGAATTAGGGATCGGCGGGCGGAGGTCAAGAGGGGACGGTCAACCGTTAGCCGTCCGGGTGGAACCGTCCAGGCCGATCGTCACTAGAATAGCCCCGTGTGGGCACGCTGGCGGAGTGCCTGACCGCTGACTGCTGACGGCTGACCGCTGAGAGCTGACTCCTGCAATGCTGCGACTGACCGACCTGCGCGAAATCCTGCGATACGTGCCGCGTTTCCGCGACCGGGTGTTCGTCATTGCCATGGACGGCGCCCTGGTTGAGGACGACAACTTCGGCAACCTGCTCCTCGACATCGCCCTGCTGCGCAGCCTGCGCATCGGCGTCGCGCTGGTCCACGGGGCCAGCCACCAGATCCGCCGGCTGGCGGAACAGACCGGACAGATGCCGTCGAACCTGGACGGCACCGGCGTCACCGACCTCGCCACTCTCCAACTCGCCCTGACGGCGGCCAACCGCGTCAGCCACGAGATCCTCGAAGGCCTGTCGGCCACCGACCTGCGCGGCGCCGTCGGCAACGCCATCGTGGCACATCCCGCCGGCATTCTGCAAGCGGTCGATTACCTGTACACCGGCCGGGTCGAGCGCGTGGACATTGCCCTGCTGCAGGCGCTGCTGGAACACGACATCGTTCCGGTCATTCCGCCGCTCGGCTGCGACGGCGAGGGACACACCTATCGGCTCAACTCGGACGCCGCCGCCGTCGAGGTAGCGCGGGCCCTGCGCGCGGTCAAGCTGATCTACCTGACCGCCAGCGCCGGCATTCAGCACGGCGAAGAGCTGCTGCGGCAGCTGTCGATCGAGGAAGCGGAGACGCTGCTGAAGAAATACCGGCCCGAGCTGCAGCCGGCGCCGCTCGTGTCGAAGCTGGAGAACGCGGTACGGGCGGCCCGTGGCGGCGTGCCGCGCATCCATATCATCGACGGCCGGGTGGACGAGGGCCTGCTGGGCGAGGTCTTCTCCAACGAGGGCATCGGCACCCTGGTTCACGCCAACGAGTACCAGGCTATACGCCGGGCGCAAAAGAAGGACGCTCGCACCATCCTGACCCTGCTGCAGCCGGGCATGGACAGCCAGGAACTGCTGCGCCGCACCCGGACCGACGTCGAGCGCCAGGTCGAGGATTACTTCGTCTTCGAGGTGGACCGCAATCCCGTGGCCTGCGCCGCCTTGCACTTTTATCCCAACGAGAAAAAGGCCGAACTGGCCAGCGTGTGCGTCAATCCGAAGTACGAGAACCAGGGTATCGGCGCCAAGCTGACACAGTACGCCGAGGTCCAGGCGCGGGCGGCCGGCGCCGTCGAGTTGTTCTGCCTGTCCACGCAGGCCTTCAATTATTTCTTGCAAAAGGGCGGTTTCGCCCTCGGCAGTCCCGACGACCTGCCGCCGTCGCGCCGCGAACGGTACGAGCGCAGCGGCCGGCGGTCGCAGGTGCTGAAGAAGAATCTGACGGGATGATAACGCCTGTGCGGGTTTTCCGTCCCGTTCTCCTCGCCTCCTCCCGTCATCCCATCATCCCATCCCACGCGGCCAGCCGATGGCTTCTCCAGGAACCGTAAACCCCGGAGGGTCGCCGTTATGTCGGTTTTCTACCTGCTGCCGCCGCGGTCGTATCTCGGGCAGTGCTTTGCCGGCTACCTGGAGACCATGTTTCCCGGCCTCGAGTGGTCCAGCGCCGCCTGGCCGGATCTGGCCGACACGCTGACGACCACCACCCGGGCCCGCGGCGAGGTGTACGTCGTCTACCGCGAGGAGTTGCCCGACGGCGAGACGGTGGAACGCGCCCTCGTCGACGGCTTCGGCGCCGAGACCGGCGATGAGATCGTCGAGGTGCGGGCGGGCGCGCGACCCGGCGAAGTGTGTACGCGTCGCTGGCGGCTGGACAGGCGGCTCGAGAGTTAGCCGGCACTTGCAAATAACGATTGCCCCCCATGTCGCGGCCAGAGTACCATGGTTGTGTCGCCCATGGATCGCGGTTTTTCAACAGGGGGGTGTTACATGCTGACCTTATGGGGCAACAAGCAGCGCTTCTGCGACGGCATTAGCCGCCGTAGTTTCCTGCAAATCGGCGCCTTTGGCGCCGGTCTGACGTTGACCGGGATGCTGCGGGCCCGCGCCGCCGGCCCTCCGGCAACGAACGGCAAGTCCGCCATCATGATCTACCTGCCGGGCGGGCCGTCGCACATGGACATGTACGACATGAAGCCTGCGGCACCAATGGAGTTCCGCGGCGAGTTCAAGCCGATCTCGACCAACGTCCCCGGCATTCAGATCTGCGAACACATGCCGTTGCAGGCCCGGATGATGGACAAGCTGGCCGTGATTCGCTCCCTCGTCTCGGTTGAAGAGCACTCCGACTCGCTCGTCATGACCGGCTACAGCGAGAACGAGAACCGTAGCGTGCATCATCCGTCGTTTGGCGCCGTCGTCTCCAAGATGCGCGGCTCGGCCAGCAACGACGTGCCGCCGTTCGTCAGCATGCGCGGCATGACCACCGGCACGGAGCCCGGCTATCTCGGCGTGGCCCATCGGCCGTTCACGCCGGACGGTCCTGGCTTGCAGAACCTGCACTTGCCCGGCGGCGTCGATGGCAGCCGCATGGACGATCGCAAGACCCTGCTGTCCACCTTCGACTCGGTGCGCCGCGACATCGACGCCAAGGGCAACATGAAGGGCATGGACTCGTTCAAGGCGCGCGCCTTCGACATGGTGGCCTCCGGCGCCGTTCGCAAGGCCCTTGATCTGAACAACGAAGATCCGCGCGTGCGCGATCGTTACCAGGGTGCCGAACAGTTTCTGACGGCCCGGCGTCTGGTCGAGGCGGGCGTCGGGTGCGTGACGCTGGCCATCGGCAGCTGGGACACGCACGGCCAGAACTTCACGCTGCTGAAGCAGCAGCTGCCGCAGGTGGACCGCGGCGTCTCGCAGCTGATTCAGGACCTGCATGACCGCGGCATGGACAAGGACGTGGTGACGGTCATGTGGGGCGAGTTCGGCCGAACGCCGAGAATCAACAGCGGCGCCGGCCGCGATCACTGGGGCCCGGTCATGTCGGCCCTGGTCGCCGGCGGCGGCCTCAAGATGGGCCAGGCGATCGGCAGCACGAATTCGCGCGGCGAGATTCCGAAGGATCGGCCGGTCACCGTGCCGCAGGTGCTCAGCACGCTGTACCAGGCCATGGGCATCGATGCCTCGCTGACGTTCCCGGACGGCAGCGGTCGGCCGATGTACATCCTCGACGATCGGACGCTGGTCAGCGAGTTGCTGTAACAACCCTTTCCCGTTTGGCCGCGACGCGTAGCGGAGCGCGGGTTTGCGTCTCGCGAAACGTAAACGCGTCGTGGCTGAACGGGGTTGTCCTGTCTTGCCCCCATTGCTAGAGTGGCCGTGTTTTCGCCCCGTGCAAGGAAGCGCGGCCCATGAGCATCGGCACAATTCGCTCTCCCCTGACCTGGTCCTGGCAACGCTGGTTCGTGCTGGGACTCGTCCTCTTCTTCATCGCTCTCAGCGCCAAGTACACCGTCAAGGTTCTGAACGAACGCGACCGGAGTGCGATCAAGCGCTGGCATCAGCAAATCCTGAGCATGGACGACGGCGAAAACCCGTGGCAGCGTTACAATTATCCCAACCCGCCCATCATGGCGCTGCTGTTGCGCCCCTTGGTCTCCCTGTCGCCGCCGGCCGCCGCCCTGACCTGGTATTACCTCAAAGTGAGCATGACGCTCCTCGCCTTCTGGTGGGTCTTTCAGTTGATCCAGCGGCCGGACGTGATCTTTCCCCCCTGGGCGCGGGTGCTGACCGTGCTGCTCGCGCTACGTCCGATCATGGGCGATTTGATCCACGGCAACATCAACCTGTTCATCCTGTTCCTCGTCGTCGCCGCCCTGTACGCCTTCCACCGAGGCCGTGACCTGTCGTCCGGCATCCTGCTCGCCCTGGCGATCGCTTGCAAGGTCACGCCGGCACTGTTCGTGCCGTACCTGGTCTGGAAGCGGGCGTGGAAATCGCTGGCCGGCTGCGCCGTGGGCCTGGTGCTCTTCTTCTGGGTGGTGCCGGCGTGCTTCCTCGGCTGGCAGAAGAACAACGAAGATCTGCATAGTTGGTTCAACAACATGGTCGTCCCCTACGTCGTCAAGGGAAACGTCACCTCCGAACACGAAAACCAATCGCTTCCCGGCCTGCTCTATCGGCTGGGTACGCATAGCCCGTCCTTCTCCACCTTCATCAACGATCGCTATACGCCGACGGAGTACCATAACCTGGTGGCGCTCGATCCGGCGGTGGTGCGCTGGTTGCTCAAGGGATGGATGCTGCTGTTCGCCGGGCTGATCGTCTGGACGTGCCGGACGCCGACGACGCCGCGCGGCGGCTGGCGGTTGGCCGCGGAGTTCAGCATCGTGCTCGTGGGCATGCTGCTGTTCAGCGAACGCACCTGGAAGCATCACTGCGTCACGCTGGTGCTGCCGTTCGCCGTTCTCGTCTATTACCTGGCGGCGTGCCGCCCCGGGCGCCTGCTGCGCGGCTATCTCATCGCCAGCCTCGTCGCGGTGACGTTGCTGATGTTCGCCACGAGCACCGGTTGGTTCGGCGACAGGACCGCTTTGGGACAGACGTTCGACCACGTGGGCAAGTTGGCGCAGGTATACGGGGCATACGTGTGGGCGTACTTCGTGCTGCTGGCGGCACTAGTGGTGCTGCTACGGCAACGCTCGACGGAGCCGCTTGCGGGTTAGCGGTCATCGCTGCCGCATCGGGAAGCCCACCCATTTCACACGATCGTGTTCCCCATCGCCGTCCCGCTGCCCTTAGGCAGACGCAGGTCGCCGTCGCTCCCCTTCGCCAGGAAACTGTTCACTACCATCACTTGCGTCGACTTGCCATCGACGTCAATGGCCATTCGGTAGGTCGCATCCAGGGCGCGCGGCCGAATCGTGCAATCCGCCACCCGTACCATCGACGATCCCTTCACCAGCACGCCACGCACTCGTGCGCCGAGGACCTGCGCCCCCGTCATGCTCACGTTCCGGCAGCCGACGATCTCCACGCTGGCGTCCGGCTCCGTCTCCGCCGGCAAGGTGTGCTGCAGGAGCAGTCCGCTCACCGTCACGTTGCGGCAGTTTCGCAGGAGGACCCGATCGGTCGATTTCCCCTTGTACTCCGGATTGTGGTCGATCGTGTTCGGACCGATGACGAGGTTCTCGGCGTCTTCCGCCCAGAGAGCGTTCTGGTAGCCGCTGTAGATACAATTGCCGGAGACGACGACGCCGCGGCACGCTTGCAGATGCAGCACCGTCGCCTGGCTCCCCAACAGGTTGCCGCTGATCGCCAGGAGGCCGGTCGCGTTCGGATTGTCCTTGCCGGCGCCGACCAGACGCACGTTCGCCCCGCCGGGACTCGCCTTCGCCTGGATCGTGTTACCGACGATGGTCGCCTCGCGCACCGTGCCCGCGCGGCAATCGAAGAGTACGTCGGCCGACGTCTCCGTTTGCAGATCGTAATTGTATTCGATATCGTTGCTGCAAATCTGGATGTTGCGCACCTCGCTGCCGGCAATCTTGATGCCGCCCTGCTTGCAGTAGCTGATGTGGTTGCCGTGGATGTTCGTCTGATGGAGATTCACCCGCTCGAGAAAGACGCCGACGCCGGAATTGTCGTAGATGTGACAATTCGCGACGACGACGTTGCGAGCGCGGTTGGTCAGATGGATGCCGTGCCGGCAGCGGCGGATGAGCAATCCTTGCAGCGTCGGCTGCATCGCCCCCTCGATGCGGATGCCATCGGCCTGGGGATGGGCGCCGACGATCTCCAGGTCGGCGACAGTCGGCATGCGCTCCTTTTGCCAGACGCCCTCGACGAAGTCCTTCGGCTCAGCGGTCTTGGCATGGGTGCCGACCAGGTGCAGGGCGGGACCGGAGCCGGACATAATGAGCCGGGCGGTGCCGCCGGCGCCGGTGATGCTGAGCCGGCCATGCACGGCCAGCGGCACGTACAGCGGCTGGCTGAGAAGGTAATCGCCGCGCGGCAGCACGAGATGGCCGTCGCCCTGCTGGATGGCGTGGCCCAACGCGGCCGTGTCGTCGGTCTTGCCATCGCCCCTGGCGCCGAAGTGCGTCGCAATCGACATGGCTGAACTCCTCATGGCAGATCGAGGTGCTGCAGCCGGAAGCTATCATGCGGCGGCGCGCCAGGCAAAGGGATTCCGCTTGCGGGGCGGCGTGAGTCGCGGTCGGAGCATGGCTCCGCGAGCTACCGTTGCAGGAGTCCCTACTCGCCGGGCTGGGCGACGTCGCGCAGGAAGACGCGGAACCAACCGGCCAGCCGTGCCCGCTTCAGCAACTCGACCGCACGGCCGGCGTACTGCCCCACCCCTCGCCGCTTTTCCGCCGAAGGCAGCTGCGCGTCCGCTGCCGCTGCCTCGGCCGACGCTCCATGAAGCAGCGCTAGCCAGTAACAGACACTGCCGCTCAGCAATTCGCACAGCTGATACGCTTCCGCCTCGCTGGTGGCCTGGACGTATAGTTCGCGCACTTGCGCGAGATCAAGGTTCAGCCCGGCGCTTGAGCAATCGCTTGACCAGCCGACGCCAATCGACCTCCACCCAATCCTCACCGAGCGGAGCGACCCGCCAAAATCGCCAGCCGGCCAGCTCGAACTCCCGCGCCATCCAGGTAGATCGCTCGCCGTTGCTGGAGTGGATGATAACCGGGCACCTGACCGGTTGCGACACCAGGAACTTGACTACCTCCAGCCCGTCGCCCGGATCGGGGCCACCCTCTGGCGGCTCCAGGTCGTGGTCGAGAGAGATCAGCCGCGCAGCTGGCAAGTACGGCCCCACTTCACGAACCATGGCCTTCGCGTCGCGCCAGACCACCAACGGGAGGGCCGGATCAAGGGCATGGAGCACCTCGGTGAAACGCTGCACCCGCTCGGCATTGTCTTCCAGAATCAATAGCATGAGGCACCCTAACGACCTGACGCATCTGCCGGGGCCACCTGAGTGAGCATTATTTCATGAGGAGCCGGAAGGGCGGCCCCGGTGGTCCAGCGTCTTGTTCGTCTCGAAGATCTACGCTGTCCCCTCTTCCGTGGAGAGGTCTTCGTCGTCCAGGCCGTCCAACTCACCGGCGAGGATGTCGCCCACGTCGGCGAGGGCCTCCACCTGCGACAAAACCGCGCCGTCGCAAACGCCCGAGCGGATGGAACCGATCGGTCGGGTCGCTCAGAAAAGCCAGGGCCGAACCTTTGAGTTCTGGGCTGCGTGCTCCGCTCTTCCAGGGCTCCCCGTCGGACCCAAGTTGAACGGAACCGCGTCCCCGCTGCCTCGGCCATGGGCGTTCCAGCGTCCCGCGCACCGGCCAGGCTGATTGTACGCCGACCGCCGCGCTTGTCGCCAGCAGAATACGTGACCTTTTCCCACCCACCACCGCCGCGCCGATCACCTGCCACACCTTCCGGTATAGCTTCGCCACGCACCTGCTGGAACGCGGTATCGACAATCGCATCGTGCAGCTGCTAAGAGCCTGTTCCACAAGGGTC
>JRHI01001108.1_pt1 | contig 24517 bp, 20 predicted proteins | sample 215371 | NCBI WGS metagenome assembly JRHI01 (sample SAMN02929681, study PRJNA255918) | sediment metagenome | biome: cave system; feature: Ice Cave; material: Sediment; isolation source: sediment from deep within a dark volcanic ice cave with no known source of... ...
CTATACCATCTTGGAGGCAACGGTTACAGTAGAACTACAAGGGATATAACGAAGGGAAAGGCATCTGGGGCGTCTGGAGCATTCCGCCGGTGCATCAGGGCGGCTTCCACATCTGGCCAGAGGGCATGCCCGATCCCAGCCAGCCGCAACTGACCGAGGCAGCTGACCTGCCGGTTGAGGAGGAAATTGAGTTGGCCGAGCCAGTCGTTATTTCGGGCTCGCAAGTGCGCACTCATTCTTCATCGGTGGCCGGCCCATTGTTCTCGGTGGCCGGCTTGCTGTAACGCTCCACCTTCTTGTGCAGGGTGTTACGGTTCATGCCGAGCCTTGCGGAGGCCTTGACCTGAACGTTATCGCACTGGAGCAGCACCTGCTCGATCAATTCGCGCTCCACCGTTTCGACGATGCGCTCGTGGAGTTTGCCATCCTCGGCGGGCAGCGTCTGGATGCCGATGCGGACCAGATGCTGGATGAGGCTCTGCAAGTCGCCCGTGCGCGATCCGGGCGGACGCAACCGGCGGCCGCTGCCCGGGGGATGGACCAGCTCCGGCCGCAAGTCGGGACCATCCGACAGGACCACGGCGCGCTCCATGCAGTTTTCCAGTTCCCGGACGTTTCCGGGCCAGTCGTAGGCAAGGAGAAGTTTGAGGATCTCGGCAGTCAGATCGGGGGGTTCGCGCCGGTTCTCCTCGCTGTATCGTTCCAGGAAAAAGCGCGCGAGAGCCGGCACGTCCTCGCGCCGCTCGCGCAAGGGCGGCAGGTAGATCGGCACGACGTTCAGCCGGTAATAAAGGTCATCGCGGAACCGGCCCGCCTCGATTTCATCCTCGAGAAACTGGTTCGTGGCGGCGATGACGCGGGTATCGACGCGGATCGTCCGGCTCTCGCCGACACGCTCGAATTCGCGTTCCTGCAGGACGCGCAGCAGCTTGACCTGCAGCTTCGGACTCATGCTGGAGATTTCGTCGAGAAAGATCGTGCCGCCGTGGGCCGCCTCGAATCTGCCCGTCTTGTTGTCGATCGCCCCGGTGAACGCTCCCTTGACGTGGCCGAACAGTTCGCTTTCCAGCAAGCTCTCATTCAGAGCGCCGCAGTTGACCCGGACGTAGGGACCGTCGGCTCGAGGACTGAGACGGTGCAAGGCGCGCGCAATGACCTCCTTGCCGGTGCCGGTTTCGCCCACAAGGAGGACACTGGCGCGGGTCGGAGCGACCAGGCGCGTCAGGTGGTAGACGTCGCGCATGGCCGGGCTGGTGCCGACGATGCCGGGCAGCGGTTCAGCGGCAATGGCGTCCCGCTTCGGGAGAGGAGGCACGGTTCGTCCTTTGTCCAGAATCATATCTATCATCATCGAAGGTGAACGTCGCGCTGTCAACGTATGCAACGGACCCCCGCGGGAACTATTGCTATGCGAGTGCATGATGATTGGCTGTTGACGGCGGAACGAGCTGCGGTCCATTTGCCGACAGGCACGGCCGTCATTGCCGACCTGCACCTCGGTTATGCGGAGGCACGCCGCCGTCGCGGTGAGGCGGTGCCTGTTCCCGACCTGGACGCAATCCTCACGCCGCTGCGAACAGCACGGGCGCGGCACGGGTTCGACCGTGTCGTCATCGCGGGCGATCTTTTCGAGGACGGCTATTCCGTCGACCTGGCGGCGCAGCTGAATGCCTGGCTGGAGAAGACACGTTTGCAGCTACTGGGCGTCACACCCGGCAATCACGACCGGGGCATGTCAGAGCTTTGCGATATGCTGCCGGTGTGTGCCGGGGGAATGGGGTTTGGCGACTGGCGCGTCGTGCATGGCGACGACGAACGGCCTTCGGGCCGTACAATCTGCGGGCATTTCCATCCCTGGCTACGCTGGGGACGGATCTCGGCGCCGTGTTTCCTGGTCGACGAAATGACCATTGTGGTGCCCGCGTTTTCGCGGGATGCACGCGGTGTCAATGTACGCCAGCAGCCGCGCTGGCGCGGGCATCGTTGCTGCGCCATCGCCGGCGGCGACGTGCTCGACATGGGGCGCATGAAATGACCGGCAGCGCCAGCAAGGGATTCGATTTTCCCTCGCTGGCGCTGTGGGTTCATGAGTCAGCAGCGCAGCGTACTCTCACCAGTAGCGCAGCCGCCACCAATCGTGCTTGGTTGCGGTCTGGCTGAACCACCAGGAGCCGTCCTGCCACTCCAGCTTGACCGCGCGCCAGCCAAGCGGAATCTTCGGGAACGGATACACCGGACCGATAAATGGCCAGGCGTTGTAGGGGTAGGCCTCGGGATAAGCAACGCGCGAGTAGTTGTTGTAAGGGGCGTAGGTCGGCCAGGCATAGGGCGGCATCTTTGGGTCGGCTCGGTCGTAGCCGCCGGCGATTGGTGCCTGGTAGAGCGGCAGCGGCTCGGCGGGTTGGCCCACGATCCCCTCGGGAACGCGAGTGGGGGGAGGTCCCGTCTCGGGCGCCATGTTCGGCACCGGTGCTGGGTCGGCTGGCGCAACCGGCGCTGTCTGCACCTGGACCCGGGTCACCGATTCGCCACCGGCGACCGTCAGGTGATCGAGCACGTGGTCGACACCCGGCACGCCCTGGGCGAGACGCAGTGCTTCTTCCCTCTGCGGTTGGTCGGCGACCGTGCCGCGCAGGTCGGCGGTGCCATCGCGATAGACCACGTCGATCGTGTAGTTCCGCAGCTGTCCACTCTGGTGCAACTGCTCGGCGATCGTGTTGGCAACTTGCTGATTTACGGAAAGCCGAGCCGGACCTGGCAGGCTCTGCTCGGGCGGGACGGCGAGGCGACCTGGCTCCTGGCCGAACAGGGGGTGCGCCATGCAGAACCCCAGTGCGGCGGCAGCCAGGAATCGGGAACGGACAGTCATGGCAACATCCTCCTGACGTTGGGCAGACCCTGGTCGATGGGGAACTATTCCCGCGCCCCGGCGACCGGTCAAACCACCCGCTGAAAGATCGCGCGGACTTCGCCGGCCACTTGCCGTCAGGATCCGGAAAAATCGCTTGGCGAGATCGTCCCGCAGCCTCAACGCAGGCGGAGATAGCGGAAAAAGCGCTTCCACTAACAGACAGTATCCGGAACGGATGTCCCATCATCTCAAGGAAGAGGCAGAACTACCCGGGCTCTCGACGGCGCTGAGTTGACACCCCTGCCCAGCGGGCCTAAGATGGGAACACCGAATGGGCGAAAGCCCGGACGAGGTTGCGCCTGTAGCTCAACTGGATAGAGCAACGGCCTACGGAGCCGTAGGTTGGGGGTTCGAATCCCTCCAGGCGTATTGACCTAACTGCTTTTCTTAATACCTTCTGCGTCTGCCGCCACGGAGCCTCTCCGGCGTGGAGCAGAAGCCCGACGTGGTCCTCTGCCGCTCCGGGTCCCCGGTCTCGGCCTTGTGACGATCGGAATGGAGCATCCGGGAGGCAACTTGAAGGAACTGCCATGTCGATGATGGTGCTCCTCTTGATTGTCGGCGTGCTGGCCAGCGGCATCGTGGTCGCGGGCCTGGCGGTGCTTATCGTGGTTCTGATGACGCGAGGGCGCAAACCACCGGAGGAATGAATCCGGCTGGCGCGCCGGCGAAGTACAGCCGACGGTCTCTACCAAAGAGTGAAGCAAATGACCACTCGCTGGCCGGCCAAGAAAGCCGGCAGCCTGGCCAAGAACTCAGAGGTCAAGGACCTTCTCAAGCAGATGAAGGGCTGTATTGAGGCCGTGCAGAAACAAGTGGGGGAGTGGGGCAAAAAAAGCACGAGATCGCCGCCAAGGAATACGCCAAGGTGGCCAGGGAGGTGAGGATTTAGGAGCTTGTTCAGGCATAACCTCGTTTAGCGGCGACGCGCAGACTTGCCACGCTCCACTTCGTGTCGTGGCTAAACTTGGGACGCATGCCTGGATGAGTCCTTAGCCGACTAGCTGGCGCACCGGCTTGCCTTCCGGCACCAATTCAATCGGGCGGCCGTCGGGGGCGTGATACCAGGTGTGCAGCGGTATGCCGAGCGTATGGTAGATCGTTGCCGCCAGATCCTGCGGGGTCACCGGGCTGTCCACGACGACCTCTCCCAGTGCGTTCGTTGCGCCCACCACCTCACCCATGCGAACGCCGCCGCCGCCCATGCAGGCGACGCCGGCGGTGGCCCAGTGATCGCGGCCGGCTGACGGGTTGATCTTCGGCGTCCGACCGAAGTCACCAAACCAGACGACCAGTGTGTTTTCCAGAAGGCCGCGCTCGTGCAGGTCCTGCAAGAGAGCAGCATACGCGCGGTCCAGCACCGGCAGTTTTCGCTCTTTCAAACTCTTGAAATTGGCTTGATGCGTGTCCCAACCGCCGTCGGTCACCGTGACAAAGTGGACGCCGGCTTCAATCAACCGCCTCGCCAGCAAACACGATTGGCCGAAGGTGTTGCGGCCATACGCTTCGCGCGTCCGGTCCGACTCGCGATTCATGTCGAAGGCCCGCTTGGCGGCCGGCGAGGTGATGAGCCCGTGGGCCTTGTCATAAAAGGCGTCGCGGGCCTGCACCACTTGGGCGTTCGCCTCGACGTCCTTCTGATAACGATCGAGGTCAGTGAGCATGGAATAACGGCGCTCCAAACGCAGCCGTTCCGCGTCGCCCGTGACGCTCAGGTCGCGCACCTTGAAGGCGGCAGCGCTGGGATCTTCGAGCACCTCGAACGGGTTGAACTGGTCGCCGAGGATGCCGGCCACGCCGCCATTGAAGCGGCGGTCGACGTTTCTACCCAGCTGCACGAAGGGGAACATGCCGGCGCGGTAGCCGCGCTCCTTCGCCACGACGGAGCCATAACATGGATAGGTCACCGTCGCGTTGAACTTGTGGCCGGACATCATCAAATGATCGGCGGCACCGTGGCTGCCGTTCTTTGGATCATGGCCGCGAATGACGCTGAACTTGCCGGTCTGCCTGGCCAGGTTGGGCAGATGCTCGGTAAAGCGAATACCCGGCAGACTGGTCGGGATCGTGGTGAACTCGCCCCGGACTTCCGCTGGAGCGTCTGGCTTGGGGTCAAACATGTCGATGTGGCTCGGTCCGCCCTGCATCCACAGCAGGATGCAATTGGCGGTCTTTTGCGGGGCGCTGACTGCGGCGGCATTGAGATGCCGCAAACGCAGGAAGGCTGGCAGACTCAGGCCAAGTGCCGACAGGCCGCCTAGCCGCAGGAACTGACGGCGAGACAGGCCGGTGCAATCCACTGCGCCTCCGGTGAAGAGATCGAGCATGGTGGGTTTCCCCCAGGCAGGCAGGATGGTGTTGGCGGGAGACTGCACGCAGGCGCACAGCCCTACCTACAGCCTGACGCGATTTCGGCCGGAGTCAAGAGAAAATCAAGGGTTGTTCTTCTCGGGCATGGGCGGCTGCGGAGGTGCCTTCATGGGAGGCGGTTGCGGACCCTTCATGGGAGGCGGTGGACCTTGCGCGGGAACGGGCTGCGGCGCCACAGGCGTGAGAGTCGGTGTTGCTGATGCCGGTGGTTGTGTGCGGGAGATAACGGCAACCATGGAGAAGACGAACCCTATATAGGCAACGCAGAACAGCGTCAGGAGGCTCTGGTACATCGTGCCGACAATACCGCAGATTCGGCCGGCTTGGGTGAGGCCGCGCCCCTCCGAATCCATGGCGCCGGCGGTCATCTTCTTCAAGTCGCGGTGGCCGAGGACCCAGGCGATAATGGCAAACGGCAGGCCGATAATGCCCAGCACCAGGCCGACGATGCCGAGGACCAGGACCAGGACTCCGCGATGCGGCTCGCAGTCGCGGCGCAGCCAGCGGCGTTCCTGATGTCGGTCCCAGGGACGGTCTTCCTCGACGCCAAGTTCGGCGTCGCAATGGGGACAGCGCGCCATGGCCACGGGGATCGACTTGCCGCAGTGTGGACAGGGGTGTTCTTCCTCAGCCGGCGCTGGAGAGGATGCTTTCTCCAGACCGGGCGCGCGCGCGGAGACGGCCGGCGCCACGGAATGCGGCGTGCCCAGCGGCGACGCGGCGGTGGACGGATCCGGCATCGGCCGAGGCGACGAGGCCGCCTCGAAGGTGCCGCCGCAGTCGGGGCAGCGGACGTCGCTGCCCATCAATTCATCAGGTATGCGCAGTTGGCGTGCGCAGGTGGGACAGGCAACGGTGGCAGCCACGATTCAATCCTCCCTTGAGTTGCCGGCTGGCGCGCAGGCCGCGCGTCACCAATGGAACGATTCCACAACAACGGCCGCGCAAACGTAGACCACGCACCCCAGCAGGTAGATGCCGTTGAGGATGGTGCCGACGATGCCGCAAATCTTGCCGGCCTGTGTCGAGCCAAGGCCAGCCGGGTCCATGAGACCGGCGTGCATCTTCTGCAAGTCTTTCTGTCCCATGGTCCAGGCGACGATGCCCAGCGGCAGGCCGAAGATGATAAGCAAAGCGCAGGTCATCGACACCACGCTGAGGATACCGAATACCAGGACGAGGTTGGCGCGGTGCGGTTCGCAGTCGCGCCGCACCATGGGGCGGTACGATCTTTCCCAGGGCCGGTCCGACTCCTCCGCAAGGTCCTCGCCGCAGTACCGGCAGCGTGCTGACTCACGCCAAACCCGTTCGCCACAGTAGGGACACGGATACATCTCATCCTGGCGCGGGGCAGGTGACTCGGACGACGCGGTGGGCACCGGTGCCAAAGGGGTCACGGAATGAGGAGTACCCGGATCCGGCGGCGGCGGGGTGGCCAATGTGTCGTCGTCCAGCGACAGGCTGAACAGCGGCGGTGTTGTCGCCGGCGCGGGCGACTGCAGGGCGACAGGTGTCGGATCACCGCTGCCGGTGAAGGTGCCGCGACAACTGGGACAGCGCACGCTCTTGCCCAGCAACTCTTCGGGTACGCGTAGTTGCATGCTGCACGACGGACAGGTGACGATTGTTCCCATGCAAATGTCCGTTCAAATTCCCGGTCGTACACTCATGCCGCGGGGGATTGTCGGCAAGTACTCGAGCAGTCGCAAGGGCGATCCGTCCCACATTTGCTTGCGTGCGGGCATGGGCGCCGGTGTGGGAGCGACGGGCGAGGGCGTAACAGGCGTCGTTCCCGAGGTGTTCATCTGGGGCATGATGAACATGAAGCAGAGCCAGGCGACGACGCTGATCAGGACGAGCAACAGGGCCAGCGCGCTCAGGCTCGTGCCGATGATCCCGCAGACAACGCCGCCGTGCGTGCTGCTCCGCCCCTGCGGATCCATCGCGCCTTCGTCCATCTTCTTGATGTCGCGCCGCCCCATGACCCAGGCGGGAATGCCCAGCGACAGCCCCACGACACCAAGCAGGCCAGCGGGACTGATGCAGCAGATCAACCCCACCGCCATGCCGCCGCAGACCGTGGCGATGATGCCGAGTACGAGCACGATGTTGGCACGGTGCGGCTCGCAGTCGCGGCGGACACGCCCACGGTGCTCCCAGGGGCGCTCGTCCTCATCGGGTTCCTGCGGTTGCAGGTCCGCGCCGCACTGGAGGCAGCGCGATGCGGAGCCCTCGACCTCTTCGCCACAATGCGGACAGGATTGCGGACTTCCTCTGTCCAGTTTCGACACCCCCGACGGCGGCGTTGGGCGCACCGCGGCCGAGTTTGTGGCGGGCGGGGCATCGCATGTCGGTGCGTTCGCTGGGGAAGGAAGGGCCGCGGTGAAGGTCGTTCCACAGGACGGACACTTGACCTCCCGTCCCTGCAATTCGTCGGTGACGCGCAGCTGGCATGAGCAGGCGGAACAGGTGACGATGGTGGGCATGGCAGCTCGTTCCTCTACCCGCGGAAATAGCGGGCGACTTCTTCTTCCGCCAGGAACACCAGGCAAATGATACCCATGGCCAGGTTGGGAACGTCGCCATTGACGATGTTGATGACCATCATGATAGCGATTCCCCTGGGCAGGGGTTGCTCACGGGCGTTTTCGCCGAGGAGTTGAGAGCCCTTGATGATCGCCAGGATGCCCATGACGATGCTGTAGTATGATCCGGGCCACAGGCAACAGACGCCCATGGTGCCAAGCCCCAGGGCCAGGGCGAGGATCACAGCAAGGATGCCGCCCACCAGCATCATGACGCCAATCGCCTGGACCTTGCCCGGCTTGCTCTGTCGGCGTAGAGACCGGCGGCGCCGCCGGGGCCGGTCCTCGTCCTCGTCGTCGGCATCGTCCTCGCGCCGGAAGGACTGCGGCTCGACATCGTCCTCGACCCGCATGCGCACGGGTTTCTGGCGCTCCGGATCGAGGCTGGCCCGCCGGGCAGGACCTGGTTCTTCTTCCGCCGACGGCGCGCCGTTGCCGTTGAGATCAGCGGTGAAAAGGGTAGCACATGTCGGACACTTGACCCGCTGGCCGATTAATGCATCGGGCACGCGCAGCCGGCGCGAGCAGGACGGACAGTTCACCACGCTGGGCATGATGACTCGCTTTCCTTGCTTTGACGCGGCGGAGGCCCTCACTGGGGCAGAGGACCGCCCTCAGCCAAGCCGTGAAGCCAACTCCTGGACGACTGTCCCCCGCTCGGATCAATGGACATTACCGCTCGCGACCGCGATGATGATGATGACGAAATAGATGACGCAGCACAGCAGGCCAATCATCCCCAGAATCGTGGCAATCATCCCGCAGATGCGTCCGGCATTTGTCGAGCCTTCCCCTTCGCGGTCCATCCGGCCGGCTCGCATCTCCTTTCGTTGTTGCCCATGAGCCAGGCGATGGGGCCGAGGATGAAGCCCAGGCCTGTCACGAGGCCCATGATACCCAGGACCAGGATCATGGTCCCGCGGTGCGGCTGCAAGTGCTCGCCCGAGCGTCGGCGACGCGGCCGGCGTTCCTCCCTCTCATCTTCCGTTTCCTCCTCGTCGGGCTCTGCCGGCTGGGGTGCTGGCCTGCGGGCTGCTACTCGCTCTTCCTCGGCAGGCGCGGGCGGGGGAGCAGCTGCCCCGGCCGTGAAGGTCGTGCTGCAAGTGGGGCACTTCACCTTTTTGCCCAGGAGTTCATCGGGCACGCGTAGTTTGCGACTGCAAGACGGACAATCAACGTTGGTCGGCATGGAATACCCGAGTTAAGGAAAGTCTCGATCCAAAGCACAGATTGCTGCCGCAGCCTTTTCGCTGGTGCTGGGCCGGTGAACCCTTCCGAAGGCAATTCGTCCGGTCCACGCTCATATTTTGGACGGGCGCCATTTTATCCGTGGTGCAACCAGCGCACGAATGTCTACTGTCAGGTGAGATCCATCTCGGGGGATGTGAAGGCTGCGACTTCACAATTAGGGGTGAGTTTACCGCCCCGCCGGGCCGGCGCAAAGGGAATAGAATCAGTTTTGTCGTGCGGATGGCTACCCGGGAGGTGAATTGTGACGAGAGCGCGGCATCCGCCGGGGCGGCGCGTGCAATTGCATCGGGCACTATCCAAACTTGGCCTGGCGTCGCGGACACAAGCGTGGGACTGGATCCGCTCCGGCGTGGTGCAGGTGGACGGCCGCGTTGTCACCGAACCACTCACCTGGGTGGACCTCGACCGCCAGCGCATCACCCATGCCGGCCAGGAAGCGGCCGCGCATGCCTCTGTGGTAGTAGCCCTGCACAAGCCGCGCGGCATCGTCACCACGCGCTCCGACGAACACGGCCGGCGGACTGTCTACGACCTGCTGCCGCCGGGGCTGCCCTGGATCTTTCCGGTCGGCCGGCTCGACGCGGATTCCGAGGGGCTGCTGCTGCTCACTAATGACTCGCAACTCGCCGTGCGCCTGACCGAACCGGAGCACCACGTGCCGAAGACGTATCGCGTCACGGTGCGGGGTGCGCCCACACTGGCGATCGTCGAGCAGGTGAGGCAAGGTCTCGACTACGGCGACGGCCTTACCCGTCCGGCGGGTGTGCGAGTGCTGGAATGGGGCGAAGGGGGGACGGTGGTCGAGATGGTGCTAACCGAGGGACGCAATCGGCAGATCCGGCGCACCTGGGCAGCCGTGGGGCATCGCGTCAAGCGACTGGTACGGGTGGCGATCGGCAACTTTCGTTTGGGTGAGCTCGCATCGGGTGCCAGCAAGGTCCTCGACGGTGCCGAGGTGCAGCTGCTTGGCGTGTAGCCGCGACGCTCAGCGGACGCGGGCTGCGCGCTCCGCTGCGCGTCGCGGTTACCCTGCCGGTCGTACAATACGGCTGTGGTTCTCCCCTCCTCTTCCTGAGCGACCTCATGCTGCATCTGACGACCCTGGTCCTGTGTACTCTGCTGCCGGCTGCCGAGCCCGCTCTGCCGGCCGATACGGTCTTGCGCAACGTCACGCTGTACGACGGTACCGGGCAAGGCGCCCGTAAGGGTGACCTCGCCATCCGCGGCGACCGCATCGTCGCCCTCGGGGCTTTCAGCGCGGCGGGCACGCCCCAGATCCTCGACGGCACCGGCCTGATCGCCGCGCCAGGTTTCATCGACCTGCATACCCACAGCGACGCGGCCCTGACCATGGACGCCACCCGGGCGAACCAGTCGTATCTCTTCCAGGGCGTGACCACTGTTGTCACCGGCAACTGCGGCTCCGGTCCCGTGAACGTGGCAGCTTACTTCAAGACTCTGGAAAAGGGTCGCGTCGGCAGCAATGTCCTTCATCTCGTGCCGCACAATTCCGTCCGCCAGACCGTCATGCGTAATGCCAATCGCGTGCCTACCAGGGACGAGGAACAACGCATGGAAGCGCTGGTCGAGCGTGGGATGACGGACGGCGCCTGCGGCATGTCCACGGGCCTGATCTACAACCCCGGCACCTACGCGAAGACTGAGGAATTGATCGCCCTGGCCCGGATCGTCGCGCGGCACGGCGGGTTTTATGCCAGCCACATTCGCAATGAAGGCGTCGGCGTCCTCGACGCCATGGCAGAAGCCATCCGCATCGGGCAAGAGGCGGAGTTACCGATACACATTTCGCACGTGAAGGCGTCCGGTCAGAAAGCCTGGGGCAAGTCCGGCGACATTATCGCGGTGATCGAGCAAGTGCGGAAGAAGGGGCAGGCGATCACGGCGGACCAGTATCCGTACACGGCGAGCAGCACGTCCCTGCGGGCGATGGTTGTGCCGCCGCAGTTCCGCGAGGGGAGCGAGGCGGAGTTCCAGGCCCGCCTCAACGATCCCGAAAGCGGCCCGCGCGTCCGCAAGGCGATCGAGTCGAGCCTGGAAAGTCGCAACGGCGGCAAGAGCCTGCGCGTTGCCTACTACCCGCGCCGGCCGAAGTGGCAGGGAAAGGACCTGGAAACGCTTGCCGCTCAGGAAAAGAAGAGCGTCGTGGACGTCATTCTGGAGATCGAGCGCGCGGGTGGAGCGGGGATGGTCAGCTTCGGCATGAACGAGGAGGACGTGCGTCTCCTGATGAAACGGCCATGGGTGGCGACGGCCAGCGACGGCAGTTCGCAGGTCAAGAGTGCGACCGTCCCGCATCCGCGCAGCTACGGTTGTTTCCCGCGTAAGATCGGCCGGTATGCCATCGCCGATCAGGTCCTACCGTTGGCGCAGGCAATCCGCAGCGCCAGCGGCCTGCCGGCCGACATTCTGCGTCTGCCGGAGCGGGGTTACCTGCAAGTGGGCAACTTCGCCGACGTGGTCGTATTCGACCCGGAGAAGTTCCGCGATACGGCCACCTACGACGAGCCGCACCAGCTGGCTCCTGGCGTGCGTTACTTGTTCGTGAACGGGCAACTGGCCATCAAGGACGGACATTACACCGGCGCGTTGGCGGGCCGAGTGCTGCGGCATCAGGAATCCGGCAAATAAGGCTCAGCGACTCAAGGTCACTTCATAGATTCGCTTCTGCCCAGGAGCAGGCTCTTCGCCGCGCGCCACTGGTAGGCCTAGCCGGGCCCGATCGCCCGTCGCCTCGTAGGAAAACGGCTTGCCCGAGACGGGATCAATCGGAACAGGCACCTCGGAAATATCCTTCAGCGCCACGGGCAATTTGCCTTCGTGACCAACGGCATGCAACCGCAGTGCTTCCAGACAGCGAAGAACAGCGAGGTCGCGCTCGAAGCGCTCCCGGGCCGCGTACACCTTCTCGACGTGGGCCGGAGCGCCGATTTCCAGGCTGCGCACCAGCCCGCCGAAGAAGAGACGGTCGAGGCGCGCGATCGCCTGCTGGTACTTCTGGACCGCCTCCTTGCAGGCCGGCTGGCGGCAACCGCCGGGCAGGCGGAACCACTTCGCGTATTCTTCCCAGGTTCGGCGGTGTTCGCGAAGCGCGTAAAGAGCCACCGCCTGGAACGGCGGCAGCGCCCTGACCTGCTCTTCGGTCAACCCCTGGCCGAGCAGGGTCCGTTTCGCCTCGGGCAGCGTCTCCTCTAGAAGTTTTTCCGCCGGTCGGCTCAGCCCATAGCGGTCGAGGTTTTTCTGGATCTGGTCCCGTGCCGCGCCGACCTGGCTCGGTGTCATGAGACCACCTTCGACCTGTTTCAGCCAGGGCCAGGTCCGCAGCAGGGCCGTCCCCTCTTCATCGAGCGCCGCCTCGGGATCAAAGTAGGGTCGCGGCAACACCGTTAGCGACCAGTAGAGATTCGGCGTGCCCGGCTGCTGGATGAATTCCTCCAGCTGGTGATTCATCAAGTTGGCCACCACTTCGCCGACGAGAACGTGATTGAGCGACGGTCCCTGGCCGAGGTGACGGGCCAGCGCGTAGCCGATCTGCAGCGACGCGAGCGCCTCCGGAAAGCGTTTTCTCTCCACGTGGTAGCGTGCACGCACGCCGAGGATCACTCCCACGCGACGGAAACCTCGCAGGTCGGGCGACAGGAGGCCGGCGTCCTCTGCGCGACCATCCACCTCCCAGTCGCACTGCCGGTAATGGGTCGCCAGTTCGATTTCGTGCAGCAAGTTGCGCATCCAGGGAAGTTTCACTTCCACATCCGTGCGCGGGAATTCCTTCAGCGGCGCCGTGAACCAGCGGTCCCAATGGTCTTCTTGCATCTCCTCGAGCACGGCCATGTTCTCGACGAGAAGCGACTCGCTGCGGTAATAAATCGTCGCGGCATTACCTGGCTCCAGGTCGCGTGTGTCGGGGAGCAGCCGGTACTTCAGTGAAGGCGTGGGCAGCGGCGCCGGACTGAGCGTCAGGTGGAAGGCGTCGCCTGGCGGCGTCTGCGCGGCCAGGGACGAGGTCACGGCAAACAGGGAAAGGCAAGCAAGGATGCGGAACACGGTCGGCTCTCCGGGATAAACGACGGGAAGACCAGAGAATCCTCAGAATCTGTTCCCGAAGCTGCTTTTTCCGTGGCGACGGGCGGCTCGCCTGTCGCCTTTTCTGCAAGAAGACGACAGGCGGGCCGCCCGTCGCCACGAACCAGGGGGCTTCCGGAACCGACTCTGAGCGGGGTCGTTCGCGGCGTCCTCCGACCCGGGCCCGGCAGGCGTGCGAGGTTTCCGTATGATCCGGCGCTGGTTATCGGCAGCGGTGCTGGTAGGCCTGCTGCTGTTCATCGCGGCGTGCAACTCGAAGCCCGGCAAGTCGGTCGAAGCGAGTAAGGCGTTGGACGAGCCGGCCGGCCCGCCGCTGTTCGACGACGTCACTGCCGCTTCGGGGATGGACTTCACCTACCGCAACGGCGAGGACACGGCCAACCATCTGTCGATCCTCGAGTCGTTGGGCGGCGGGGTTGCCCTGCTCGATTACGACGGCGACGGCCTGCTCGACGTCTTCCTGACCGGAGGCGGCGTCTACGCGGGTCGGGACGGCAAGGACATCATCGGCTGCCCGTGCAAGCTGTACCGCAACCTGGGCGGCGGCAAGTTCCAGGATGTCACTGCCGCGGCGGGCCTGGACCGGTTGGCCGGCGGACGGCCGTGGTTCTACACCCACGGCGCCGCGGTAGCCGACTACGACTGCGACGGCTGGCCCGACCTGTTGGTCACCGGCTGGGGCCGGGTCGCCCTGTTCCGCAACGTCCCCGTCGCTCCGGGCCACCCGAACAGGGGCCGGCGCTTCCAGGAGGTGACGGCAGAGGCCGGCCTGGACCAGGGCATCACCTGGGCGACAAGCGCCGCCTTCGGCGACCTGGACGGTGACGGCTACCCCGACCTGTACATCTGCCAGTACGTCAACTGGTCCTGGGACAACAACCCCCAGTGCGGCTTCGACGGCAAGAGGCCCGACGTCTGTCCACCCCGGAACTTCGACGGCCTGCCGCACAAGGTGTATCGCAACACCGGTACCGGGAAGTTCGTGGACGTCAGTTCGTCCGCCGGCCTGGTGCCGGCCGGCCGCGACTCCAGCAAGGGCCTGGGCGTGCTGCTGGTCGACGTGGACGGCGACGGCAGGCCCGACGTGTTCGTGGCCAACGACACCACGGACCGGTTCCTCTACTGGAACCGCTCGACGCCGGGAACGATCCGCCTCGAGGAGGTGGGCATGAGCAGCGGCGTGGCCCGCGACGATAGCGGCCGGGCCACCGGCAGCATGGGCGTGGACGCGGCCGACTACGACGGCACCGGCAAGCCGGCGCTGTGGGTGACCAACTACGAGCACGAGCAGCACGGGCTGTACCGTAACCAGTCGAGTCGCGACGCGCTGTCGTTCCGTTTTCAGACGGCCGCGGCCGGCCTCGCCGCGGGCAGCCAGAAGTACGTGGGTTGGGGGACGGCGTTCCTCGACGTGGACCTGGACGGCTGGGAGGACCTGTTCGTCGTCAACGGTCACGCCATTCGCTACCATTCGGCCGCCGGGGTGGGCCGCAAGCAGCCGCCGGGGATGTACCGGAACCTCGGGGGGAGGTTCAAGGAGATCAGCCGGCAGATCGGCAGCTACGCCGCCCGGGAAACCCTGGCGCGCGGCGTGGGCTTCGGCGACCTGGACAACGACGGCCGGATCGACCTGGTCATCAGCCACATCAACGAGCCGGTGTCGATCCTGCGCGGCATCGGCGGTGTGGGCCGCCACTGGCTGGGCGCGCAGTTGGTCGGGAAGGGCCACGCCGACGTGGTTGGAGCCCGGGTGGAGCTGCGCGTGGGTGGGCGCACCCTGACGCGCTTCGCCAAGGGGGGCGGGTCCTATCTCTCGTCGGGCGATCGGCGGCTGGTCTTCGGCCTGGCAGAAGAGACGAAGCCCGGCCGGCTGACGGTCACCTGGCCCAACGGCGCGCAGCAACACTTCGACGGTCTGGCTGTCGATCGCTACTACCGCATCGTCCAGGGTCAGGCTTCGGCGGATGACAAGGTGACAAGGTGAACAAGAAGATTCAGACGCATCGAGATCTGGAGGTGTACCGGAAGGCCTTCGGTGCCGCGCTGCGCATCGTTGAACTGTCCAGGCTGTTCTCCAGGGAAGAAACTTACCCCTTGACGGACCAGGTAAGGCGGTCGTCTCGTAGGGAGGCCCCGGAAACTCGAGTGTGGCGCGAGTTCGCAGCCAGAGACTGTTCCACAAACCCCCCCTCCCCTCCTCACCCCAACCCCTCGCCCCCGAGTACGGGGGCGAGGGGGCAGACTTGGAGGTTTTTGCCTTTCACGAGGCCCCTCTCCCCCGAGTATGGGGTCGAGAGGCTTGTAGAACAGACTCTCAAGTGCGGTTACGTGGACCGCGCTGCGGCTATTCTGTGTACGAACAGGTCCCCGGCACCCTCGACGGCATGAGCAACTACCCCGAAACCTGGGTGATCGGCAATACCTGACTTGTCACCTTGTCACCTTGTCACCGCGTCACTATGTCATCTGGCGAGGCCGAAACGGCGAAGCCTGTCTCCATCCCTGGTGTTCCGATGCAGCAAATCGTCTCGACTCACCTTGGCACCGCGTCACCGCGTCACCGTGTCATCCGAACGGTCGCTGTCGGGCTGCTCCTGCTGGCAGTGCTGGTTGGTTGTGGGTTCAAGCGCTCCAGGTTCGGCGCGGTATCGGGAAAGGTCACGTACAAGGGGCGGCCGGTCAACGACGCCGCGCTCCTCCTGTACCCTACCAATGACACCCAGACGAACCCAATCACCATCCCCGTCGACGAGGACGGGACCTTCCGCATTGCCGACGTGCCGCCGGGCGAGTACAAGATCGTCGTGCAAGGCACAGAGGGGGCGGGGGCAAGCGACGCTCCCCTCGTGCAGAACCTCCCGCCGGAAAAGGTAGCGGAGGTAAAGGCGATGCTGGAGCAGCAGAAGTTTCCGACCACCATCCCCTTTCCGAAAAAGTACAAGGACCTGAAGACGACCGACTTGAAATGCACGATCACCGATAGCGATCAGACGCAGGACATTGAACTGAAAGACTGACGTGTCCCCGTTCGGGTAGGCGGACCATGGCCACGAGTGACGTTTCGGCCCCTGGGGCACCTCCGCCTGCACCGCCCCGGCCGGTCCGGCGCCGCTGGCTCTGGGTCATCCTGGCGGGCGGCCTGTTCCTCGCGGGCGGGCTCCTGGCACTCGAGGGCTGGGCGGCCTGGGAGGAGCGTTCGGCCCGCACGGCGCTGGCCGAGGAACACTTCGACGAGGCCCAGCGCCATGCCGACCGGACCCTGCGGGTACGGCAGCGGTGGGTGTCGACCAACGTGCTGGCCGCGCGCATTGCTCGGCTCCGCGGCGCGTACTCCGAGGCCGAACAGTACCTGAGCCGCTGCGGCCAGGGCCATGAGCTGAGTGAACAGGTCCGGCTGGAGTGGCTGCTGCTGCGCTGTCAGCGCGGCGAGGTGGACGAACTGGCGCCCAAGCTGCTCGACGCCGTGGACGCCCATCATCCCGAGACTGCCGCCATTCTGGAGGCCCTGGCCGGCGTGTACATGCGGCAAGTTCGCTACCTGGAGGCGCTGCGCTGCCTGGATCGCTGGGTCGAGGTCGCCCCCGATTCCGTACGCGCGCTCGACTGGCGCGGCTGGGTGAGCAATCAGCTCGATCACCGCGGGCAGGCCATCAGCGACTACGAACGGGCCCTGGAACTGCAACCGGGTCGGTCGGTGGTTCGGCTGCGCCTGGCCGAGATCCTGGTCGACAGTTCCCGGCACCCCGAGGCTGTGCCCCACCTGGAACGGCTCCGGGAAGAGCAACCGGCCAACCCGGAGGTGCTGGTGGCCCTGGCACGTTGCCGGATGATTCAGTCCCGGATGGACGAGGCCCGGGAGTTGCTCGACGCGGTGCTGGCAACCCACCCGGACCAGTTCGATGCCCTGCTCCAGCGGGGCAAGCTGGAACTGCAAAACGATAACTCCGCCGGGGCCGAGCGCTGGCTGCGGCAGGCCCTGGAGCGACACCCCCTGGACTCGGAAGCACGCTACTCGCTGTACCGGAGTCTCCAGGGGCAGCCCAACCGGCAGCGGGAAGCCCAGGAGGAACTGGCGCGCTGGCAGCGCGACCGCCGGGCCCAGGATCGGCTGACCCGCTTGCTGCGCACGGAGCTGGATGCCCGGCCCAACGACCCGGACCTGGCGGCGGAAACGGGAGAATTGTTGCTGCAAACGGGGGAGGAGGAGCGGGGCCTCTTCTGGCTGTACCGTGCCCTGGCGCTCGACCCACGGCACGCCGCCAGCCATCGGGCGCTGCTTGCCTATTACGAACGCACCAACAACCCGGCCAAGGCGGAGGAACATCGCCAGAAGCTGGCCGCGCCCGGCCAGGAGAAGTGAGGGTTCTCGGTACGAGAGTACGGAAAACGGCTGGTCGTCGACCTGTCCGCCAGAACGGACAACTTCACCGCAGCAGCTGCCGGAACCACTCCTCCCGCCCGGCGAGGTCCGGCGGTGCCAGGCGGCGGATGACGTCGAATTCGCGCCGCGCCTCCTCCTTCCGGCCCTGCTGAAGCAAGAACCCGACCCACGCCTGCCGCCCCGACACGTTGAACGGATCGACTTGTAGGAGCTTGCGGCAGCGGTCCCGCGCCTCGTCCAGCTGCCCGGTGCGGATCAGCAGGGCGACCAGGCTGACCTGGTAGTCCGGCATGTAGGGGTTGATCTCCACCGCCCGGCGCCAGTAGCCAAGAGCCTGGTCCGTTTGTCCCTCCGCCTGGGCCGCGCCGGCTGCCCAGGCCAGCAGCCGCCAGTTGCCCGGCCACCTGGCCAGCGCGATACGGGCCTCTGCCAGTGCTTCGGCATGCCGGTCCAGCAGCACCAGGGTCTGTGCCTTGCTCTCGCGCAACTCGATGTCCGTCGGATACTGGCCCAGGGCCGACTCCAGCAACCGCAGCGCATGCTCGCCGTGCCGTTCCGGCTGGAGCATGCCCGCGCTCATCAACTTCACCAGCCCCAGGCCCAGGGTGCGCTCGGCCTGGGGATCGCCCTCGGGAAAGCGGTCGTGGTAGAAATCCACGAAGCGGGCCCGGTCCGGGTCGAAAGCCGGCTCGGGCCGGTCCGTTCGCCGGCGCACGATGCGGTGATCGGTCGAGGCCGTGTGGGCAATGTCCGTACTGGTGTAGCGCGGCATGTGGCAGTCGATGCAGCTGTCCTGGGGGCTCGTCCGCCGGCGCTGGGGCAGCGGCACAGAACACACAAGCCCGAAGCGCAAGCGAGGGGAACTCTTCCTCTCGCTTGCGCTTCGGGCTTGTGTGGCCTCGTCGTGACATTGCAGGCACCTGGCGCGGTAGTACACCACCCGCTCGTCGGGCCCGACGCGGACGTGGGGGTCGTGGCAGGTGATGCAACCCATCTTCAATGTGCCGACCGGGCGTTGGAAGCACTTGCTCTGATACATCTGCTCGACGTGGTTGACCGCCTTGGCGTCCTCGCCGCTCTGTCGTGCCTCGACCAGCACCGCCCAGAAGTCGGCCAGGGGTAAGCCGGGCCTGTAGTCGAACAGGCCCCGCCCGGAACGAAGGAGGCGCGCTTCGCCTTCCAGGTGACACTGTTCGCACACCGCGTCGCGCAGCGGGGGAGACAAACGCGCGGGGTTGACGATGGTGTGATCCATGTCCCCCCGCACGTGCAGTTCGCCCGGCCCATGACAGCGTTCACAGCCGATCGCGTGCCCCTCGAACACCGGGGGCGTGAAGTGATCGGGGTGTTCGAGATCCTGGCGCACGCGGTTCGCGTGGCAGAACAGACAGGAGGCCGACACCACCCGCCCCGTCAGGGCCGACGGCACAAAACTCGGCGACAGGTCCCAGTGCTGCTTCTGCGCGTACCAGCTGATCGGCGTCTGCAGCAGGTAACCGTCCCGCTCGGTCAGGTAGGAGTAGCCTTTCGTCCCGGAGCCGATCACCCAGCGGACTTCGTGGGCCAGTTCGACCGCGGGCTTGCCCGCCTCGTCGAGCACGGCCTGCCGATGCCACACCTGCTCCCCCTGTCGATCCACCTGGAAGCGTCGGCCCAGGGCGGTGAAGGGGTTGTTGGTGTCCGGCGCGTAGCGCTGTCGATCGAGCAGGTCCGCGGCCGGGACCAGGGACCGCCCCATGGGATGGCGAGCATAGCTCTTGCCAATGTCCTCATGGCACCCGATGCACCCCGCATCGCCGACATAACGGACGTCCGGATCGATGTTCCGATAGGGGCCGGCATAGGTTCGACGTGGGTCGGGCAGCCCTGTTTCCGGTGACAGGGTGACCAGGTGATCAGGTGACAGGGTGACCAGGTATCGGCGCACCAGCCAGGCGCTCCCGAGGCCCAGGCTAACCAGCAGGACCAGTGCCGTCGCCTTTCGGAGCCAGGGTGACCAGGTGCCGGCGGAGGGCTTCCTTCCCGCTTGCGGGTCTTCTGGCTTCTGGTCACCTTGTCTGTCCGTCATCTGGTCACCTTGTCACCGGAAGCAGAGAGCAGGCGCAACTCCTCCTGGGCAATGGGTCGGGCGGGGAAATCCACCCCGGCGCCTGTGGCGAGTCGGCTGTCGCTACCCCACACCTCCAGGGCCGCGCGGAAGTGCTGGTGGGCGGCTTCCACGGCGCCGGACTCCAGGGCCAGCAGCCCGCGCAGTACTCGTAAGTCGGCCTCCTGACGCAGCAGCCCGGTCGGGCCGGCCAGGGGCCCCAGCTCATCGAACTGTCGGGAGGCCATGCCAGCCAGGCCCGCGAGACCAGCACCGGGGACCGGACGGGCCAGCACCGCGCCCCCGACCCGAAGCGCCATGGCCGTCCGCACCGGCAAGAGCTGTTTCGGAGAGATCTGAACCTGACGCAGTTGTTCGCTCAGCCTGTCCAGTTCCGCGTCCGCACCGGCATAGTCGCCGCAGGCCGCGGCTGCCCACGCCTGCAACGAATGGTAGGGCGCGAAGCCGATCACGGCCTCGTGCTCTGGTTCCAGCCAGGCGCGGACCTCGAAGGCCCGCCCGGCTCCCAGCATCAGGTCCAGCTGCATCAGCGCGCCGGCCTTGCCGAAGATCGCGGGATGCGACTCCAGCAGCATCTCGAGCGCCTGGCGTGACAGGCCGTGACGCAACGCCAGGCGGGCCCGGTCGAGGACAGCCGAGGGATCGGTCTTGCCCTGGGTATTGACGTCGTAGATCTCCCGCGCTCGGCCCACCTGCGTTTCCATGGTCTTCACGTCGGCCTGCAATGTGGACAGTCGCTCGGCGGCCGATGGCGCGTTGGGGCCGCGTTTCTTCGCCTCTTGCTCGGCAATCCGCAGCCGGGCGCGCAGATGGTCGAGGGTACGATCCAGCTGCCCCCCTTCATAGTGGAGCTGGGCCAGCCAGGCGTGCGCCTCGTCGAGGTCCGGCCGAAGGAGAGCCGCCTGTTCCAGGGCGGTCAGCGCCTGCGCGCGGCGAAGGGTGGCGAAGTCGGGCAGGGCGGCCTGCCAACTCTGCTCGCGCGTCTGCCGCGCCAGGCGAAGATAGGCTTCCCCCAGCAGCAGGAACGCGCTGGCATCATCGGGATTGGCGGACAATGCCCGGCGGGCGGCGCGCACGGCCAGCAGCAGCACCTCGGGCGGGCCGCGATCGCGCGATGCCAGGAACGCCGCGGCAAACTGTTCCGCCACCTGCTGGCCGCCGACTTCTGACTCCTGCCCTCGGACCTCTGACCTCTGACCTCCGGAAGAGACGGGGAGCAGCGGAGTGAGGTAGAGGCGCACGGCCAGGGCGCTTGCGGTTCCTGCAGCTTCGCTCCCCGGTCCCGATCCGGCCAGGCCCGTTGCCTGGGCCAGCAGCCATTGCGTCCCCAGTTCCACGCGCACGCGTTCGGCCATCAGGTCGAAGGTAAGCAGCTGCAGAGCCGCTTCTCCGCGATCGGGGGAGCGTTCGTCGCGGCGGCGGTAGAAGGGCTCGAACCTCCCCGGCAGCTGGGGCGCGCGCGAGCCAGTCAGCGGAGCCCGACGCTCTGGCTCGGGGTGATACGCGGCCTGCCGGCGATCGATGGCCTCCCAGGGAGAGGGCGACTCCGCGCCGGAACGCCGTCCGAACAGCGCGGCAGTGCCCTCCAGGGTCAGCAACTCCCACTCTTCCCCACCCTGGAGCAGGCAGCGATAGGCCTGGGTGGTTCGTCCCCCGTCGGGATCGTAGAGAAGGATGCGATCGATCTGGTAGGCGTCCAGCAGAGGCCCCAGCTCGCGCTCAGGACCGGAACCTTCGGGCTGGAGCAAGCAGCGCCTCATCCGGACAAAATCATCGGCCACCCGATCGAAGAGAGGCCAGCGTGAATCGAGGAAGCCTTTTTCGGCGGGGCAGAACCAGGCCAGGTGGTGGGCGGCCTCGGGACTGAAGGTCAAGGCAAAGCGAGTGGGTTGCGACTTCTGGTCCGCATGCCACGTTTCCAGTTGCCGGGCCAGCCGCACCAGGGAGCCGTCCGGCTCGACCGCCCAGCCGCGTGGCTGGTAGGGGGCGGGTTGCAGCCAGCCGGGCCAGGCCAGCGCCAGCAGGGCGAGCCCGGCCAACCCTCCGACTCCCCGGGCAACGGCCGCCAGCCATGGCAACGGGCGGGCCGCCCGTCGCCTGTGCGGCGGAAGAGCGACAGGCGGGCCGCCCGTCGCCATGCGTGCCCACTCCTGGAGATTCAGCGCCAGCATGGGCCCGGCCGCCACGACGAAGAATGGGATGGCGCGAGCCTGGTAGATACTCAGCGCCGCCAGGGCCAGCCAGACCAGCAACCGGCCGGGGTGCAGGGCCCGGCCACACAGGGCAAAGGAAGCCGCACCGGCCGCCAGGAGCAGGCAGTAGGCCCAGCCTCCGGGGCTGGCGAACGCAGGCGCAGTCAGGAACCGCGCTGCGAACGGGGAAACGACCAGCCCCTGCCCGAGCGGGTCCCGCATCAAGACCTGCTCAGCGTGCGACAATCCCAGCGGGATGGGCCAGGCGAACGTGTGGTAGTGGTAGGGTGTGAACAGGCAGGCAGCCAGCCCGGCCAGCGTCAGCAGCAGCAGCGTGCGGATCTCCCCGCGCCGGACGGAGCGTGCTCCACCGAGCAAGCGGCGCAGCACCTCGCCCAGGGCGTACAGCCCGACCAGGACGGGACCAAGAAGAAACCAGGCGTCCAGGTTGGCCCACAGGGCGAAGAGAGGCACCAGCAGCCAGCGCAGCGCGCGCGCCCTTTCAGCCCGGGAATCCTCGAGCAGCGAAGGCCGTTCGAGTAGATAGAGGGTCAGCACCATGCCGAGCAGCGATACCAAGGTAGGCTGGAGCAACAGCCAGGGGCCCAGCGCCAGGACCGCGCCGGCCGCGGCGAGGGCGAGTATCCCCACCCGTGTCCCTCGCCGGCGGAAACCGAAGAACAACCCCCCCAGGACGGTCACGAGGACGCACTTGGCGATAACCAGCGCCCGGCCGTCGCCAAGTTCATACAACCCGTACAGGATCGTATCCCATCCCCAGGAATGGTTCACCCAGAAGACGCCCCCGGTGGTGAAAGCGAAAGGGTCCGTTGCGCGCGGAGACTGTTCCTGGACTACCAACCGACCCGACGCGAGGTGCAACCACAGATCGCTGTTGTGGGCAGGTGTGGAAGCCAGAAGGAAGGCCAGCGCGGAAACGAGCACGGCAAAGAGCACATCGAGCGCTCCCGGTCTAAGAGCCGGCTCGGGAACGGAACCCTCGGAGCCTGAACGCTGCACGAGAGCAGCCGCTGGAGTGCATGCCGAGTCCGATCCTTCATCGGCTCCGGCAGAAGAGGGAAGCGGGATGGGAGGGACTGATTCCGGAGTCACGGAACTGCTCCCTGGGTTGAGGAAGAGAGGAGAACGGCGGGGACTCGGTTCGGCGCACTCGTTGCCGCTATTGTAAACGGACTCGCGTGCGGAACAAGGCGCCTGCCGCAGCCGCTTTGGGTTGCTGTCGAGCGCGCGGCCCGCCTTCGGGCTTCGGGCGGCGAGAATCGTTGCGATTGCCCCTCCGTGGCGATAGAATCCAGGCTCCGGTGTTGCAACCCGTGTCCGTGCAGCCGTCCCTCTGGACAACCTCCGCGGACTGTGGTCCCCTGGCAACCCGCGCCGGCGACCGAACCCTGCACCCGTCGAGGATACCCGTCATGGCGATTGTGTTTGCTTGCAAGTGCGGCCAGCAGCTTCAGGCGAAAGACGAACATGCAGGAAAGCACACGCGCTGCCCGAAATGCGGCTGCGAGGTGCCCATTCCCGCCATCGAGGAAGCTCCCGAGCCCGAGGTGAAGCCGCGCCCCGAAGCGGTGATGCGCCGACCACGCCCCGACGTCAGCCACCTGGAAGAGGACGACGAGCGCGAAAAGCGGCCGCGTTCGCGCCGTCGGCGCGAACCGGCGGGCACGAGCGGCGCGGCGATCTTCAGTCTGGTCCTGGGGCTGTTGTCCTTCTGTCTCTCGCTCCTGGCGGGTATCCCGGCCATCATCCTGGGCCTCGTCAGCCTGAGCGCCATCCGCAAAAGCGATGGCCGACTCGGAGGCAAGGGACTGGCCATCGGCGGCATCATCCTGGGAACGCTCGGAACGCTCTGCTCCGGGTCGGTCGGCGCCCTGGCCCTGATGGGGGTTCCGCAGATGCGGACGGCGGCGGCCCGTGCCCAGAGCCAGAACAACCTGGCGCAGTGCGCCCTGGCGATGCACAACTACAACGACACGTATAACCGGTTGCCGCCCGCCGTGGTATACGATCGCGACGGCAAGCCGCTGTACAGCTGGCGCGTCCTGATCCTGCCCTACCTCGATCAGGACCCGCTCTACAGGCAGTTCCACCTCGACGAGGCGTGGGACAGTCCACACAACAGCCAGCTCCTGTCGCAGATGCCCAAGGTCTACGCGCCGCCCGGCACGACCTCCCTGCAGTCGACCATGACCTACTATCAGGTCTTCGATGGACCCGGCGCTGCCTTCGACAGCGACAAGAGCAAGGGGCTTCGCCCGTTCCCGATGATACCCAGCACCATGGAGGGCGGGATAACCAGCCGCATCCCGATCACATTCATGGACGGGACGTCGAACACCATCCTGATCGCCGAGGGTGGAGAAGCGGTCCCCTGGAGCAAGCCGGTGGACCTGCGCTGGGACCCGAAGGGACCGCTGCCGAAGCTCGGCGGCCTCTTCGGCGGCGACTTCCATGTCGCCATGGCCGACGCTTCCCGCCGGAAGGTTCCGAAGAACACGCCCGAGGCCACCATCCGGGCCATGATCACAGCCAACGGTGGGGAGATCCTGAACCACTGCTGTCAACATGATTCACTTGCCTAACTGCTTTTGTATCCAT
>JRHI01001109.1_pt1 | contig 24516 bp, 21 predicted proteins | sample 215371 | NCBI WGS metagenome assembly JRHI01 (sample SAMN02929681, study PRJNA255918) | sediment metagenome | biome: cave system; feature: Ice Cave; material: Sediment; isolation source: sediment from deep within a dark volcanic ice cave with no known source of... ...
GTACTATACCATCTTGGAGGCAACGGTTACAGTAGAAGTAGCCAGGCTGGTGACTTCCGCAGCCGCGGGCGGACCTGCCGGCCTCTCAGCCGAACACGCCCTCAATCGCCTCACGCATGACGCCGGGGTAAAGGTGCCGGTAGCGCTTCCGCTGCTCTTCCGACTGGTGGCCTACCACTTCGTCGATCACCCGCTGGTCAACGCCCTGGCTCGCCAGGGCCGAGATGAACGAGTGCCGTAGCACGTGGTAGCCCCGCAGCACCTGCCACTTCGAGCCTTCCACCGTCCGCTTGAAATGATCGTGGGCCTCGTCCTTCGTGACCGCCGTGGGGCCTTCGCGCTTCGTCTTGCTCCGCGTCACCCGCTTCGACTGGCAGAACAGGAACGGGCTTTCCGGCCTCACCGCAAGCCACTCCCGCAGTACCTCGGCCAGCTTCGGGGTGAGGGGGGCCGTGCGGGTCGAGCGCTTGCCCTTGACGCGCTTCTTCTCCCGCACGGTGACAAGCCTGCCGGCCACGTCCACGTCGGTGGCCAGCGCCCGGAGCATCTCGCTGCGTCGCGCTCCCGTGTATGCGGCAAACGCCACCATCGGGTAGACCCACGGCAGCGTGCCGTGCCTGCGGACGTGCTGAAGGAATTCCTCGATCTCCGGCCGCGTCAGGTAGAGGGCCTCCCAGAGTACCTCCAGCCGGTCATCGTCCGGGTTCTCGGCCGCGATGATCGCCTCGATTTCCGCGAAGGTGCGGAACGGCTCTTTTTCTTCTTCCTTGGGGAACCGCAGCCCGCGACCGGGGAACGCCCCCTTGAGGAGGCCACCATGTACCGCCCAGTTCCAGCAGGCCCGGACGGTGGCGATCTCCTTCTTCATCGTGACTGGCGACAGGCCCTTCTTCCTGCGGCGGTCCACGTGGCCCTGAAGATCGAGCCGCGTCAGCGCCTGAATGCGGAAACGCTCGCCAATCGTTTCGGTAAACTGGTTCAGGTGGCTTTTCGCCGTGCCCAGAGAGTTCTCTTCGATGGTGCCGTTGGCGTGCGTGGCGAGGTAGTTGTCGAAGAGGTGCCGGGCGGTGATCGTCTCCGGCCTCACGGCGAGCACCGGGGCCTTGCCGCCGGCGGCCACGAATTCTTCCAGCGAAACGCCTTCCGGGATGCTGAGCCGGCCGCGTTCGATCAGCCCCAGCGTTTCGTCTACCTCGGCACCTTTGGCGAGAGCCTGAGCCTCCGGCACGTCGCCGACGGTGAAGTAGTACCGCCGCCCCTGGAAGCGGAACGTGCAGTAGTAAGCGTCGCCCTTTTTGCGGATACCAGCCATTTGCGTCTCCTTCGTGCGGAAACGCCCTGAAAACACCCTGTTGGCGGAAAATTGGCGGAAACCGAAGATGATTGTAGAGAAGGGCAAGGACCACGGCTAGCCGTAAATCCTTGCCCTTCAAGGTGCCGGAGACAGGACTTGAACCTGCACGACCAGTAAAGGTCACCAGGCCCTCAACCTGGCGCGTCTGCCAATTCCGCCACTCCGGCTCATGGTGCTTCCATAAGGTTATGGCGGAGCCGCACGAGAATCAAGCCTCTTTCCCGCTTGAATGCTGCCAGGGCGATGGTGCGGATCAGGAGGGACCGCCCATGAGGCCGTACCTCCCGACCCGACCCTCGCAGAGCCCCGATTCAGGGTTGCTTGATCTCGATCTTCACGCTGCTCTTTTCGCTCATCTCCACCAGGTTCTTGACCTTGTCGCGGTACTGGTCGGGCACCTTGTCCACGCCCTCGTACTTGTTGCTCGTCGTGCCGTCCTGCACCTGAATTTCGCCCACCTTGGCCTTGCCGTCGGCAACCGTGCCGTTAACCGTGATGATGAGCGAACCTTCCTGGTGTCGTGTCGTATAGCGGTCGCCAGTCCGGAACGTCGTGGTCATTACCCCGTTCCCGCCTGCTCCGGCCAGGAAACCCCCGCCCGGCGGGAACAACTGTGGCATTTGGGGCATCGGGAAATTGAAGTTCTGCATCTGGGGAGCCCCGAGAGGCGCTGGGAAGTTGGGCACGCGTGGCAGATTCGCCTGCGCCTCGGGGAGCGACAGGCCCTTGATCGTCTCGCGCTTGCCCTTGCGCAGGACCACTACATCGACCGGCTTGTTCGGCTTGATGTCTTCCAGATGCCTGGCGAGTTCGCCGACGTCGTCGGGGACAGGCTTGCCGTTCAGTTCGAGTAGGATGTCGTGCGCCTTGAGGCCGGCCTTGGCGGCGGGCGAATCGGGCTGCACCTCCTCGACGACGATGCCCTGCCCCTTCGGTAGATCGAGCTGTTCCGCGAGCGTCGCGCTCGGTTTCGTCGCGTTAACGCCCAGCCGCGAGCCACCGGAGAAGTCGAAGAAGCCAGGACCCCCTGGAAAAGCGCCGCGCATGTTAAAGCGGGCCCTTTCCATGCTCCGCTGCATGTCCATCATGCGCCGTGCGGTCTCGGCGTCGAGCCCCTGCTGCACCATGTGCTTGATCGCCTCGTCAGCGTCTGGGAATTCGGGCGTCGCCCCCGCCGGTGCCTTCTTCTCCTCGGCCCTGGGAGCCTCTTTCTTGGCGGCTTCCTTCTTGAGATCTTCCGTTTTCGGCTCTTCCTTCTTGGGCTCTTCCTTCCTGGGTTCTTCCTTTTTTGGCTCTTCTTTCTTGGGAGCCGGAGCAGCATTACCCTGGGAGAGCGCAACGCCCAGCGCCAGCAGCACCACCAGGATACCGTTCACTGCCCAGACCCACGACGCGCGTCGCGGTTTCTCGACCAACCTGGAACCTTGCAACGACATGGTCACCTCCAACAAAAGCCCGGGCCGGAACGTCCCGACCGGGTCGGCGACCCGGCGTCCTCCGGCGGTAGATGGATGGGATGATTGCCGTCCGGATCGCTGGCGCCCGTTCCTCACGAAGGACGGACCTCGATCCGGACACTCCCTTGTTCGCTCAACCCCACTAACGTTTTCACCTCGGCACGGAACTCCGCCGGCACCTGTTCCACGGTCTGATACTTCTGGCTGATACCGCCGGCCTGCACCACAATTTCGTTGATGCAGCAACGCCCGCCCGAGGTCGTGCCTGCGAGCGTGATGAAGACGCCGTTCTCCTGGTGCCAGGCAAAGAACCCGTCACCCGCTCGGAGCAGTGTCGTCACGGATTCTCCCGCGTGAGGCTGGCTCGGCGGCGCCGGTGGCACAAGGCCAGGCACGAGCGCCGGTCCGGCGGGGGGGCCGGTCAATCGCCGGTCCGGTTCCGCTTGAGGGACGACCAGACCGTGGACGAGTTCCCTTCGTCGTTTGCGCAGCACGACGACGTCAACAGGGACGCCGATCGGCAGGTTGGCCGGCGGTTCTGACAGCACTGCGGCGCTGCTGGGCACGGCTCGACTGTCAATGGACAACAGGATGTCGTGTACCTTGATGCCGGCGCCTGCCGCCGGTGTACCAGGCAGCACCTCCTCGACGACCAGCCCAGTCCCCGTGGGCAGGTCCAGTTGCTCGGCCACGGTCGCGTTCGGTGAGGCGATGCGCAGGCCCAGGCGGCCCCATGCCATCGGCCTCGCTACGGCTGGGAGCGCCTGGGCTGACTCTGGCGGCCCCCTATCCTGCACCATCGCTTTCCCACTCCCGGAAGTGGTCGCCTGGACTTCCTGCTTCTCAGCCTTGTTCTCCGGCTGATTGGCGAACGACGACACCATGGCCGGCGGAGTGGCAACCGGGGCCGTTATCGTCTCAAGCCTCACTGCGGAGCCCAGGAGGGCGAGCGTCGCCAGACTGCCCACTGCCGTGCAAGACCACAGAGCGGGACACGCCGTCTCCACGGGCATGGGCGCCCGCAAGAGCATGGTCACTCGCTGGAACAGGTCGGAGGGCGTGCCGGTCACCCCGGTAGCACCGACAGGGGCGCGCGGCGCCCTGGTCAGCAAGAGCAGGAACTCGGCGTAATCCTCGGGCCTCTCTTCTCGGCAAGCAACTGCGGCGTCGGCGATGAACTCCTGGCACACACCGACCTCGCGACGCAGCCACCAGAACCACGGCAGGTAATAGTAGACCAGTTGGCCCAAACCGAGGAGCAAGCAAGTCCACGGATCGCGCCGTTCCAGGTGGGTCGCTTCGTGGATGAGCACCCATCGCAGCGCAGCGCTTCTTGCGGCACAGAGCGAATCCGGCAGGACGATTGTGGGGCGCCACAGGCCGCAGCTGACCGGCATGCGAAGGCGGCGCGACACGAGCAACCGCGGTCGTCGAGGGCCGGGTCGCAATTCAGCCAGGAGGCTCTGGAGTGCCGCGCCGGCTGGCCTCGCCTGTTGAAGCAATCGCCAGAGCGCCAGGTGTCCCAGCAACCAGCGGACCGCCATGAAGCCGGCGCCGAGTGCGTAGGCGACGCCCAGCCACGCCAGCACACTCCCCTTCGAGAACGGCAGCGTACCAGCGCCGATGTGGAAAGCAGCACGCTCCGACCTGCCAGCGGCGGCCGGGTGTTCTGGAACGGGCGGCGGTTCGAGCGCGACGGAGGAACTCGGCGACCCTGGTTCGGCACGCGCCGGTCCTGGGGCAAGGACAGGGCCCGGCGGCACGGCAGCTGGTGGTGCCGGCGGCCCTGGCACTTTCGCAGGCTTCGCTCTGGGAGTCTCGACAGCCCCGGGCGCTTGTGCCCGACTTGCCTGCACAGGTTCGTTGCCCGCGGCGGTCGATGTCTCGGTGGTCGTCCTCCTTTCGGGGACAGATATGCTGAAGACCAGCCAGGACGGTCCGAGATTAAGCAGCGCCAGCACCAACGCCGCCACGACGCCACACTCGCCCAGACGTTGTCGGCGGGCCGGCTGACGCGTGCGGCGCAGCAGGCCCCATACGATAAGCAACAGCAGGCCGCCCCCGACCGCGCTGCGGCATAACCATTCCCCGGCAGTAGGCCACGACCAGGACATGGCACCTTCCTTCCGGTGTCAACGGCCCTGCCGCTTGCGGCGAGCCTCGGCGATGAGTACGTGCATCCGCTCCAGCTCTTCCGGCGAAACCCGTTCACTGCGCAGCAAGCTATGCACCAGCTGCGACGCGGCACCGTCGAAGACGCGATCGAGGAACCGTGCCGTGCTGTCGTCGCGGTCGAAGCACGGTGTATAGACGAAGGTTCGCCCCTCGACGTGATGATTGACCAGCCCCTTTTTCTCTTCCATGATGCGGAGCAGCGTCTGGATCGTGTTATAGGCCAGGTCCGCTCGGTCGCGCGCCAATTCCTGATGAACGTCGCGCACACTCGCTGGCCCGCGCTCCCAGAGCACCTTCAAGATCTCCAGTTCCCGCGGCGTCGGCGTCGACATGTCCTTCACGACTCGGCACCTCATCTCAGAAAGAATAAAGCCTAAAGCCTTAGGTATTAGAACCGCTGCACCATGTGTTGTCAATAGGGCATGCGATGGTTTCCGTTCTTGACAAGCTCCCCGCCTTCCTGCACGCTGGCGGGAACAGCAACGCACCCCAAGAGGAAGCGGCGGTGGCGACACCAGTGGTCCTGATCCCCGGCGACGGTATTGGTCCGGAAGTGACGGCGGCGATGCAAGCCGTCGTGGAGGCGGCCGGTGCGCGCCTCACCTGGATCGAAGCCTGCGCGGGCGTCGACGCCGCCGAGCGCTTCGGCGATCCGCTGCCAGCCGCCACTCTCGATCTCATCCGCCGTTATCGCGTCGCTCTCAAGGGGCCGTGCTCCACGCCCATCGGCAAGGGCTTTCGTTCCATCAACGTCCGCTTGCGCAAGGAACTCGACCTGTACGCCAGCGTCCGGCCGGTGCGCACTCTACCGGGTGTTCAAGTGCCTTACCGCGACGTCGATCTTGTCGTCGTCCGCGAAAACACCGAGGGCCTTTATTCGGGCATGGAGCACGTCGTTGTCTCGGGCGTGGTCGAGAGCCTGCGCCTCGTGACGCGCACGGCGTCCGAGCGCATCGTGCGCTACGCCTTCGAGCTGGCCCGCGGACAGGGACGCCGGCGGGTCACGTTCTGCCACAAGGCGGACGTGCTGCCGCTTAGCGACGGCCTGTTCCTCGCTACGGCCCGCGCGGTGGCGGACGATTTTCCGTTCCTGGAGTTCCAGGAATTGCACGTGGACGCGCTGTGCCTGCAGCTGGCGCTGGAACCGGCCCAGTTCGACGTGCTGGTCATGGAGAACCTGTTCGGCGACGTCATCAGCGACCTGTGCGCCGGTCTTGTCGGCGGCCTTGGCCTGGTGCCCGGCGCCAATCTCGGCAGCCGGTACGCAGTCTTCGAGGCGGTCCACGGCAGCGCGCCGGACATCGCGGGCAAGGGCCTGGCGAATCCGATCGCGCTGATCCGTTCGGCGGCGATGCTGCTGGAGCACATTGGCCAGCGAACGGCTGCGCGAAAGATCGAGGAGTCGGTTGGCCGTACCCTGGCGTCGGGGCGCGGCCTGACGCGCGACCTGGGTGGCGAGGGCAATACGAAAACGCTGACGGAGCAACTGGTCGCCAATCTGAACTGACTCGCCAGCGGGGTAGTGACGTCCTCGCTAACCCGCGAGCTAACCGCGGCGTGGGAGATTTGACGATGGCTCTGCGGGTGACGCTGATTCAGGGCGGCGGCATGGGGTTGGACCAGGTGCCGGCTGTGCAGCGCATCCTCGCGGCGGCCGGTGTTGCCATCGACTGGGACGAACACCTCGCCGGGCTCGCCGCCATTCAGAACGGCCTGCCCCCGCTGCCGCCGACCATCCACGATTCGGTGCGCCAGACCGGGCGCGCCCTCAAGACGAAGTTGCTGTCGCCAGCGGCGCCCTCGTCCGGTTCGGCAGATGGACGCGCGGGAAACTTCAATGTCCGCTTCCGCCGGGAGATGGGCCTGTTCGCCTCGGTGCGACCGCTAAAGAATCTGCGCGGTCTGCCGGCGCGTTTCCAGGGCGTGGACATGCTCGTCATCCGCGAGTTGACCGAGGACCTCTACGCGGCAATCGAACACGAGATTGTCCCAGGTGTCGTGCAGAGTATTAAGGTGGTGACCGAAACCGCCTGCCGGCGCTTCTTGCGCTTCGGCTTCGACTGGGCACGGAACGCCGGTCGCAAAAGCGTCTGCTGCGTTCACAAGGCGAACATCCTGAAGCTGGCCGACGGCTTGTTCCTCGAGGCATTTCGCGCGACGGCCCGCGAGTATCCCGATCTGCAAACGCGCGAATTGATCGTCGATAACTGCTGTATGCAAATGGTGTCGCGGCCGCAGCAGTTCGACGTGCTTGTCATGGGTAACCTGTATGGCGACCTCGTCAGCGACCTCGCCGCCGGTGTTGTCGGCGGGATAAGCGCCACGCACGGCATCAACGTGGGCGACGGCGTCCGTGTCTATGAGTCGTTCCACGGCGGCAGCCGCGAGGCAGTTGGGGCGGACCGCGCCAATCCGCTGCCGTTGCTCCTGCCGGCCCTCGACCTGCTCGAATCCGCGGGCGAGTCGGCCGCGGCCCGACATATCCTGAGCGCAGTGGAGACCGTGTTGAAGGATCGACGGCTCTTGACCGCGGATCTCGGTGGCAGCGCCACAACGACGGCCGTGACCGAAGCGATCCTTGACGCACTGCGCAAGGGTGATCCTGGTGTGAGCAGAGAAGGAAGCGACAACTCGCGCGAACGAGCGTAGAATTGCAGCGGGTGGCCGAAAAGCCGCGTGGTGGAATGGCAGACACAAGGGACTTAAAATCCCTTGGGGGGTGACCCCCGTGCGGGTTCAAGTCCCGCCGCGGCTACTGAATCACCCTGCATGATTCGGCAGCAAACAAGCCCGACGCGCCAGCAAGAGACTGCTTCCTTCGCTGGCGCATCACGCTTGTGTGCTGTCCGCTGCGCGTCGCAGCTACACAAGCCGCACGTACACTCCAGCGTCTACGCATCTTTCCCGCTTTGCAGCAGCGGGCGGGTCGTCGCCAGCACGGCGCCACTCATCTCACCCGCGAGATATAACCGGGCGACCCCGGGCGGCACGCCCCAGCGCGTCAGAGCCAGCGAGGACAGGTCGGCCGTGTTTGGGTCATCGTCGTACAGGGGCAAAGCCAATACATCGACCGCTTCGTGGGCCGCCAGCCACGCCACTCCACCGATCAGGCGGCGCAGCGCCGGTCGTGCTTCGGGGCCCACTCCCCCGACCTGGTGCAGGGACCAGACGCGCACTGGCCAGCCCGCGCGCGGCAGCCATGGTATCAACGCGCCGACGAGTTGGAGGTGCCATGGCAGGCCGACGAAGACCTGGGGATCATGTCGGCGGAGTGCTGCCCAGGCGATGCTCCGGCCCCGACGCTGCAAGAACAAACCATCGTGTCCTGCGATGGCGTCGACCAGGGTATAGCGCTTTTGCAACTCCGCGTCGACGTCGAGAGGCAGCGGCTCGCCGGAGACGTGTTGTTCTAGCGTGTCCGCCGGCCGCTGCCGGGCGATCCGGGGAAGGAGGAGGTGATAGAGCAAGCGCCGCGGCTGAACGACGAAGCCTTCGCTCTCGAAGAGCTGGCGGCTGGGATGGTTATCCTCGACGATGTAACTGTAGAACAGCCGGACTTCGGTCGCCTGCCGGCGCGCGGTCCGCACCAGGAGTCGCCCCACGCCTCGACCGCGGTGCTCGGGCGCAACCATGAGATCGCAGATGTAGGCCGCCGGCTGCCAACCGTGTCCGCCAAGCCAAAGCTGCTTGCAAGCGAGAGTGAGCGAACCGACGATTTCACCGCCATACTCCGCCGCCAGCACCTGAGCCGACGAGTGGAGGCGACAGCGTTCCCAGAACTTCTGCCGTTCGTGATAAAAGCGTAACGCCTGCCCCTGCGGACAGCGAGGGGCCAAAGCGCAGAGGGCCGCGTTATCCCGGCCAGGTTCCGCCAGGCGCACCGAACAGCTTTCCGTGAATGGACTGCTGGTCACAGCAGAGATTGGAGTTCCTGCTCACTCAATTCGCGAATGAAATTGCAACCTAGCGCCCGCCGGCCGTGGTCACGCAACTGGACGTGGACGACACAGGCCAGGATCGTGGTTGTTGCCTGACCGGCGTCGCCATGCAGATCCAGGCTAAGAAGAGCTCCGGTTTCGACAAGACTCTCGACGAGCAAGCCGATGCCGCTGGGCGAGATGTTCAGCACCTCGGCAGGGAACGATTGCACCTCGGCGGCGGTGGCCAACTGGCAAGTTGCGCGCACCCGACAAGGCAAGCGTGTCCACTCGCGCGGATCGTGCGGCGCGGGCGGTCGCTGGGGCTTGACGCCGAAGGCAGCCAGTTCGGCGTATCCAAGTTCGCGGGCAAAAGTGCAGCCAACACCCCAATCGCCGCCTGCGCGGATGCCGAGGTGGGCGACACAGGCGAGAACGCTCTGGGCGGCATCCCCGACCGTGGCTGGCAGGTCGATGGCCAGCATGGCGCCCGGCTCGAAGGGACGTGGAAGCACAAGGTGGATGCCGCTGCGCGAGATGTTCCGCACCTGTGCGGTCAGACGCACCGCCGCGGCACCGTGGACGGGGAGCAGGGTCGTTTCCACGGTCGATGGATAACGGGCCCGCACCCGACGCTCCTCCGTGGTTTTTTCGCCGGGCTCGGCCTGGGTAGTGGGGGAGGGACGGGCCACCATGCGGCGGAGCAAGGATACGGTTTGCTTCAGCATGCTTATCTCGACCATTAGATTGCGCAGAGTCTCCACTTCGACCGTAGGTCACGGACGGCCCTGTGTCAATGGCTCGAACGGGCCGCGGCGCTCTCCCGCAGCGCGCTCAAGGGCGTTTTTCACCCGTTGCTCGTGCCCTGGGCTGGGGCGCCGTTCACTCGTCCGGAATGACCTGGCCGTCGCTGCGATTGGCCAGCAGCGCCAGCGTCGTCGCCCGGATGGAGACGGGCAGTATGCGGACACTTCCGTCGGCCATCACAAATTGGCAAGTTCCCGGGTGGTAGCTGCCGAAGCGCCAGCCGGTATCGCGCGGCGACCTTGCCAGCTCCATGCCCGGACCCGCGCCGCGGGTCGAGCAGCTCGGATAGTCGCCGTTGTAGGTCGAACTGTCGAGCCAGCCGACGCCGAACGTGTTCAACGGTACGTGCTTTTCGCCAACAAGGAACGTGTTGCTCAGGCCATCGGTGATTTGCGTGAAGCGGATGCCACAACCTCCCAACTGGAAGGTGCCATCAGGCTCGAAGGCGCTTCACATCACCAGACCTTGCGTGCCCGCATTCACGGCATAATCGCACAGGGCGCCCGGCACGTTGGGAGCATCGGCCGGGCCGTCGCTCGGACTATCGCCAGAGATGCTGGCCAGGGGCGGCGTCGAGCGTGCCCTTCGTGAAGGGCAGAAGTAGTTCGGCACTGACGACACCCGGGCCTCCTCCGACTGTTGGTAGTACGTGCGGCCCAGGTCCCAGCGGCGGTGCAGGTTTTCCTGCTCCATGAAAGGCAGGATGAGCACGGCCCAGGTGGCGCCCTGCTTGTTGAGCGTGGCCGGCGGCAGCGTCTCGTAATCGAGGTGGTAGTGGTGCATCGCCAGGCCGATCTGCTTCAAGTTGTTGGCACAGCTTGTCCGGTTGGCCGCCTCGCGCACCTGTTGCACGGCCGGCAGGAGCAGGCCCATGAGCAGGGCCAGGATCGCGATGACCACGACCATTTCCACCAGCGTGAAGCCGCCTGGTCGGCGGCCGCGCGGAACCGGCAACATTGCGTTTCCTCCTTCAGGTTGCGGGCGCCTCGGAGTCAGCGAACCACAATCATCCACCGCGGCAACTGCAGCTGGAACGTGCCACGGGCACCGCAGGCCGCGGCCGGCAATTCCAGTCGCAGGTACTGGTACCCGGTCGGCGGTATTTCAAAGAAAAGCAGGTCATCAACGTGCCCGGCCGGGGCCAGCGTGGCGCGATGCACGTGGCCGACGACCTCGGTGCCCGAGGCAATCGTCCGCAGGCGATACGATCGACCGCAGTTATCACTCAGCTGGGCATGATCGGCATCGTGTCCGGGTCCGTCGTCGCCCCAGCTCTGGTACGGAATCCGTCTAGCCGCCCCGACGTTGTAGGTCCGCAGGCCGATTGCCAGGCAACGCTCCCGAACGGCACGAGTCTGGCCGGCGTGCTTGACGTCCACCCAGCCGACGACGGCGGAGGTTAGCCGTAAGCGCACGTCGCCCTGCTGCACCGCCTCCTTGCTCGCATCGACCCAGGGCTGTCCTGCCGTGGCATCGAGACCATGAACATTCCCCTTGCCGACAGCGACGGCGCTGGGGCCGGTTGGTTGAACCGGTTCGATCGCTGCGGGCACTCGCGTTGGATTCAGCAAAGTTGGCCAGAAGGTACCGACGAGAAGGACCGCGCTGCTGAGAATGGTGCCAAGAACCGCCAGGACAGGCCGGCGCTCGGCGACCACGGCCGTTACCAGGGCGAGGAGGCCGAGGCCCAGGCCGAGCCCGCCGAGCGGCAGCGTCAGACCCTCCGATTGTGAGGACGCGCCGCACAGGAGACCGAAGCTACCCATGCAAAAGGAGGCCAGCCCGAGGTAACTCACACGCCGTTCCGGCGGAAACGACGACACCTCCGCGAATGGCGGAGGTGCGGACGTTTCCACGGCTGGGGCGTCGGCGAAGCTCGGTTGCTCGTGTGCCGTCACCACGGATAGGTCGGTGCGGGTGCCGGCCAGCGCGGTGGGCGTGGTCGTGGACACCGACTCGACGGTCGGCACAAGTGTGAAACTGTTGCCGCAGCGCGGACAGGGGATGCTCCAGCCGGCCGCGCGCTCGGGGGCACGAACCTTGCGGTGACAGAAAACACACTCGGCAATGAAAGACATGACTGGTCGATTACTCGGGGCGAGTAGCCGGTTGCCCCCTCTCCTCTTCTCCGGTGGTTGTCATCATGTTCCATGCCAGCCTGCGATGCAAGGAAAAAACCGCGCCAGGCCCCCCCTCGTCCTTCCGCCCTCCCCCCACTTGCGGGTTAGCGATGTGGATCTCTAACCCGCAAGTGGGTGAGGCGTCATTTCTCCTTCAGCGACAGCAGCCAGACGTTGCGGAACTGCACCGGGTTGCCGTGGTATTGCAGCATGATCGGCCCTGGCTGGCAGGGATCGCCGCCCATGCCAGCGCGCGTGTTGTCCACTGGGATCTTCACATCATCCTGGATCTTGGTGCCGTTCTGGTAGACAGTCATCCGCGCTGGCTCGACTTTCTTGCCGTTTTCGCATTTCGGGCTATGGAACTCGATGTCGTAGCTCTGCCACACCGTTGGCGCCTCGCAAGCATTGACCAGGGGGGCCGAAACTTCGTAAATGGCGCCGCAGTCATTGTTTTTGCTCTCCAGACCGTAGCTGTCGAGGACCTGCACCTCGTAGCGGCCCTGGACGTAAACGCCGCTGTTTCCGCGTGCTTGGCCCGTCTTGTCCGGCAGGTAGGGGACGCGGAACTCGACGTGCAGCTGGAAACTGCCCTCGAACTTCTGCTTCGTGATGATGTCGCTGCCATCGGACTGGGCGGCGTTGCCTTCCACCAGTTTCCACGGCGCCGGCTCCTTGCCGTCGCGCTTTAACCAGCCGTCGAGGCTCTTACCGTCGAAGAGTATGACGGCGCCCTTCGGCGGCGGCGGGCACTTGACATCCATCTTGTCCTCCGGCTTGTTTAATTTCAGATCGCTGATGTCGCCATACTGGCCGTGGGCGGCGGTCGTTATGAGCAGCGCCAGCAGCCCGGCCAGCAGCAGGGACACACGTTGCATAGGTCGATTCTCCTGTTGCAAGGAACTGGATGGATCTCGTCCGGCGGACTCCGCAGGTGGGCGCCGGAGGGCGGGCCCGCATGCCACCACATGGCGGGGAGCCGGGCAAAAGGATCGCGCAAAGGGGCTGGGGACATTGCTTGACCCGTTGAGGGGAGTATGATGGTTTCGGAACGGGAGCAACTTCCGCGGCAGGAACCTGGATCAAACCGATGCGCGAACTCCTTACCGAACTCACCGCGGTCCTCAGCCAGGGCCGCGATTGCGTCTACTGTGCGGTAGTCGAAACGCGAGGCTCCACGCCGCAGAAGGCGGGTGCAGCGATGCTGGTGTTCCCCGACGGCAGCCAGCGCGGCACACTCGGTGGTGGTTGCGTCGAGGCCGAGGTGAAACAGCGGGCTCTCGGCGTCCTCCACGGCGGCGGCGGTCGGGCCGAGGTGCTGACCTTCTGTCTCGACGACAACTACGGCTGGGACGATGGCCTGATCTGCGGCGGCCGCATGACGATTCTCGCCGCACCGCTTCGCCGCGAGGGTGCCGGAGATCCGCGCCGCGTCCTTGACTACTATCGCCACTTCCAGGAACTGCTCGAGTCGGGCCATGGTTGTACCGAGGCCGTCGTGCTGGACAATGCTGACGAACTTCCGGTGGGGCAGCGCTATCTCTTCGATGGCACCGGCAGGCCCGCGGCGCTGCTGGCCGATGGGCCATTGCCGGAGGTAGTGACACAGCATTTGACGCCGCTGGCGGAACGGCCGCGGCCGGCGGTGCGGCACGGCATTGCATACCTGCCCACATTGCCGCGTATCACGCTCCTCATTGTCGGTGGCGGACACGTTGGCCAGGCGGTGGCCCGGCTGGCGGCCGATGTCGATTTCGACGTCTGGGTCCTCGATGACCGCGCTCAGTATGCCTGCCGGGACCGCTTTCCCACCGCGAACCGCCTGCTCGTTGGCGACATCGGCAGCACGCTGCGCGAACTGGCCCAGGAGGCCATCACGCCTTCGACCTATTGCCTCATCGTGACGCGCGGCCACGGTCACGATGAGGAAGCACTCTACCACCTGGCGACGACGCCGGCCGGCTACGTGGGCATGATCGGCAGTAAACGCAAGATTCGGCTGATCTACGACGATCTTCTCGCCCGGGGCCTTCTGGAGGAAACACTGGCCCGCGTCCACGCTCCTCTTGGCTTCGCCATTGGTTCGCAGACGGTCCCGGAAATCGCCATCAGCATTGTCGCGGAGCTGATTGCCTGCCGGAACCTGGGTCATTCCATTCCTGAGGCGCGTGTGCGCGTCAAAAGTGGAGCCGGGCACGCATGACCTTCGCCATTCTGCCGGCCTGCGGCCAGAGCAGCCGGATGGGCCGGCCCAAGCTGGCGCTGCCCCTGGGCGACCGCACCGTCCTGGAGCATGCCATCTCCGCCTTGCGCGACGCCGGGGTGGGGCCCGTGCTGGTAGTCGTCGGTCCGCACGTCGCGGACCTGGGGGCACTGGCCGAGGCGGCCGGCGCGGCCGTGTTGCGGCTGAAGCGGGAGACACCGGACATGCGGTCCACGGTAGAGGCGGGGCTGTGCTGGTTGGAGGAACGGTTGTGTCCGGGACCCGACGATGACTGGCTCCTTTGTCCGGCGGACCATCCGGCACTGGACCCCGGCGTCATCCGGCAGCTGCGGGCGAAGCGGCTCGAGGCGCCGGCGCAGACGATCTTCATTCCCACCTTCGAGGGACGGCGCGGGCATCCCGCCCTGATCGCGTGGCGGCACGTGGCGGGAATGCGCGGCCTCATGCCTGGAATGGGACTGAACATGTACCTGCGGCGGCAGGCGACGGCTACGCGGGAAGTACCGGTGGCGTCGGCGGGAGTGCTGCTGGACCTGGATACACCGGAGGATTACGAGCGCTTGCGCTCGAGCATCTGCTGAGCCACAAGGGGCTATAGGCGTTCCCCCAGTTCCGCCAACAGACGCACCACCTCCTCGACGTCGCCTCCAGACGTCCGCCAATTCACAAAGCAGAATCGCAGGGCAACCCGCCCTCGCAGGCGTGTTGAGGAAAGGAAAGCTCGCCCGGTTTCGCGCAACTTCCCGAGCAGTGCCAGGTTCATCTTATCCAGGCGTTCCTCGTCCTGCGTCGTCGCGCCGTGGAAACCCCGCGGCATGTAGCGGAAGCACACCACGCTCAACTGCCGAGGCGACAGCACCTCGAAGCTGGGCGACCGCCTGATCATAGCCTCCGCATGATCCGCCAGCGCGCAACAGTGCGCCACGAGGTCGCGGAACCAGGCGACGCCCAGGGTCTTAACGGACAGCCACACCTTTAGCGCCCGGAAACGCCGCGTCAGCGCCAGGCCCTGGTCGGCAAAGTTGACCTCATCACCGTCTGGCTCGACGTCTTGCATGTACTCCGGCCGCAAGGCGAAGGTCTCCCCCAGCAGCCGGCCGCACCGCACGAGCAAACAGCCGGCCTCGAACGCCTGGGCAAACCATTTATGCGGATCGAGCGTGATCGAATCGGCACGCTCGATGCCCGCGAGGAGTCGCCTCTCCCCGGGCACCAGGACTGCAGGCCAACCATAGGCCGCATCGACGTGCAACCACAGCCCCTCGTCGCCGCAGACGTCCGCGATACGGACCAGTGGATCGACCGTGCCGGTGTTCGTGGCCCCGGCGTTGACGACGACTGCCCACGGCAACAGGCGGTTCGCTCGGTCGTGCCGCACCATTTCGGCGAGCAGTCCCGGTTGCAGGCGGAAGTGCTCGTCGGCTGGAACGGGGCGTAGCTGCTGGGGATGCAGACCGAGGACCTTCGCGGCCCGATCCACCGACCAATGCCGCTGTTCCGACAGGTACAACACCGCGCGGGGTCGGTCGGCGAACTCAAGTCGTTCCCGTGCGACCACCAGGGCCGTCAGCGTCGCCTCGGATCCGCCCCCGGTCAGCAGGCCGCCCGCTTCGAGCGGATAGCCGAGAAACTCCTTGAACCAATCGAGGACGAGCAGCTCCACCATTGCAGGGCCGCTCGCCTCCAGCCAGACGCCGGCGAAAAAGTTGGTGCCAGCGCAGAGCAGGTCGCCGAGGACAGACAGGAAGCTCGGCGCTCCCGGCACGAACGCCAGGAAACGCGGATGGTTCACCCGGAACGAGAACGGGGCGACCTTTTCATCGAACTCCGCCAGCACTTCGGCGAATGGCCGGCCCTGTTCGGGCGGCGGCTCGCGCAGCAGGTTCTCCGCTGCGGCCCGCGACAGGGTGCGGCCGATGGGCTGCTCCGGCAGCGTGGCCCAGTGGCGCAGCAACCAATCGAGCACCTGCTGGCCATGCGCGTGCAGTGCCTCGGTGTCAGGGTGCGGCAGTGGTTGCAGCGGATCGCGGGACAAGGGTCGTCGTTAGTCGCGATGGGCCTGGCGCAGATGTTCCGCGACGCGATCGGGAGCGATGTGCCAGCCGCAATCGTCGCAGGTTGGGGCCTTTTCGTAACAACCGTCACAGTAAAGTGGCCCACCGTGAAAGAACTGCTCCAGCCGAGAGTGATCGTCGGGAGACAGGTCGCCGGAGTCGCGCGGCAGGGGCAATTCATCCCCGCAACCATCGCAATGGCTCAGGTTAAGCTGCTTCAGTAGCGGCGCGTAGTGATCGTGCAGGCCGCGCGGCACCACGCCCCTGCCGACGCACAATGGGCAGGCCATACCCAGCTGCGCCTCGATTGCCTTGCGGATGAAAGCGCTCTTGTTAGGCAGCTTGTTGAGCAGCTCTGCCAGCTCTTTTTCCACCTTGAAGGCAACAACGGCGGTCTTGGGAGCTTTTTGGACCATGAACGACACCTGCATCGGAGGAACGGGCCTAGCTTCACTCCTTCAGTTTACGGCCCAGTGAAAGGCCCCGCAAGCGCGTCTCTGGTTTCTGCGCTGATTCGTCTCCCGGCTCTTGCCCTCCAACCGCACCCGGTGTAGCTTGACGCTGCCCTGCCCATCCTTCGTGCCGGAGACCCGATGATGAAACGATTGTTCGCGCTGGCGTTCTTCCTTGGCGTCTTGCTGTTGCCCGCTTTGGCGCCCAGCGCTCCCCAGGCACCCCCCGGCCCTGTCGCCGACCTGGTGCTCCGCAATGGAAAGATCTGGACTGGCTGCAAGGACCGGCCGGAAGCCGAGGCATTGGCGGTCCAGGGTACTCGCATCGTCGCAGTCGGCACGAACGTCGAGGTTCAACGACTCGCGGGAGCGCGGACACGCACCCTCGACCTGCATGGCCGCCGGGTGGTGCCGGGCTTTTACGACAGTCACGTCCACCTGCTCGGCTCCGGCCTGCGTCTGGCCGAGGTTGCCCTGAAGGACGCCGCGGATGAGGCCGAGTTTGGCCGGCGTCTCCGCGAGTTCGACCAGAAGTTGCCGCGCGACCGCTGGCTGGTGGGCGGTGAGTGGGACCACGACCGTACGTTCCATGGCACCTTGCCGACCGCGGAACTCCTCGACAAGTACGTTCCCGACCGCGCGGTCTTCCTGCGCCGCTACGACGGCCACATGGGAGTCGTCGACAGTCGCGTCCTGAAGCTGGCCGGCATCACGGAGAAGACGCCTGACCCAGCCGGCGGCGTCATCTACCGCAGGCTAGGCAGCCAGGAGCCGAGCGGCGTCCTGCGCGACAACGCCATGGACCTGGTGACGCGGCTGATCCCGGTGCCATCGGAGCAGGAAATCGTCGAGGCCGTCCGCGCCGCGCTGGCCGAGGCTCGATCCGTGGGTGTAACGAGCATGCAGGACATGGACGGCAGCGACGCTGCGACGCGCATGAAACTGTACCGACTGTATCAGCAGCTGGCACGGTCCGGCGACCTGACAGCACGCATCGATCTCCGCTGGCCGCTGAGTGCCTGGAAGGAATTGCTCCAGCTGGCGGCGAAGGTCGGGCAGGATGACGACTGGGTCAAGGTGGGCGGCGTCAAGGGCTTCGTGGACGGCTCGCTCGGTTCCAGCACAGGGAAGATGTACGAACCGTACCTCAACGAACCGAGTAGCACCGGCGTGTACGTCACGCCTCTCGACGCGCTGCACCAGCAGATTCGCGACGCCGACCGCGCCGGGCTTTCCGTTGCCGTCCATGCTATCGGCGATCGGGCCAACGCCGAATTGCTGGACATCTTCGCCGAGGTGGCGAAAGAGAACGGGCCGCGCGATCGACGCTTCCGCGTCGAACACGCACAACACCTGCGGCCGGCGGATTATCGCCGCTTTCAGGAGCTGGGCGTCATCGCCTCCATGCAGCCGTACCATGCCATCGACGATGGCCGCTGGGCCGAGGGCCGAATCGGGCCGCGCCGCTGCGCCTCGTCCTATGCCTGCCGTTCGCTCCTGGACGCCGGCGCGCAGCTGGCGTTTGGCTCCGACTGGTCGGTGGCCCCTCTTAACCCGCTGCTGGGTATCGACGCCGCTGTCACCCGGCGCACGCTCGACGGCAAGCATCCCGGGGGCTGGTTCCCGGAGCAGAAGATCGGCGTAGCCGAGGCAATCAAAGCCTTCACTCTGACTTCCGCCTACGCGGCTTTCGAGGAGAAGGACCGTGGCTCGCTGGAGCCAGGCAAGCTGGCCGACCTCGCCGTGCTATCGCGCGACATCCTGGCTCCGTCGGAACGCGACCACATCGCCCAGACGCAGGTGCTGCTGACCATGGTCGGCGGCAAGGTCGTGCTGGCTCGGGATGACGAGAAGAAGGATAATGAAAGTGGTGAAAAGGCGCTGGAGTGGCAACCCGCTAAGGGACCGCTCGCGACGCGCTGGGCGAAGGACGTCATGCCCGAGAAGGTGCTGCCCGAGTACCCGCGGCCGCAGATGGTCCGCAAGGACTGGCTCAACCTCAACGGGCTCTGGCAACTCGCAGAGGCGAAGGAGGGCGAGGAGCCGCCGTTGGGCAAGAAGCTGGAGCAGCGCATCCTCGTGCCGTTCCCCGTGGAATCGGCCCTGTCCGGCGTGATGAAGCACGCGGAGCGCCTCTGGTATCGCCGCACCTTCACGTTGCCGAAGAACTGGAAAGGCAAGCAGTTCCTGCTCCACTTCGGCGCCGTGGACTGGGAAGCGACGGTCTGGGTCAACGGCAAGAGACTCGGTCAACATCGGGGCGGCTACGATGGCTTCACCTTTGACGTTTCCGGTGCCCTGAAGGACTCGGGCGAACAGGAAATCATCGTCGGCGTGTACGACCCGACCGATCGCGGCACACAGCCGCGCGGCAAACAGGTGCTCAAACCAGGTGGCATCTTCTACACGCCGACGACGGGCATCTGGCAGACGGTCTGGCTGGAGCCGGTGCCGGTGGCCAGCCGCATCGAGGGGCTGAAGATCGAGCCCGACGTCGATCACAGCAAGGTCAGGATTACCGTGCTGGGCCGGGTTAAGGGATCGTATATGTTGGATGTCACGGTGACCTCCCCCAATCATCCCCCCCACGTCTTCGTCGGCCACGGAAAGCTGGGTGTGCCGATTGAAGTGCCGCTGGACGAGCTCGTGCTCTGGTCGCCCGAGCATCCGGAATTGTACGTCTTTGGAGCGGAGCTTACGTCGCTCGAGGTCGACGAATATGGGGACTCCGTGCGGAGCTACTTCGGCATGCGCAGGATTTCGGTCGGTAAGGACGACAAGGGAATCACCCGACTGCTGCTCAACGGCAAGCCATACTTCATGGTCGGACCGCTCGACCAGGGCTTCTGGCCCGACGGCATCTATACCGCGCCGACCGACGAAGCGCTGAAGTACGACATCGAGATCACGAAGAAGCTCGGCTTCAACATGACGCGCAAACACGTCAAGGTCGAGCCGGAGCGCTGGTATTACTGGTGCGACAAACTTGGCCTGCTTGTCTGGCAGGACATGCCGAGCGGCGACCGCAGCATCGGCAGCGACCAGCCGGATATTGTGCGCACGCCGGAATCAGTGAAGGAGTACGAGAAGGAACTCAGGGCGATGATCGAGGGGCGCTACAACCATCCGTCGATCGTCATGTGGGTCGTGTTCAACGAGGGTTGGGGCCAGTTCGACACGGCACGGATAACGAAGTTGACCAGGGAGCTTGATCCCTCCCGGCTAGTAAATAGCGCCAGCGGCTGGACGGATCGGGGCGTCGGCGACATGCATGACATGCACTCCTATCCGGGACCAGGCAGTTTCAACCCAGAGGAGAAACGTGCCGCGGTGCTGGGCGAATTCGGCGGCCTGGGTCTTGGCATCAAGGGCCACTCGTGGAGCAGCAAGACCTGGGGCTATCTCGGGACGAAGGACCGCGCCGACCTGACGCGCAGGTACGAGCGGCTGCTGGAAAGGGTCTGGCAACTCAAGGACAAGCCCGGCCTCAGCGCTGCGGTGTACACGCAAATCACCGACGTCGAGGAAGAGGGCAATGGCCTCTTGACCTACGACCGGGCCATGATCAAGGTGGACCTGGAGCGTGCGGCGGCGGTTAATCGCGGAGACACGTCGCGCATTCCCCAGCTGAAGGAAGTCGTGCCGACCTCGAAAGAGAACGGCATCGTCTGGCGGTACACCATTGAAAAACCGGGGGACGACTGGTTCAAGCCGAGCTTCGATGATGCGTCGTGGAAGAAAGGGCCTGGCGGGTTCGGCACTCCGAGGACGCCTGGAGCCGTCGTGCGCACGCTATGGAAGACGGACGACGTCTGGCTGCGCCGCGACTTCACGCTGCCGGATGAACTGCCGAAGGAGCTGTACCTCAACCTGCACCACGACGATGATGCCGAGGTGTATCTCAACGGCGTCCTGGCGGCAAAGGTCGCCGGGTACACCACCGATTACGGCGAGGTGCCGATCAGCGACGAGGCGCGCGCGGCGCTGAAACCGGGCAAGAACCAGTTCGCCGTCCACTGTCATCAGACGACCGGCGGGCAGTACATCGACGTCGGGCTGCTGACCATTCAGGAGCGGATGCGCTAACCGCCTCGGCTTGGCGAAGGTTGCGCACGCCATTTGCACGCATAAACCGTGACGCCCGCTGTGGTAGTGGGCAGTGTAAGATCGTTCCGTACCTGAATTGTGGAGGATGGACCATGTTGCATGCCTCACGCGTGCCTGGCTGGCGAATGCTGCTGGGCAGTATGCTGGCCGCGGCGGTGCTGGCTTCCGGTGTCTGCCTGCGGGCCATTGCCGACGACGAGCCTGCCAGGAAGGACCCACCCAGGTCCCCAGACTCGAAGAGGGACGAAGGCCGCAAGGCTGACACCGATCCGCAGCACCAAATCGACCAGATGCGCCGCGAACTGGATCAGATGCATGCCGAGATGCGGCGCATGATGGAAGCAATGCGGCGCGACTTTGCCGGCGGGCCCGGTGGCCGGCCCCCGGTGCCGTCCCCGCGGGAGTTTGCCGGCGGGCGATTCCGTCCGCAGGGTCGACTTGGCGTGATGGTCGAGGCGCCGAGCGATGCGATGGCCGATCAGCTCAACCTTACGAAAGGGCAGGGCCTTGTGTTGCAGGACGTCCAGCCTGACTCCGCCGCGGCGAAGGCAGGCCTGAAGACACACGATGTCATCGTCGAGCTTAACGGCAAGCCGGTGCCATCCGATGCGCGAGAGTTCGCGCAGATGGTGGCGGAGGTCAAGGCCGACACGCCAATTGACGCTGTCGTGATGCGCAAGGGGAAGCAGGAAACGATCAAGGGGATCAAGTTGTCCGACGGGCAGGAGAGGCCACGTGGCCCCGGCGAACGGCCCCCCGAGAGGCGATGACCTCCTTGCGATTTCCAGCCCGCAAGGCCAGCAAGGGTTCCTGCGCCCTTGCTGGCGCTAGAGGACCAAGCCCCATCTCCGCAGTTGACAGAGGCGGCCTCGCTGTATTTCATCAACATCATGGACCTCATTGACCTCAACTGCGACCTGGGCGAAGGTTGTCCACACGACGCAGAGTTGATGACGCTCATAACGTCGGCGAGCATCGCTTGCGGCTTTCACGCCGGTGATCCAGCGACAGCCCGCGCGGCACTTGCCGCCGCAGCGCAGCACGGCGTCCAGGTTGGGGCGCACCCAGGCTTTCCGGACCGCGAACACTTCGGCCGCCGCGAGTTGGCGCGGACCGAAGAACAGATCTTCGATGACTGCGTCTACCAAATCGGCGCGCTCGCCGGCCTGGCCCGCGTGCAGGGTCAGTCCCTCCGCTTCGTCAAGCCGCACGGCGCCCTCTACAACATGGCTTGCCGCGACGATGCCTATGCCCGGCCGGTCATGGCTGCCGTAGCGCTGTTCGGCCTGACCGTCCTGGGCCTGCCGAACTCGCGTCTCCAGGCGTTGAGCGCGGGCCGCTGTCCCTTTGTTGTCGAGGGGTTCGCCGATCGCCGCTACGAGCGCGACGGTTCGCTCATGCCAAGGTCGCGCCCCGACGCTTTCATCGAGGATCCTGACGAGGCTGTGCGTCAGGTGGAGCAGCTGCTTCACGAACAGGGCGTGCGGACCCTGTGCGTTCATGGCGACAATCGCGAGGCCGTGGCCTTCGTGCGCGCACTGCGGCAGGCTCTCACCCTCCAGGGCTTCACCATCCGGGCCTTTGCATAATGCTGCGCGTACTGGATCCCGGACTGTACACGCTTGTCGTGGACCTCGGCCGGCCCCGCTGCCGTAGCCTGGGCGTGCCCGTGAGCGGCGCCGCCGACTGTTCGGCACTCGCGCTCGGCAACGCCTTGGTCGGCAATCCCCCCGAGGCCGCCGCCCTTGAGATCAGCCTGGTCGGTCCGACGGTCGAAGCGGATTGCTCTCTCGCCTGCGTGGTGTATGGCGCACCCTTTGACCTGACGAGCGACCGGCAACGGCTCAGCGCGGGTAAGACATTCACCCTTCAATCGACCGAGCGGCTGCACATCGGCCGCGCCCATTGGGGAATGAGAGCCTATCTCTGCGTGCGCGGCGGCATCGAAACGCCGCTCATTCTTGGCAGTCGTTCCGGCCTGGAACCATTGCGGGCCGGTGCGGAGTTGCCCTGCTCGCCGGGTGTCATTCACGCGCGCTTCCTGCGGTTGCCGTTCGAGCAGGAGTTGGCCAACCCCGTGCTGCTCCGCGTCTTGCAGGGAGCGCAAGCCGACTGGTTCGAGGCCGAGGCATTCTTCGACGGCGCCGAATTCCGCGTGACGCCGGCGAGCAACCGCATGGGTGTACGTTTGCAGGGCAAGGCGTTGTACCACCCGGAGCGCGAATTGGTGTCGGAGCCGGTCTGCCCCGGCACCGTGCAAGTGACGCGCGACGGGCAGTGTATCCTCCTCGGCGTGGACGGACAGACAATCGGCGGCTATCCGAAGATTGCACAGGTCATCAGCGCCGACCTCGACCGGCTGGGGCAGCTGCGCCCGGGAGAATGCGTGCGCTTCCATCGCGTCGGGCTAGAGGAGGCAGAGCGGGAGTACCGGCGGAAGCGCGCGCTGCTGCGGGAATGGGTAACCCGGTTGCAGACGGCGGAGGTCTTCGTCTAGCCGCGCCACCCAACGGAGCGCGGTTTTCGCGACCCGCTGCGCGGCTACACAAAAAGCGCAAACCGACCTCTTTCTATTTTGTCCAGTTTGTCTTATTTTTCTTCTGTGTGGTCACACCGTGCCCCGGTGCCTCTTTGTTTTCCTTCGGAGAAGATTGGCATGGCGAAAGTCCTAATTGCTCCGCAGACCCTGGCTGCCGCCGTGGGTGGACCGTTCCTGGAGGTGCTGCGCGAAGCCCGGTTCGACCTGGTCTATCCGCCACGCCCCGCGCAGCTCACCGAGGACGAATTGCTCCAGCAACTCGCCGGCGTCCGCGCCAGCATTGCCGGCTCGGAACCCTACACCCGCCGCGTCATCGCGGCCAATCCCGAGCTACGCGTCATCGCCCGCGCCGGCGTGGGCTACGATGCCGTCGACCTGGCCGCCGCCACCGATCACGGCGTCGTCGTGACGATCACTCCCGGCACGAACCAGGACGCGGTCGCAGAGCACACCTTTGCCATGATCCTGTCGCTGGCCAAGAGCGTGGTGCCGCAGCACCAGGCGGTGAAGGCAGGCGGCTGGCCGCGGGGCGCTAACCTGCCCCTGCGCGGCCGCGCACTCGGCATCGCCGGTCTGGGACGCATTGGCAAGGCGGTGGCCTTGCGGGGCGAAGCCTTCGGCATGCACCTTCTGGCACACGAGCCGTTCCCCGACGAGGCCTTCGCGTCCCAGCACCGCATCACGCTGGTGCCGCTGGAACGGCTGGTAGCAGAGTCCGATTATCTCACGCTGCACGTGCCGCTCACGCCCGAGTCCCACCATCTCATCAACCGCCGCACCCTCTCGCGGATGAAACCGACGGCGTTCCTGGTCAACACGGCGCGCGGCGGCCTGGTCTCCGAAGCCGATCTTCTGGAGGCGCTGCAGGAAAAGCACATCGCGGGGGCCGCCCTGGACGTGTTCGAGCAGGAGCCGCCCGAGCGAGGCAATCCGCTCTTCGGTTGCGATAACATCCTGCTGACGCCGCATGCCGCGGGTGTGGATTCACAGTCACGAGATGACATGGCTCTGTCCGCCGCGAGCGCTGTGGTCGCTTTGAGCCGCCGTGAGTGGCCGAAGCATCAAGTTGTCAATCCAGAGGTGTACTCGCATTTTCGCTGGTGAAGCGGGCGGGCAGCGGCTTAAGCTGACGGCGTTGTTCCCGCGCAGCTTTTGCCTTGCGCTCCACCAGCTATCTCCCGATACCTGGTCAAAGATACAGTAAAGAGAGATAATCTTTAGATTCTCAAAAAAAGTTCATTTTTCCTGTTGCTTTGCCCGTTTCGCCGGTGTAGCCTCATCACTAGTCCCAAAACAAGCGTGTCCCCCCG
>JRHI01001110.1_pt1 | contig 24510 bp, 16 predicted proteins | sample 215371 | NCBI WGS metagenome assembly JRHI01 (sample SAMN02929681, study PRJNA255918) | sediment metagenome | biome: cave system; feature: Ice Cave; material: Sediment; isolation source: sediment from deep within a dark volcanic ice cave with no known source of... ...
CCCTAGTGTTGAGGTGTCCACCGAACCGGGTCAACTTCATTAGCCTCTCCGAGAGGGATCCGATGCAGCGGGCCCACAGCCGGCCGGGGCTCGCTCCGCCAAGAGAGGGTTCGTCGAGAAGTCCGGCTTGACGTAACACCCGTCGCTCCACCCGCCTGACAGCTGCTCGGATCAGCCCGAGAACCATCCCACGAGGTCGGCGATCAGATCAACGGTTCCCGCCGAGGCGTTGTAAAACCGGATAGCTCCGTCAGGCCCCAGCGAGGTGACCGTCAGGTTAGGCACCGCGGTGCTGGCAATGAAGTTGAGGTCGGATGCCAGCGGCCGCACTGGTTCTGGATAAACAGTAACGAAACCGATGCGAGTCGCATTGACTACCGTGACGTTCAGCACAACGGCGGCTGCGCCGGCGGTGGGAACACCGAAGCGGCCTGCTATCGGCAATGTCAACACTCCAGCGCTGGCGACCGGCGCCAGGCTTGCTCCAGTTCCGTCACGGGTGTCCAGTACCCGGATCGGAAACAGGCCCGTGTATGCACCAGCGGAGAAGCTGCTCGCGTCACCGGTGAATGCGCCGTTCAGGTCGACGACTAGTTCTAGCGGGCCGCTCGAGCCGTTGTAGAAGTCTGCGCTCCCGCTCGCGTCCAGGGCAACAAAGACTCGATTTGGAACGGTCTGGCCAGGCATGAAATTGAGGTTCGATGCCAGCGGGCGAGATGTTCCAGTTGGGTAGGCGGTGAGGTAACCGTCGGCCACGGGCTCCGTGACGGTGACGTTGAGTGCGGCCGCACTTGAGCCTGCCGGGACGAGCGAGCGCCCACCCAGTGGCAAAGTGATGGTCTGGCCGGCTTCCAAGCGCCGGCCGAGCTGACGGGTGTCAAGAACGCGTGTGGGGCTGACTGGCACGAAATGTCCACTTGCCCCGGGCGGCGTCGATGAATCCGAGACCCAGCCCTCGACATCAACCACAACGTCAACCTGGCCGGGGGTGCCGTTGAATAGTGCGACCAATCCATTCGCGCCGAGAGCCGCGACGGAGAGATTGGGCACGGTTTGCCCGGGCTCGAAGTTGAGGGTGGATGTGGAGGCGGACCATCCTCCCGCCGGACCGACTGTTACGAAGCCGCCAGCGCGTGGATTCGTGACGGTGACATTGAGCGTTACGGCTGCCACCCCGGTGGCGGGAATGCCAGCGCGGCCAAGCAAGGCCAGCTGGTGAACCTGGCCGGCCCCTAACGAAGGTACTGCCCACCTGGGGTCGCGGGTGTCAAGCACACGGGCCGGGGCCAGTGGGTGGTAAAGACCAGGCCACGAACCGGACGGACCGCCAGCCTTTATGTATGGGAACGTCAGGCAATACGGGGTGCCCGCGCCGAAGGCCGTGGCTGCGGCGGCAATCGATGCAGGTGAGGAGTCGAGACGGAAGTTCTCCGGATTGTCCACGCGCTCGTTGAACCAGACGAGGGCCTTGACGCGCGGGAATAGTGCCGGGATGGCGGCGCCGGCAGCCCGTATCCAAGCTGCCTTGTCGCCGCCAAACTCCGTGCTGGCCCACTCAGAGACGATGATCGGCTTCGAGGGGTTGAGCGCTGTCAGCAGGTCATAGGACGGCTGCATGATCTGGGCCATGCTCTGCCAAACACTGCCCCACGACTGAGTCGTTCCCCAGTTGTAGACGTCAGTCCCCAGCCAATCGACATATGCGTCGCCCGGATAGAAATCCCGTATCGGTTGGTCCACACTGCTCGGCCCGGCGACGGCCCATACCCACTGGACGTTGCTCGCGCCGGCGCGGGAGAACCGATCGTGCACGTGCCGGAAGGCAGCGACGTAATCCTGTGGCGTATTGCCATTCCGTCCCGCGCTCCAGGGATAGTCGGGTTCGTTCATCTCATGTGCAAAACGGAGCATTACCGGAGCGCCGTAGTCGCGCAATCCCTTCGCCCAGCTGTCGACGTACGCGTCGTACGTCCCCGCGGAAATTTGACGCAATGGAAAGCTATTGGCGGCGCCCGGCAGCGACCCGTCGAGCGGCTCCCAGGTGATCATCGGCACGGAGCCGTGCTGCACAGTGTTGCTGAAATCGGTCATGTGGAGGCCATTCCAATCGGCGTTCGGGCCCCACTGCTGGTACCAATGAACGATCGCCAGATGCCGGTGCATCTGCTGCTCCAGCGAGTTGACCATGGTGAAGTCGCCAGGACTGGCTGTGTCGAATGCCCCGAATGCGACCGTGCACGGAGCGGCCGCGGCTACGGTCTGCATCCCAGCAAGCACTCCGCTGGCTGCGACCAAGGTCGACAGCAGACCGATATGAAAGAACTTACGAATACGTCCCACAAGCAGTCGCCCCTTGAACAGATCGTTACGGCTTGAGGGTGTAAACGGACCGTGGGGATAGTTCCTTGCCGGTCAACGTGGTCGTTTGGTGGACGTGCCGGCGCCGGACCGCCGCCGTTCTCTCGACCTCGCCAGCCGAATGCGCGGGGTGGCTGACGAGCATCTTTGCGCTGGGCGCAGTGACAGCCGGGTCGGGGCATAAGACCACCACGGGATTCCGGATGACTCAACGACGTGGCCAAAAGGCGGCTGCCGCAGCCAGGGGGTGCAGAGGTGTCCCGACCGTCGCCGGGACATCCCGGCCACCCCTTCCAAGCGACCCATTGGCCATTCCGGTCAACGCGGGTAAGTTCATCTGCGATGATCAAGCACAACGGGAGGCGGAGCACGCCCGCTGACAGGGGCGCCGGCCATGGTGCCGACCAGCAGAGAAGGCCTGTCAAGGTGGGCGTTATCGGATGCGGTTACTGGGGCCCTCAGCTGATTCGGAACTTCCACGAGATATTAGAGGGCGAGTTGATCGGCGTGGCCGACAGGCGGCCCGATCGGCTCGACTACGTTCGAAGCCGTTATCCGCGGATCGGCGCCTTCGCCGATCACCGCGACCTTCTTGAGGCTGACGTTGACGCTGTCGTGGTTGCCACCCCGATCCACACCCATCACGCTCTCGCCCGCGAGGCCCTTCTCGCCGGCAAGCACGTGCTGGTCGAGAAGCCGCTGGCCGCCAGCGTGGATGAAGCTGCGGACCTGATCCAGCTGGCAGAAGCCCGATGCCTCACGCTCATGGTCGGGCACACCTTCCTTTACAACCCCGCGGTTCGCGAACTGCGCCGGATCGTGCAGAGCGGCGAGCTGGGTCGCGTCTACTATGTTGATGCCGCCCGCCTGAACCTGGGTCTCTTCCAGCGAAAGATGAATGTCATGTGGGATCTCGCTCCTCACGACATCTCGATCCTCCTTCACATCCTCGACGAAGCTCCAATCGCCGTCAGTGCAGACGGCCGCTGCTTCGTGCAACCCGACATCGAAGACGTCGCCTACCTCAATCTGGAGTTCGCCAGCGGTATCAATGCACGAATTCATCTCAGCTGGCTCGATCCGGCCAAAGTCCGACGTACGACGGTCGTCGGCGATAAGCGGATGGTCGTCTACAACGACGTCTCACTCGGCGAAAAGATCCGCGTCTTTGACAAGGGCATCAACATCCCCGTCACGGACAACTTCGGCGAATTCCAACTCTCATATCGACAGGGCGACATAACCATTCCCAACATCGATTGGCAGGAGCCTTTGCGCCTCGAGTGCGAGCAGTTTCTGCGCAGCGTGCGGACCGGAGAGCCACCGCTCACCGACTCTCGACAGGGACTGACGGTCGTCGCGATCATCGAGGCGGCAAGCGAGTCCATGCGAAATGGATCCGGCATGGTCAAGCTCAGCCTTCCCTGGCAGGATGTGTCCGCTGCTGAGCGATCATCAGCGCCGGCAATCGCCGGCAACGGGCACGGCAACGGCCATACCAACGGCAACGGCCGCTCCGAGGCGGGGCAGATCCCCGCCGGGCAGATCATCACCGAGACTGTCGCGGTAACGTGAGCATCCCGCTGACAGCAGTTTCACACAGCACCTCCATACCCGTATGAGGCTGGAGGGGAAGAGGATCCTGATAACCGGTGGGGCCGGCTTCATTGGCAGCCACCTGGTTGAGGAGTTATGCCGGGACAACCAGGTCACCGTTCTCGATGACTTCTCGGTGGGTCGATCGGAGAATCTCGATGCGGTCAATGACCAGATCCGAGTGGTTGTAGGTGACATCAGCAATCGCGCTGACGTCGACGCTGTGATGCCCGGTATCGACGTCGTATTCCACCTCGCCGTCGTCTGCCTCCGGGTGTCGATTTCCGATCCCATGCGCAGCCACCTGGTCAATGACCTCGGCACCCTCAACTTGCTGCTCGCTGCCCGCCAGCACGGCGTGGAACGGTTCGTCTATGTCTCGTCGTCAGAGATCTACGGCACGACAGAACTCGAGTTGATCAACGAGGAGCACCCGCTTCGGCCCATCACGCCATATGCGGCAAGCAAGCTGGCGGGCGAGTTCTACGCACAGAGCTTCCAGCGTACCTACGGCTTTCCGACGATGGTCGTTCGACCCTTCAACAGTTACGGCCCACGCGCTCACCTCGAGGGAGCCAGTGGCGAGGTGATCCCAAAGTTCGTGGCCCGCGCCATGGCGGGGATGCCGCTGATCGTGTTCGGGGACGGGCTGCAGACGCGCGACTTCACCTGGGTGGGCGATACGGTGCGCGGGATCCGACTGGCGGGCGAGTGCGACGAGCTGATCGGGCAGTGCATCAACATCGCCCACGGCGAGGAGATCAGCATCCTCACCATCGCCAACCTTGTCCGCTCCCTCGTCGGCTCCGATGTGCCCATCGAGACCCATCCCGACCGGCCGGGCGACGTCCGACGCCACCGGGCGGATGTGGAGCGCAGCCGCCGGCTGCTCGGCTTCACCGCTTCGATCAACATCGAGACGGGACTCAGGCGGTATATCGAGTGGGTCAAGACACTTCCAGGGGACCCCGTCTCATGGCTCGAGCACGAGGAGGTTTACAACTGGCGGCGCACCCGACAGCAAGCCTGACCGGAAGGCGCGTCGCCGTGACCGGCGGTGGGGGATTCATCGGCAGCCATGTCACCGCCCACCTGCTCAGGGCGGGGGCGGCCGTCCGATTGCTGGGTCCCACGCCCCGCGAGCGGCTTGAGGATGCCGGCCTGCTCGGCGTGCCCGAACTTGAGGACCGCCCCGCGCCGTCCGACCAGTCAGAGCTCGAGGCAGCGCTCGCCGGTTGCGACTCGCTGATTCACCTCGGCTATCGCCCCCCGTCCGCGACCTCTGCCGGGGAACAGCTGGCGGAGGAGCTCAGCACGAACCTTCAGGACACGGTGCGTCTGGTGGCGGCCGCCGAGCGCGCCGGCACCGACTTCATCGCGTTCGCGAGCACGGTGGCGGTGTACCCGGCCCCAGCCGAAGGGGTTCGCGAGGACATGCCGGTAGACGACCGACTCACCCCTTATGCTCAGGCGAAGCTTCGGCAGGAATCCTGCCTTCGCGAATGGGCGCAGCGAACGGACCGGCGAGCGTCGGTTCTGCGGCTTGCAACGGTATACGGACCTGGCGAGACCGTGGCTCGCGCGATTCCCAATTTCATCAAAGCCACCCTGAGCGGCAAGCCGGCGGTGATCGATGGGAATTCATCGCTCTCATTCGAACCAATTTTCGTAGATGACGTCGCCCTGGCCTTCCTGGCGGCAACAGCCCGCCGGGCAAATGGGGTTTACAACATCGGGACGGGCGTCGGCCACTCTGCACGCGAGATCGCGCGGCTGATCCAGGAGCTGTGCGGCTCGCCGCTCGACCCGATCGAGGATCCGGGGCGATCGGGTCGCCCACGGGCCATCTGCGATGTTTCGAGAGCGGCAGCTGAGCTCGGTTTCACTGCAACCACCACGCTCGAGGCGGGTCTGGCCGAAGAAATTCGCTGGTTCCGAACGCGCGAGTTGCCGGACGGAGCGTCGGGGCACCGACTTGCGGTCAGCGGATAAGGTGCCCCGAGCACAGTTTGCATTCGGCGCAATGGCCATTCTGCTGATCGGAGGCGTGCTGATGGCCGGCGATTCCCTGGAGAGCGCCCGGGACTCTCTCTTCGGCGTGCGGACCAGTGGATGCGCGCCGGCGCCGCAGCGGCCGTTGACATTCCCCACCCTCAAGGGCCTCAACTATGGCACGCCGCCCACGGCGACCGGTCAATACGTCGGGCTCGAATGGCTCCGTTCGGGAACGGGTGTTGAGGACAAATGGCCAGATACGCGCAACGCCCTTGTGAAAGACCTTGACTTTATCGAGCAGCACGACCTGGGCCGCGTCCTTCGGGTCTTCATCGGCCTGGACCAGCTGATGGTGTGGGATAAGCTGCGCGGCTTCGCCGGCTTCAACGAGAGCGGACTCAGCAACTTCGAAACAACCCTGGAGGTCTTCCAGGCGCATTCAATGAAGATTATCGGCGTTCTCTACGACCAGGAGGAGGTCGGCAATCTGGGCAACTTCCATTTCGATGCCCTCGACGGCTCGCATGCTGCGATGCGGGCGGGCTACCTCCGGGCGACCCGCCTGTTCCTCCAGCGCTTCGGCTCGAGCCCCGAGGTCATCGGTTGGGACCTGTTCAACGAGGCGTACAACAGCCTCGGCCGCGATGGCGGGCTTCCCATGCCGCCGACCGCCGACCCTGTCAGCCCGAACTACCCAGGTCCGATTGTGCACGACTGGATCCGTGATCTCTACCAGGTCGCCAAGTGCGCCGCGCCAGGCGCCTGGTTCACCGCCTCGGACACAACCGAGCTGTACTGGAAGGCGATTCCGGACGTGGGCAAGTACGACGATTCCGTCGACTTCTACGACATCCATGTCTACGACGACCATCCGAAGCTCCGCAACTGGCGTGCGATCCTCAAGAAGCCGACGATTCTTGGCGAAGCGGCCGCCTCCACGGAGGGCAATCACTACCAGGATCAAACAACCAATCCGAGGGTCATCAGCTATCTGCTCGAGCATGCGAGCCAGGCGGGTTTGAGCGCGGTACTTGCCCACTCTGCCGACAACAACATCTATCGAGCTGACCGCGGAACGCTGACGCCGAGTGGTTTAGTGGTCTCCTGCTTCGGAAGGAAGGGGGCCAACCGAGCGAGCTGTCCAGGCTCGCCCTCGGCGCTGCGACCCAATCCGGGTGCTGCCGGCGTCAGAGCGGGCGGCGGCGCTTGATCGAGCTAGCTACGCCTGACAAGTCGGTGGCCCGGTCCGATCGCGGTTCCGAGCGACCGTGGTTCGTGATTACCGAGGGTGCCGGGGGACCGCCGGATGAGGCCTACCGCATTTTCAGCCAGGAGCTTGGACGAGGTTTGAATCGCCGCTATCCGGCCTTTCTCTTCACGACCGGCGAACACTCCGCCGACGGAATGCAGCGAGTCAAGAGCGGGCGGCCCTTCGTGAGCCTGGAGCTGTGCCGTGAGATATACCGACGCCGCCCGGAAGTCATCTTCTACGTCTATCCCGCCACCCTCATGGCCCTGCTCCGGGGACGTATTCTCCGACTCCTCTCACCCGGCTCGCGCCTTGTATTGGTCGCGCTGCAGCCCACGCGCCTAAAGCGGCTGACCAACCTGGTCTTGCGCATGCTCCTGCCAGACCTCATCCTGGTGACCACGGAGGCGGAGCTGAGGACCGCAGCCTTGCTGGGAGCGCGCGCTGAGCGAATTGGGATGGGCGTTGACACCGCACGTTTCCGCCCCCCGGAGCCGGGAGAGAAGGCCGCGCTCCGTGAGAAATTGGGCCTGCCGGCTGTGGGTACGCTGGTCCTCCACGTGGGGCACCTGCGCAAGAATCGGAACATGGGCGTCCTCGGAGCCATTGCGCGGCGCCCGAACACGACTGCCATCGCCCTTGTCAGCCAGATCCGAACGCCGGAGTCGGCGAACGTCAGGGCAGACCTCGAGCGCCGAGGCGTGCTTGTCCTCGACGGTTATCGGCCTGCCGTGGAAGAGCTTTACCGAGCGGTTGACTGCTACGTCTTTCCGGTCGCCGCGGCGGCCGGCGCCATCGCAATGCCGCTCTCCGTGCTGGAGGCGCTCGCCTGTGATGTGCCGGTGGTCACGACGCGTTTTGGGGCCCTACCCGAGCACTTCTCTGAATCTGACGGCCTTCGCTACTTCGCCACCGAGGCCGAACTCCTCGATGGAGTCGAGCGCGTTCTGGAGCAACGATCGGCCACCCGCCATCTCGTCGCCGGCCATTCGTGGGAGGCAACCGTCGACCGTATCGTGGAGATGCTCGAAACCGAGAAAGAGGCGGCCACCGGCGCACCGCGCCCGTCACAACTCGAGCTTGCCAGCGCAGTCGCGTGGCGGCAACTGTGGAAGTACGACGATCGCCTCCGGACACGGTTCTGGAGCGCCACGGTGGGCTTTGCGAGACGATCGACCCCGAAGCAGTCCGTGAGCTCTACCGAGCCCCGCGCCGAGGCGCGACCCACATCGTCGATGCCGGCGTCGCTGGCGATTGGACTTTTATCCTCGGTCGATGCGGGAGCCACATCCGCGGTCGCCCGGGCGGCCAGGCTGTACGGCGCCAAATTGATGTGGTCGGAGACCGGCGCCAACCCGTCGACTCTCGTCGACAATGCGATCGCCGGTGGCTGGCCGCTCCTCACAGTGTCATTGGAGGAACCTGCCGACCGGCTCCAGCTCCAGGGTGGCTGCCTACCCCTGTTCAAGAGGTTCTTGGCAGGTGGAGGAACACTCTTCCTCAATGGGATCGTTCCGGCTTCAGGCCCGGCGCTCGAAGAGATCGGGAGTGAGCTCGGTATTCGATTGCCTGCAGTCCTCACCCTACCCGCGCCTGCCACCGCCATGCTCCTTTCGGGCACCTTGAGGGAGCTCACCGCGGAGCTCGCCGGATTGCGAATCGAGGGCGCGGAGCTGACCGCCTGCCTCGCTCCAAGCGAGTCGTGCCAGGTGCTGGTATGGGCGGAAGGTCGGGATTACCGGCGGGCGGTTTCAGTCATCCTCGAGGTCGGCGGAGGTCGGCTTGTGCTGAGTGCCGGCAGCCAGGTCGTCAGGGGCAGGTTGAGCGACGCATTTGGCCCCGCTCAGGCTCCCGCGTTGCTCCCTGCCATGATGCTGATCAGGAGCATTTACGGTGAGGGAATCTGGCACGCGCCGTTTCGCCTCGCCAACCTGACGATTGATGATCCCGCCCTCCGCCCCGGGCTGCTGGGTATGGATTTCAACAAGATGGGCAGACTTGCAGAGAAGCACCACTTTCACGCCACGGTGGCCACCATTCCCTCCGAGCTCAGGCTCGCTAGCGCCGCTGTACTGGGTTACCTCCATCGCCACCCTGCCCATCTATCAGCCTGCTATCACGGCAATGATCACCGCGGCTACGAGTTCTACGTTGCTGGGTCGGAACGAACGCGCTTTAGGCGTTGGTCGCTGGCGAGGCAGCTCCGCGCCCTCGAGACCGCCGCCGAAAGCGGCCGCCAATTTGCCGCACGGGCAGGTTTCGCTCTCGATCGGGTGATGGTGTTTCCACACGGGATCGGACCGGCCGAACTCCTGCCCCGGCTCGGCGAGCTCGGCTTCCTCGCCAGCTGCAACTGGCTGGATCGATACCCGCTGGGGGCGTCCCCGCCGCCCGACCCGGACCTCGGCATGCGCCCGGCAGACCTCGCCTGGGGTGGCTTCCCGCTGCTCTGGCGACGAGCATTCAGCGACCAGACGTTTGCATTCGACTTCTTCATCGGTCGCCCAGCGATCACATTCGCCCATCCCACCGACTTCTCGAAGAGCCTCGACCGAATCCTCGAGACGGTCGCGGAGATAAACGAGGTCGGAGATCAAGAGGTGACCTGGCTGGGCCTCGAGGAGATCGCCAAACACGCCTACCTGCACCGCCGGGGACTGGACGGCGGCTGGGATGTCCTGATGACGGGCAACGAGACTTGCCTCCATAACGCCGGCACCGAAGCACGAACCTATCGCGTCCTTCGTCCGCAGAGACCTGACGGCGCGCTCCTCGAGGGGGCGGGAATGACCCGCGACGCGGATGAGATCGAAGTCACGGTTGCGCCGCAATCGACCACGGTGGTGAAGCTCGTCGGCAACGGGCGGCAAAGTTTGCCCGGAGACTCGCCTTGCCAGCTTTCACAGCGCGGATCTGCGGACAGGGTGGCACGCGATTGACCACGCACCACGTCAGTGCGCACGGTCAGCAGCCGTCTGATGATGGTGTGAGAGAACCCAGCGGCAAGATCGGCGAGGCGCCGAATTATCGAATGGGGTCGGAGCGCGTGTCGGCGGGCGGAAGGCCGCTCGCGATCGCCTGGTGTGACTTCCAACCGCGGACTGTGGCGCTCGCCGCGAGTCTCGGCGGGGAGGCCTGCTTCATAGGTAGCGCTGGTCGGTGGCGGCACCCGGCGTTGTTGCCCATCCGCTACCTGCGGTCCATGGCAAGGGCATGGCGGGAAATGACGACCAGGAAACCTTCTCTGGTTCTCGCGGTCACCTCACCGGTCTTTGCACCCCTTACAGCCTGGTTCTGGTGCTGGGTACACAACCGCCCGTTGGTGATCGACTGTCACACGGACGCCTTCCATGCCCGGCGGTGGCGCTGGGCGCGATGGATACACGGATGGCTGGCGCGCCGGGCCAGGGCGGTGCTCGTTCACACCCATGACGACGAAACTCTGGTTAGGAGCTGGGGCGGCCCCGCCCTGATGCTGCCCGACGACATGCCCGATCCAAAATTGGCTGCGTCTCTGCAGGCTGGCATCAGACCCTGCGTCCTGGTGGCAGGCAGCCTCGACCCGCAGGAGCCGGTGGAAATTGTGATCGAAGCCGCGCGACTTGTTCCGCAGATCCACTTTCGCTTCACGGGAAACCCCGAGGCCGTTTCAGAGGAGGTGCGCCGGCGGGCGCCCGGCAACGTGGTCTTCACCGGCTGGCTCGAGTACCCGCTCTTTCTCGGTGAGTTGCTCGCGGCCGACCTGGTCGCTGCATTCAGCATCGACATCCACATCATGAATCGCGCCGCGTTCGAGGCGATCGGTCTTGGCTGTCCCCTGATCCTCTCTGATCTACCCCAGTTGCGCAGGCGCTTCGGTGACGCCGCCGCGTACTGTGCCAATGAGCCCGGAGTGATGGCACAAACGATTCAGTCCGCGCTCGAAAGACGCAGCGAATTTGCCCAGAGGAGTGTGGATGCTCAGGCCAGGCTTCGGGAGGAGCGGGAATCGGCTCTTGCTCGCCTTGCAGATCTGCTCGGAACGCCGGCCACCGGCCAGCCTCCCGCGCGGGTCCTCCTGGTGACACAGAACCACTATCCAAATCATCCAGTCGTGGCCCGCAATGTCAGCCACCTAGTGAGCCACGGGATCGAAGTTGATCTGGTACACCGCACGGAGAACCGTCGGGGGGTGCCGCCACCTGAGGACCATCCCCTGCTGCACCGGCACGCGATTCGGTTGGGCCACCGGCGCAGCCCGGCGATCCGCTACGCGCTCGAGTACATGGCCTTCTTCGCGCGGGCAGCGTTTGTCGTCTCCGTACTCGGCCTTCGACGACGTTACGACGCCGTACAGGTCGACAACGTACCGGATCTACTTGTCTTCAGCGCCGTTGTGCCTAGGCTCCGCGGGGTCCCGGTGATCCTGAACATGTTCGAATTGATGCCCGAAATGACCCAGGCCAGGCTTCGAGTGCCGGCAACCAACCACCTGGTGAGGATGGTGACATGGCTTGAGCGGCGGGCAACAGCCTGGGCCGATCGCGTAGTCACAGTCAGCGATCCCTGCCGCAGAATACTGGAGGGTCGTGGCGTGGCGCCGGAGAAGATTACCGTGCTCCCCAACACTCAGCCCAGATCGCAGACAGTGCGTCGCCTCCCAGGTACGAAGCCGATACTCATAACCCACACCACCATCATCGAACGTTACGGCGTCCAGGTTGCGATCCGCGCTCTTCACCGGCTCGCCGCCACCTGGCCTGACCTGACCTACGACGTCTTCGGCGATGGTGAATACCTGCCCGTCTTGCGCGATCTTGTGGGCAAACTTGATGTCGGTGGCCACGTGAACTTTTACGGCTTTCTTCCTGGCAGGGAGATCACCGAGCACATCGCCAGAGCTACGCTCGGCATCGTACCGATACTTGACGACATTTACGGTCGCCTGTTGCTGCCAACCAAGTTGGTCGCCTACGTTGCGATGGAACTGCCGGTCGTCTGCGCCCGAACGCCGACCATCGAGGAGTACTTCCCCGAGCACTGCTTCAGCTACTTCACACCGGGAGACGCAGCCGACCTTGCCGGCCAGATAGAACGCTTGCTGCAAGATCCGGAGCGGGCAAGAAAACAGGCGAAACTAGCCCTGGAGACGATGCAGAAGACTCTCAGCTGGGAGGCTGTCAGCGACCGCTATCTGGAGACACTCTCCATAGCATCGTCGGCGAAGGTCCTGCCGGCCAAACCTGTCATTCAGGATCAATAACGCCCCAACTGAAATATGGGCATGCCGTCCCCGCCCGCTTGAATTCACCGAAACTGTGCGGGCCGAGTGGTGGTCAACTAGGTGCTCGTACCAGTGAAAAGAGCCGTATGAGTGCTAAAATGGGGCATGTTCACCTCAACCTCTCCCATCGTTCTCACCGAGGCCGAACGAAGCGAACTTCAAGCCCGCAGTCGACTTCGGACGCTGCGTGCTGAGGACGTGATGCGAGCCCGTCTTATCCTGCTTTTGGCTGATGGGGTTCCGTACACCAACATCCAGGACAAGCTCGACTGCAGTCAGCAGGTAATCAAGCTCTGGCGCAGCCGGTTTTTGTCCGAGCGACTGGAAGGACTCTACGGGCGCCACCGGGGTCGAAAGCCGGCGGCCGATGCCAAGCAGTTGGAGGCCCGAATCCTGAGTGCCACCCGGCAAACGCCACCCGACGGCAGCACCCATTGGACGTGCCGAAAGCTGGCCAAACACCTTGGAATCCCGCATATGCGGGTGGCTCGGGTCTGGGCTCGAGCTGGGCTGCAGCCCCATCGGGTGGAGCGCTACATGGCCTCCAACGATCCCGACTTCGAGACCAAGGCCGCCGACGTGATCGCGCTCTATTTGAACCCTCCGCAGCATGCTGTCGTATTCAGTCTGGACGAGAAGACCGCCATCCAAGCTCTCGATCGGCGCGATCCCGTGCTGCCGATGTCCCCCGGCCGAGCCGAGCGTCACGGCTTCGAGTACGTCCGCAAGGGAACCCTCTCCCTCTTCGCCGCCTTCAACACTAAGACCGGAGTGGTGATCGGGAAGACAGCCCCCCGCCATACCAGTGAGGAGTTCGTGGCCTTCCTCGGCGCGGTAGTGGCAGAACACCCGGCGAGCCAGGAGATCCACATCATTCTCGACAACGTCTCGACTCACAAGACCAGGCGAGTGACTGACTTCCTGGCATTGCACCAGAACGTCCGCCTTCATTTCACCCCCACCTACTCGTCCTGGCTCAACCAGGTCGAACTCTGGTTCAGCAAGATCGAACGCGATCTCATCAACCGCGGCGTCTTCACCTCCGCCGACGACCTCCAGCAAAAGCTCATGTACTACATCACCGAGCACAACAAGGCTCCCAAGCCGATCAAGTGGAAGTACTCCGATCCCAGCCGCCGGATTCGATCGACTCATGCGGCTACTTCATCCGGTACGTGCAACTAGTGGACTGTAACGGCTGACTCCGACTTTGCCTCAATGATTCCGCCGACCTTGAACAGCCTGTGGGCAAGCCGAGCTGCGGTTATCTGTGCTTTGGCGACGCCAGTGCGGTCCGCGACCCACATGCTGGCGATGGCAGCTCGCCCCAGTAGGCGGCCCGCCCGGGGCCATCTCCAGACCACCTCCAAGATCCGGTTAACTGGGTCAGCCACCGCCGCGCCCGAAAATGCCTCGATCGGCAGGCGATGAGTCCGCATGAGTTGCACCAACGAGCGGCCCTCGAAAAACGCCTGTCGCTGAAAGCTCCCGTAGGTACACCTGTGCAGGTGGTGAGAGAACGCGCGAGGCTCGAATACGAAGGGTACCTGCAGGTCAGCCACCCGGATGCCGAAGTCGGTGTCCTCTCCGCCGTAGTGCCGGAACCCGACCGGGTCGAATCCGCCTACCCTTTCGAAGGTGGTCCGTCGCACCGAGATATGACCTCCCCAGATGTGCCACCGATCAGCACCGCTGTTCAGGATTCCCATCAGGGATCCTCGAAGTCGCCGGTCATACAGGAGCGACGCCCCGTCCCGTGCCCACCCGTCTGGCATGGGGTAATAGCCTTGTACAAGAACGTCATCGCTCCGCTCGTGTATCTGGAGATGGACGGCTATGGTGCCCTCCGCAACGATCTGGTCGTCGTCCAGAAAGATCAGCACCTCATTGCGCGCCTCTTGGGCGCCGCGATTGCGCGCCGCCGCCAGACCGCCGTTTTGCTGCCACACCCATCTGAGTTCGTGCACGGGGCGGATTTGAGCTAAGGCCTCCTCGGTGGCGTCGGTGCTGCCGTCCAGAACCACTATCACCTCAAACAATTCGGGAGCCACCGACTGCTCGGAGAGACTCGCGAGGGTCTGAAGCAGGAATTCCCGGCGGTTGTAGGTCGGAATGATCACCGAGGCCCGAAGCGGTTGGATCGTCATTTGGGCCCCAGCGAAGGGTCGGGGCCATCTGCATGCAGGTCATCTCGTCTCCAGAAGAGCGAGAGTACGTAACCGCCGATCAGCGCCAGTTGCACCGCCGAGCCCGCGGCGAAGGCGGCCGCCGCCCCGACCAGCGCCCACCGCGGTACGAGCACAAGCCCCGCGACGACGGTAGCCAGCGCACCCGCTGCCGTCGCGAAGGCATCGATCTTGGGCCGGCCAAGGCCAACGGTGATGCTCTCCATCACCATGTACAGCCCGTAGATGGCCATTCCGGCGGCGAGGAGGGGCAGCGGCTCGGCGGAGTGCGCGTACTTGGCCCCGAAAACCACGCGCACGACCTGGTCGCCCAGCGCAAGCGTGACTGCGAGCAGTGGCAACGTCACCGCCAGGGTCAGGCCGAGAGCCGCCACGATGAACCGGCGCAGTGGAGTTCCGTGCAGACGGGCGATTTGCGGACTGATCGCGCTACCGATCGCCGCCGGCGCGAGGTAGAAGATGTTAACAAGAGTTTTCGCGGCCGCGTAGTCGCCGGCAGCGGTGATCGAAACGAGTCGGGTCACCAGAATCATGTCGGCGCCGAACCACACTACAAAGAAAGCAGTTTGCACCAGCAGGGGCCAGGTGAAGCTGGCGATGACGCGAAGGCGTGCTGGGACCACCAGTCTTGGGATGAAGCTCAGGCTGAGCGGTGCGACGAGCTGCATGACGATGAGCGAGGCAACATTGGCCAGCCCATAGACGATAAGAAACAGGTCGGCTCGATGGAAGCCGGCTATTCCCAGACCCGCAATCGCCACGAGCTGTAGAAAATTGGCCAGGATGTAGAAGACGACCATGTCGACGAAGCGTTCGAGGCCGCGCTGAGCCTCTCGATAAAGCGCATAGGCCGCCAGGCCCAGAAGGTTGGCAATCACCCCGACGAGCATCCATCCCTTCAGCCCTCCGAAGATGCTCACCGGAACGATGAGCAGCAGGCTGGCGGCGAGCATTGTGCCGACCACGGCAACGGAGTTGCTGAAGTAGGAGTCCTGTTCAAACTTGCTGCCATGATGCATCGCCAGAAATCGAGCCAACCCAGTTGGGGCATTCTCAATCAGTATCGAGCCGACGCTGACAATGACCAGCGCGTAAGCGAAGAGCCCGAAGTCGCGTGGCAGCAGCAAGCGAGCCGAAGTGATGGAGAAAAGCAGGCCCAGCAACCTGGCCGCCGAATTTCCCACGAAGAGAATCGCCGAGGAGCCAATCAGAGGATGGTCGGCGAAGCCACGGAGGCGAGCGAAGGGACCCGGGCCACGACCGCGGGAATGGTCCTCCCTCATTACGCCTGGCGGGACGGTGTTGCGCTCATGACCACCAGGCCATCGGGTATGCGCCCAGCTTCGAGCCGCGTCGCGCCCAACCTTCCTACCGCCAGCCACAGCGTCTGCGCGACCCCGGCATAGGTCAGGTACTCGGCGGTGACTCCCATCACGGCGAGCACGACAATGGAGGCGGAGGCGATCGCAGCGACGGCTTGAACCTGGGGGTCAGGGTGACCGCGGCTGCGCCAGCCCTGAATCGCCACCGAGATCAGCATGGCAAACAGAAGCACCTCCCCGACGGCGCCGGCCCGAAATCCCATGCCGAGGTATTCGTTGTCCACGTATCTCGCAAACCGTGCCGGTACCTCATTGGGAATCAGGGTGCCCGTTCCCAGCCAGATGTGCTCCTTGAGGATGGGGACAAAAAACTCGCTCCAGTATCGATCTCGCGTCTGGAGGCTTTCGGGTGTTGCAACCTGGCCGGAGCCGGTCCCGGAAAGCAGCTGCTCCTCCACTCGTGACTGCACCGTGGACCAGAAGAGGACAACTCCAGCGCCGATCACCATGAGCACGGGAGCGAGCTGGCGGGGTAGGCGCCGACGGTGGATGGAGACCAGGACAGTGGCGAGAAGGATCCCGATCACGGCAGCCTGGGTTGCGCTGATGACCACGGTCAGGGCATTCAGTGACATCACCAGGATCAGCCACCGCGCCGAGAACCCGGAGCCCCGGGTCAGCGCGAGCGCGAGCCCGATCGTGTAGTTGAGGGCGGCGTAGGCGCCCAGTCCGCTGTAGTGCTCGAGAAGCGAACTGGGCCGGCAAACCGATAATACGCATGGCGCGGTACCGGCCGGCGGCGGGTACCGGACAGCTATGAACTGGCGAACCCCCGGAAGATCGGCCAGCTGAGCGATAGCAACCAAGGCCACCACGACGCTGGCGGCCATGGCCAGGTTCAAAATGATCCTGAGACCCCCCTGGGAAAGCTCGACCCGAGAGAAGAGCAGGTAGAGGACCAGGTATTGGGCGGGTCCGAGCAGGCTTGGATGCTCGACAAGGAAGGCACCCCAGCCAGTGACCACCTGCACACCGGTCAGGAGTACGACCACCGGCACGACAAGGCTTCCCAAGGTATATCCGCCGACCGCAAGGTCCAACCCGCTGAACCGCCGCCGGCGGCTCTCCAAGAGAGCGCTGACCAGCGCACCCGACGCGACGACAACTGTCAACGCCTCGCTGACACGCAGATACGGAACGAGGGTGTTGCGACCCAGCCCCGCGGTGAGCGGGACGGTCGCAACCAGGATCGCGCAGCCCAACCAAGGCCTCTGCACCGTCAGAACCAGGACTACAATGCCCGCCAGCCCACCGACGACCATCAGTGGCGGTGCTGCTCCGAAAGCAACCGCCGCGAGCGCGCTCACCAGCCCCGCCAGGATAAGTGCGTGCCATCCCTCGAACCTACGTGAGCCGACGAGTTCGAATCGTGGGTGGTAGATGGCTCGGCGGCGCCCGACGAACGAAGGGAAGTCCGCAACCACGGCTCGAGTCCTCAATAGCCTGCCCCCCGGCTCCGGCCCCTGGCTCACGCCGATTTCCGAGCCCAGGGCAGTCGCCGGGGCTTGCCCCTACCCGATAGAAGCACGCCCGCCACCGGCTCAATGCCAAGCTGGCGGAGTGCATGGGCAGCGTTGCGAACCTCCTGGAAGCGAGTCCGACCGGCGGCCGCGACCATGATGGCGACGTCTGCACTGCTTGCAAAGGCGGCGGCGCTCGGGAGCCCCAATGGCGATGAGACGGTGACAACAGCTGTTCCTGATCTCCGGGCCTCCTCGATCGAGCTGCCCAGTTCATGGATCGACTGGGAGGCATGGGACCCGGATCCATCGAGAACATCCAACCGAATCAAGGTCGCGTAACCGCGCCCGGCCGCAGCGGCCAGCCCACGCCCGACCAATGCCGCAGCATCGGATTCACGCCGGGACGCAGCAACCACCACCAGGGCTCTTGCGTCCGGGTAGGCTGCGGCGATTTGGGCGAACCCAAGTCGGTACAACTCGCCCGAACGAGGTCCGTGCACTTTCCAGAAACCGTCCACGCACAGAACCGTGCGGACACCCGCTGCCTGAGCCAAACCATCCGGTCGCCAGAGGCGATCGTCAAACCGCTCAAGGAGAAGCCCTACCAATCCGGCCAGGAACAAACCGAGCAGTAGCGCCGCGGCAAGGTAGCGAGGGCCATTGCCTGCCTGCCGCTCGGCGGAACGGGCCGCCTGCAGGACCGTCAGGCCATCCGAGGTGCGTGCTTGTTCGAGATTCAAGTCCTGCAACCGACCATAGGTTGTGAGGTACTGGCCGCGGAGCGTCTCCAACTCCGAGAGCGACCTGCCGGGCTGGTGCAGCGCCACGTCCAGGCGGGCCAACTCGGCACCCAGGTAGGCGCGGCTGTCATACAACCTGCCGGCTGCGTCGGCGCGGTTCTGATCGATCATGGCGTGCGCGACCGCATTCGCGCGCAAAGTGGCAGTCTCGCGCCGCGACGATTGCGCCCGGATCCTGATGATGTTCGCTCCGTTGATGGGAGTGACCGTGACGGCGCCACCGATGACTGCTGGACTCTCACCGCCGGCTGCAGCGCCAGCTCGGCGCAGCACCTCAGGAGAGGTCGCCTGGTGTAGGTAATAGCGAGTCAGAACTCCGTCGGTGAAGACACCAGACAAGCCCTGTTTACTCACATCGACCAAGAGGGTCGCCTCGGCCTGATAGACGGGCGCAGCGGAACGCGATAGGTAGCCTCCCAGCAGCAGACTAACCAGGACGATTGCCAGCATCAGGGGTGCGCGATGTCTCAGAGCGTCGCCGGCCGTCTTTATGTAGACGTCGTCAGACCCCGCCACCGTGAGCACCTCCCCTGCGGTCAGCGTTCGCACAAACAGGTCCCTGCGAGCACCCTTCCAGTAGTCTTCGGAAGCCGTGTCCGCCACCTCGAAACACCGAATTCGGCATTGGCGCGCGATTGTTGGCTGCCTGCTTTGCGTGGTTTGCAACCTTGCCTGTGCCCAGTCGGTCGCCTCTCCGCCTGGCTCCCGGGTCGCCACACCGGCTCCTGGCTTCCTTAGAATCGAAGGCCCGGATTTCGTGTACGGCGCGAACAGGACTTCTCTGCGCGGGTTCAATTTCACGAATGACGGTGCAGCCTACCTCGATGCGAAGTACGACCAACGCGAGGCCATCGCCAGGGGCAAGTTGTTCCGCAATCTGATCACGGAGGACGAGAGTGACTACGCACGCGTGGAGGAGTGGGGCGGAAACGTCGTGCGTTTCGGTCTGGACTGGCACTGGTACCGGGCCGACCGGGAGAACTTCTTCCTGTTCGCGGATCAGCACGTCGCCTGGGCCAAGAAGCACCGCCTGTGGCTGATTCCGGTGATGTTCGTACCGCCTGGTGGGTACCAGGATTACGGCGAGGGAACAGCCTTCTGGAAGGGTGCCCAGGCGAAGACTTACCAGCGGGCCCTCAAGGATTTCTGGGTCGACTTCGCCAAGCACTATGCGGCGGAGCCCGCCATCGCCGGTTACGACCTCCTCAACGAGCCCAGCGCCGGCGCGGTCGGAGTCAGCTGGTTCTCCTATGCGAGCTCGCTCCGCGACGCCGTTCACGAGGTGGACCAGAACCACTTCATAGTCATCGAAAGCCACGACGACGCGCAGTTCTGGGAGCGTCTCCCGCTTGGGCGTGCGGTCAAATACGACAATGTCGTGTACTCGGTGCACGGCTACTTTCCAGAGGCGATGACCCACAACGGAGTGTTCGGGGCGGCGGTCAACCTGAGGTATCCGGGCAATGCGCCCGATTACGACGGTGTGGTCAGGTACTGGGACCGAGCCAGCACGGACCAGCTGATGAGAAAGGGCGGGCGACTCCCGATCGACTGGGCTCGTGATGGCAAGGTGCCACTCTTCATGGGTGAATGGGGCAGCGTCAAAAGGACGACCGGATACCTGGTCTACCTGAGGGACCAGATTTCGCTCATGACGGAGTGGGGTATGCACTGGACGCTCTTCGCCTATCGCGAATACGACCTGACCACCGACTTTGGCGTCTTCAATGGTCCGTCGGGGATGACCCGCGACCTGCCGCCCGATTCGGGGATGGTGTTACTTCTGAAGGAGGCGATGTCGGGCCTGGTACATCCAGACCGGGCCTCTCCAGCTGGCTGACACCACCGCGATCGCCGACACGATCTCGCGCCGCCAGGACCTTTTTGTTACGGCTCAAGAGCATCCCGGCAGCGATCTTCACCCCTCCCGTCTCCCGCAGCAACTGAGCTGCCCTGCGAGCCTCGTCAATTCGGGTCCGCCCGGCGATGGCGACCAGGATGGCCGAGTCCACATCTCTTGCCAGCGCCAGCCCGATCGCGTGAGTCTGGGGAGACGGAATGACGAGAATGGCGAGGTCGAAGCGTTTTGCCCGATCCCATTTCGACCGCGCATCGATCGCCGAATCCGCAAGGACGACCGTGACCCTGCTCCCGTTGCGAAGATTTTCTGCCTGTGCCCCGCTGTCAATGGCGGTCGTCAGAAGCAGGACAGAAGAACGTCCGGAGTCCATCGCCGCCTGGGCGAGCCTGACCCCCGTTTCGTCCGCTCCGCCATATTCGGACGTGGCGGCGACCAGGATCCTCTGCGCACCCGGGCCGGCAAGCGCCAATGCCAACGCCATTTCGAAGGGGTCCAATCCTGCGCCGCGCTTGTTCGGTGGGTCAACCAGCACCAGAGGGCTGTTGATTGCGCGCGCCAGGTCATCCCCGGTCCGGAGCCTCCCGTCGAGGCGATCCAAGATGAGCGCAAACAGGGTGCCCGCCAATAGGCCGGCGAGCGCCGCACCCGCTAGGTAGAGGCGGGGGKTGGCTTCCTGGGGACCGGTCGGAATCTTCGCGCGCTCCAGAATCGTGAGCGCGTCGGCCGTCCTGGACTGCTCGAGGGACAGGTCCTGGAGGTGACCGTAGGTCGCGGCGTATTGGCTCTGGAGGATGGCCAGCTGCGCCGCCAGCGCCGGATCCTGGCTGCCGAGGGGCTGAACCGGGACCTTCGCTATCGCACCGGTGAGCCGGGTCAGCTCGTCCTGAAGGTACTGTCGAGTCTGCTGGCTGCGCTCGGCCGCGTCCAGCCGGTTCTGCTCGACTGAGGCGACCGCGATTGCATTCGCAAGATCAGCTGCTCTAGTGGCGGTTGACGCCTGGGCGTGGACCACAACGATATTCGTGCCCTTGAGAGACTCGCTGGTGACCATCCTGCGGAGAATTGCCGGGGCCACCGGCTGCCAGCCCAGGCTGCGGAAAGCCCGAGTGAGGACCCGATCGCTGGTCGGCAGGTTGCGGTAGTAGTTTGTGAGCAGCCCATCGCTCTGCTGGAGCGCCGAATCATTGCCGCGGACGTCCACATAGAGCCGTGCGTCCGACTGGTAGATATCCTTGACGCCGAGAACCAGAACCAGTCCTATGAGGAACGAGGCGAGCGTGGTTGCGATGACCACGAGAGGGCGCCGTCGGGCCGCCCGCATCAGCTGTCCTAGAGTTGCAGAGCCCACGTCCGTACGTTATACGGCTGGGTGCCTGGTCGGGCTCTTAATGAGGCTTGTAACAGTCCAGGCCAGGATCTGAATGTCGAGCCATACGGAGGCGCGGCGCACGTAGGAAACGTCAAGAGCCATCATCTCCGGCGCGGAGAGCCGGTCTCGGCCGCGAACCTGCCAGAGGCCGGTCATACCGGGCGGCACCCTCTGCCTTTCGTAATAAGAGGGCCGATAGTGTTCGAGCTCATACGGGATGGCCGGGCGGGGGCCCACCAGGCTCATCTCACCTCGAAGAACGTTGAGGAGCTGCGGCAGCTCGTCAAGGCTGGTGCGGCGTAGGTAACGCCCGACACGGGTGAGTCGGTGGTCGTCATTGGGCTTGTACCCCTCGGGACCGATCGGCGCTCCCTCGAACCAGTTCCTGGCCACGCTGCGGTGGAAGTCATGGCTGCTTCCGGAGCGCATGGACCGCAGTTTCCACATCCTGAAGGGCTTGCCCAGCTGACCGACGCGCTCCTGGCCGTAGAGGGCGGGCCCCGGGCTGTCGAGCCGGACGGCAATCATGAGGAGAGCAAGGAGCGGCGAGAAAACGGCAAGCGCGAGGCCGCCAAGCAGGAGATCAAGTGCTCGCTTGCCGGCCACCGGTTTGGCGATCGGCTCGATAGCGTGCTGCTGCAGCCGCGCAGACACCGATGCGTCTGGCTCCATCGAGGTCACCTTAGCCCACGCTTCGGACAAGGGAAATGGGTGTCACCATCCTGAGGTCTGGGACAAACCGGCATCGTCCACCGGAATGTCCGGGACGCGCTAGCCTCGATCTTTCAGTAAGCCCTATGTAGGCGGTCCCGCCGGGCCTGAGAAACAGGGCGCTCCTGAGTTGGATACTTGGCGTTGCAACACGTCCCAGCACCCAATCTAGGAGAGCACCCTGCAAGTGAAGCCTACAACGCCTCAGCAGCGCCGATTCAAAGTCTCCGCCGACGGCGACGGAGTCGCCAATCACGTCGGCAGCGCCGCGCTCCGCGAACTCGCCGACAAGCTCGGGCTGACCAGGGCCCTGTCGCAGCAGATGAGCCGTCGTCGAGTCCGCCGTTCGGGACATGATCGCGGACGAGTGCTGGCCGACATTGCGGTCACCATCGCCGACGGCGGCGACTGCCTGTCGGACATCGCGGTGCTTCGCGACCAGCCCGACCTGTTCGGGCACATCGCCTCGACACCGACCGCATGGCGTGTGGTCGCCGGGCTGACCGAGTCCGACCTGAGCATCCTTCGTGAAGCTCGTCGCCAGATGCGCATGCAGGCCTGGGGCCGGGGGGCGCGGCCGAGCCTGGCCATCCTCGACTTCGACGCCACCTTGGTGACCGCGCACTCGGAGAAGGACGCGGCCGCCCCGACCTTCAAGCGCGGCTTCGGCTTTCATCCACTGGCGTGCTTCCTGGATGAGAGCAACGAGGCCTTGGCGGCAATGCTGCGGCCAGGCAATGCCGGCTCGAACACGGTGGACGACCACATCTGGGTGCTCGAAGCCAGCCTGGCTCAACTCCCCGATGGGGGTCGCGGAATGGAGCTGTTGGCTCGGGCTGACAGCGGCGGCGCCACTCACGGCTTCCTCGACGCCCTGCGCAAGCACAGCATCCGCTTCTCGGTCGGATTCGATCTCACCGAGCCGGTCCGAGACGCAGTTCTGGCGATGCCCAAGAAGGCGTGGAAGCCGCTGCTGGGCGACGACGGTGAGGCGCGCAAGGACGCGGCGGTGTGCGAATTGACAGGGCTCGACCTCACCGCCTGGCCGACCGGCACCCGCGCCTTCTGCCGACGCGAGCAGCCTCATCAAGGCGCCCAGTTGACCTTCACCGACGCTGACGGCTACCGCTTCCAGGTCTTCATCACCGACCAAACCGACAAGGACTTGCGCGCGCTTGAAGCTCGGCACCGCGGTCATGCCCGAGTCGAAGACCGTATCCGCTGCGCCAAGCAGACCGGCCTGACCAACTTTCCGTTCAAGAGCTTCGTGGCCAACCAGGTCTGGCTGGAGTTGGTGCTAATGGCCAACGACCTGATCACTTTCTTCCAGCGCCTGTGCCTCACCGGCGAGGCGCGAGGGTGGGAGCCCAAGAGGCTGCGCTACCGCCTGCTCCACGTCGGCGCTCGCATCGTGCGCACTGGTCGCAGTTGGGTGCTCAAGCTGTCGCGAACCTGGCGCTGGACGCCGCAGTTGTACGCCGCGTTCCAGCGGCTCCGCGCGCTACCCGGGGTCTGAACACCCCGCCGACACGACATCCGACGGTTCGTGAAACGACCACGTCTTCCGACAGCCGCTTGGCGTCGCCACCGAGCTTGCGCAGCAGCCGGGCCTGCCTCTCGCCTCCTTTGCAGCCGACGCCCGGCTGACAACGGCGACGTTGCCTTCGTCTACTGGCCTTGGACCCCAACTTCAGCGAGTTACTGAAATTTCGAGGCTAATGCGCGGTCTGCCAGGGTCTTCTGCGGGCGCCGCTTTGAGCAGTGACTGGATTGCGGCTGACGGACTGAGAGCCAGTGGCGAGAGTGCCGCCCCCGGCGTCACTGCCCTGGCGCCCCACGCGACCGCTGCAGGTATCCCTAGAGCAAGCACGGGGATGTAAAGGCTTACCAGCACTACAACTCCGATCGGCCTCTGGAGATCCGTTGACCTCAAAGGATTGCCCCACAGAACAGCCGCAACGATCGCTCCAACCAGGCCCAGCAGCGGCAGCGCCCCCCCAATGAAGCGACCGCGTCGGTAGCGACGCTGCCAGTCCGGAGAAGGACCTGGAGCGCCGGCGCCCGGGAAGTTACTCACTATGTGTCGGACAACGGCAATTTTGGGGCCGAATTGCGCCCGGCGGAAATCGCATCTGTTGCGTTTGGGTCCGAAGTTAAAGGAAGCGCGATCGAAGGCCGCCTACCGACCGTCCTTCCGGCGCGACCTCCTCCTCCCAGTTTTGACACTCAATTTGAGTGCGTCCGGATAAGCCGTGATCGACCAGCGGGAGAATGACC
>JRHI01001111.1_pt1 | contig 24503 bp, 24 predicted proteins | sample 215371 | NCBI WGS metagenome assembly JRHI01 (sample SAMN02929681, study PRJNA255918) | sediment metagenome | biome: cave system; feature: Ice Cave; material: Sediment; isolation source: sediment from deep within a dark volcanic ice cave with no known source of... ...
GAGAAAACAGGACACAGCCGCTTTTAAGGCCAAAGTGGTGTAGGAACTTCTCAAAGAAGAGAAAACGCTCGCACAACGTGCGACCGAATACGAAGTTCATCCCACCCAATGAAAGGAGTGGCGAGCACGAGCAATAGAAGGTCTCCCAAGTCTGTTTGAAAAGCGTGACAGGACAGCAGAGTTGCAAGCCGCTCATGAAGAGCAAGGGACGGAGTTGTATGCCGAAATTGGGAAACTCACCACTCAGGTCATATGGCTGAAAAAAAAGGTACACCTTTGACACGAGAGGAACGGATCGCCTTCATCGAACGAGCAGAGAGCGAACTTGCGCTCACGATGCAAACGCAGTGGCTCAGTCTGAATCGGTCAAGCTTGTAGTATCAGCCACGTCCTGCTCGTGCTGAGGAAGTACAACTCAAACATCGGATTGATGAGGTGTCCACGCAGTCGCCTTTTTATGGAGCGCGTCGCATCGCAGCACCATTACAGCGAGAAGGGATGAGTAGCAATCGGAAAACCGTGGCTCGCTACATGCAAGAAATGGGTCTGCAGCAATCTCCCCCGGACCCAATTTGAGCAAACGCAATCACAAGGAAGGAGTCTCTCCCTCCTTATGACGTCACACCACCAGTGCGTATCCCAATCATATTTGGGGCATGATATCACCTACATCCGCTTGTCAGGCGGCTGGATGTACCTCGTCGCTGTTCTGGATTGGTACTCACGCTCCATCGTGAGTTGGGAACTGGATCAAACGCTAGAAATGCCTTGTGTCTTGTCAGTAGTCCAACGAGCATTGGGTCAAGCCATTCCGCTGATCTGCAACCTTGAGCAAGGAAGAGCTTTAGATACCATGTTTACCGAACGACTCTGGCGCACGGTCAAGTAGGAAGAAGTCTCTCTGCATGAGGACCTCTCGCCACGAGAGGCACGCCAAGCGTTAACACGCTATTTGACGTTTTACAATCAAGAACGTCCCCATCAAGCCCTTCATTACCGAACACCCGCCGAAGTATATTTTCACAAGGCATCAGCAAATGACATTGAGAACACAGGAGTTGAAAAGGAGGAAAGTAGCTCTTAGACCAAGCCTATTTTTGTGTCTTGACAAGACGGGCCACCATACTCTTCTCCTTGCCTTTTTTCGATGCGTTGTCAGTGTTTGAGCATAGGAAGATTCATCCCCTCATCTCGTGTACGATGCGAGCCAGCCGTCTCCTGGATGCCTCCCTCTGGATAGATCAGCTTGGCCTCGGCAGCGGGCAACAGGCTTGCCACTTCTTTGAGCACGGCGTCAAGGAATTGATCTTCCGGCACGGTTTTGACGACCTCGCCTTTGCGGAAGATAACACCCTTGCCTTTGCCGCCAGCAAGACCAACATCGGCATCACGCGACTCGCCGGGGCCATTGACGACGCATCCCATGACGGCGACATGAATGGGTGTCTGCACCCTTGAGAGCCGCTTCTCCACCTCGTTAGCAACCTGGATGACATCGATCTCCACACGTCCACACGAGGGGCACGAGACAAAGGTTACGCCACGATTGCGCAGTTCGAGCGAACGCAGAATCTCATAGGCAACAGGAATCTCTTCCTCCGGCTCTGCGCTCAGGCTGACGCGAATCGTATCACCAATGCCATCAGCAAGCAACAATCCCAAACCAACCGCCGACTTGACCGAGCCTGAGACAAGCGTGCCTGCCTCAGTAATGCCCAGGTGTAAGGGATAATCCGAACGCTGCGAGAACTTGCGATACGCCTCAACCGCAGTCAGTACAGCGGAAGATTTCAGCGACACAACGATGTTATGATAGTCCAGTTCCTCGCACCAACCAATATACTCCAATGCTTTACTTACCATGCGCTCTGAAAGGTGCTCACGCTCTTTACGGCGTGTTTCCATTGGGTCAGAACGCTCCAACGTGCCATCATCGCGGAGGCGCACCTGGATACGCTGCATCTGTGCGCGTTGATCAAGGGCATCGATGGAGCCGGAGTTCACACCAATACGCATCGCTGTATTACGCTCTTTGGCAGCCGCTACAATCTGTTCAAGTGACTTACGACCATTCAACAAATTACCCGGGTTGATACGAACCTTATCAACACCCTGACGAATGACTTCGAGCGCTAGCGCTGGATTATAGTGAATGTCAGCAACGAGCGGAATGTGAATCTGCTGCTTGATCGCGCTGATCACAATTGCGTCCTCCATCTCCGGCACGGCGACGCGCACAATTTCGCAGCCCACATCTTCCAAGCGGTGTATCTGTGCCACCGTTGACGCTACGTCACGGGTGTAGGTCGTCGTCATAGATTGCACCGCAATTGGTGCATCACCACCAATCGCTACATTGCCAATACGTATTTGTCGCGTTTTCCTTCGCATAATAGGTTTGCTCCGTTAACTCCCCCAATGCAGAACATCACTAATTGTGATTACCACCATGAGAGTGAGTAAAATTGCCATCCCAATCAAGTTAATAATGCCTTCACGCTCCGGTTTGAGACGTTTTCCACCGCGTAAAAGTTCAATCAATATTAATACGACGCGCCCACCGTCCAAAGCAGGGAAAGGTAAAATGTTGATGATCGCAAGGTTTAGGCTTAATATAGCGGTTAAGCTCAGAATCGGCCACCAACCCAGGTCTGGCACACTTTGTGCAACCGCACCTGTAATACGCACAATACCCACAGGACCAGCAAGTTGTGGCTTGATCGCACCACTAATCATCTGCCCGATACTGACAAGAAAGTCTCGCGTCACCTCAAACGTATGCACAATACCCTTAAATGGTGCCTGCCACGGCGGTGAAGTTACAAACACAACCTTCTCTTCAATACCCATCGTGCCTCTGCCATCAGTCACAACCACGCGCCCATTGACAGTCACTGCAATAGGAGTTGAGTTACCCTGATGTTGTATCACCAAGTGCAACGGAATAGTTGCGTTTGGACCGGTATCTTTATTCGCAGCCTTCGCATTGGTCACAATATCTTGCACATCAGTAAAGAGCTTGACAGGCTGCCCATTCACCGAAAGAATAGTATCCCCCAGACGTAAACCAGCCACTGACGCAGGTAGGCCGGGCAAAACTTTCCCAATCACCGCTGGAAATGTTGGCTCCCCAAAGCCATAAGCCACAGTGAAGAGTAGAATAGCCAGCAAGAAATTCATGATCACACCAGCGACGAGCACAATAATACGCTTGCCCGCTGATTTCGCAGCAAAGCTTTGCGCATCATAGTTTCCTTCAGGATCAAGTGCATCGCCATTCTCACCAGGCATACGCACAAAACCGCCAATTGGCAGCAGGTTCAGTGAGTACAGTGTATGATTATCTTTGGAGGTATTGAAGGTACTTACTCCACCACTCGTTCCGCTAAAGGGCGAGTATTGTTGATCAGCAGCATCTTCATGTTCAGCATTGCCTCCACCAAACCACACAATCTGCCAGCCACTGCGCCCCCCGCGCTCACGTTTGCGTATACCAACCAAGCGTGGCGGGAAACCCAAACCAAATTCTTCAACGCGAATACCCGCCCACTTGGCAGTAATAAAATGGCCGAACTCATGCACTAACACTAAGAGTCCAAACACCGGAATAGCCGCAAGTAAGTACCAGTTATTCATTCACACATTCCTTTTTATATATCCGTAGGGGCCCGATTTTAAGTGACACTTCCAAGGCACAATTCTCTTGCAGTTCTACGTGCCCATGCACACACATCTATTGTCGTTTCAACATCTGGCATGGTCACAGATTGATGGCGCTCTAACACCATTTCAATAACTCTAGCTATACCAAGGAAATCGATTCTTCCTGCCAGGAATAATGCTACTGCTTCCTCATCTGCTCCTACCAAGGCACAAGGATACGTTCCACCTCGTTTTGCTGCCTCTATCGCCAACTTGAAACAAGGGAAACGTGCCGGATCAAGTTCTTCAAAAGTCAACTTCGCCAGTTGAGGCCAATCTAGCTCACGTATCAGCCCAGTATCAGCCGTGTTGAGTCGCTCAGGATACGCGAGCGCATACAAAATTGGCAGATGCATACTCGGTGTACTGGCTTGCATCTTGATTGAGCCATCAACAAATTCTACCATAGAGTGTACAATGCTCTCAGGCTGAATAACCACATCAATCTGCTCATAAGGCACGTCAAACAGCCAGTGCGCCTCAATAACCTCCAAGCCCTTATTCATCAGCGTCGCTGAGTCAATAGTAATTTTGGGTCCCATGCGCCACGTAGGATGCGCTAGCGCCTGCTCAACCGTCACTGCTTGCAATTGCTCCAATGTTGCAAGACGAAATGGACCACCGGAAGCGGTGAGAAGCAGTCGCTGCATTGCGCTTTGCTCTTCACCCCGCAAGCATTGCCAGATCGCACTATGCTCACTATCGACAGGCAAGAGCGACACCTGAGCGCGTTGCACGGCTGGCATCACAAGATGGCCCGCCATCACCAACGTCTCTTTATTAGCAATCGCCACCGACTTACCTGCCTCAATCGCAGCTAACGTCGGCTTTAGACCCATCAGGCCAGAGGTAGCCGCCACCACAATATCCGCGTCTGCGAGCGTCGCAACCGCAAGCAATCCTTCTTCCCCAAGTAGCACATGAGGCAATGCCGCACGTGCCGCTTGTTCTGCCTCTGGCGTGTCAGCAAAACACGCAACCAACATCGGCTGAAATTCCTGCACCTGCCGCGCAAGCTCCGCGACATTACTACGCGCAGCTAATGCGACTATACGAAATTTATCTGGAAAACACCGCACCACATCGAGCGTCTGCCTCCCTATCGAGCCGGTACACCCCAACAGCGCAATGCGTCTAGGAAACGGAGTCATCTATCTTTCCTTATAGGTAAACGTATGGTTTACCCTCTTTTTTATGTATATATGATATACGTCGTAGGGGCCTGATTGAGCGCGCCCGTCGTGGCGATGGTCAATTCCTCCAATGTTGTCGATGCCAGCGACGGGCGCGCTCAATCAGGCCCCTACGACGTGCCCATCGTATGAACATTGGCAAAGTAGTAGGACCAGCTTGAGCTGGTCCCTACGACACCTCTCTTTATAGATTATAGCGCAGATGTACCATGTGTCCTACCATATCTGAAAACACACAAATCTCTCCCTTACTTCCCAATGATTTGCGCGAACACGTACACAACAATCACGGCAAAGAGAAGACTATCGACGCGGTCTAGCATACCTCCGTGACCAGGCATGATCTGACCACTATCTTTGACATGCGTTTGTCTCTTGATGAGCGACTCCGCGAGGTCCCCAAGTACCGCCGCTATGCCGAGTAGAATACCGAGCAAGATAGCAAGATACCACGGCACCCCTAATGGTCGCACAGTCAGAACGAGACCAGCAGCGATGGAGAGCACAAAGCCTCCCAATACACCCTCCCAGCTTTTCGCAGGACTGATAGCAGGGGCGAGTTTATGGCGACCAAAATAACGTCCCGCAAAAAATGCAGCGGCATCAAAGCCCCACACACCTAACAAGACCATCAGTAACCACCATGCTCCACGTGGCAAAATGAGCCATCCTCCACTCGCAGGAAACAACGTCACAGGCTCACTACCCCGCAGGAGCAAAAAGAAGCTCATAGGCCATCCAAGATAGAGTGAGAATGCGAGCGTCAATGCCCAGTCTACGAGAGCTCCATCCAACTTTTTGCGGAAAAAGAGCCATGGAAACGAGACCAGGACCGCTCCACCCAGACCAATTTCGAGGATGAGCAGACGTTGTTCAGGTAACATAGCAGCAATGAGAAAAAGCACGCTCAGCCCTAAACTTATCCAGATAAGCGGGTGATACCCCACGTGGAGCATCATGTTGTGAAGCTCAAGCGTCCCTAAAACAACAATCAGCAATACAAATGCAAGAGCAAGCCAACCGCCGAACCAAACAAAGGTGAGCACGATAGGCATAGCAATTAACGCAGTTAACAAGCGTTGACCGACAGACGCTTTTGGTTGCTTAGGTTGGTCAGATGTACTTGTTTGTACTGCTGTATCGTGTTCGCTCGCTTGCCGCATAAACGTCTACCCTTTACAGAGCTAAGGCTAAGAAAATAGGCGAAGGACGGCCAACTCTTCGTAGAACCGTCCTTCTATTGTACGCAATTTACTGCACTGGGGTAACAGGAACCTTACCAAAGCGTCGTTGGCGCTGCTGATAGCTCTGTATCGCGGCTTGCAAATCCTCGCGCCCAAAGTCAGGCCAGAGGGTAGGAGTAGCGTAATACTCACTATAGGCCGATTGCCACAACAGAAAATTACTCACACGCATCTCTCCTGCTGTGCGAATAACCATGTCTGGGTCTGGCAGATCACGCGTATATAAGTAAGAAGCAATCAATTCTTCCGTAATGGTATCCGGGTCGCGCCCGTCGGCGATAATCTGACGAATAGCATCAACAAGCTCGGCTCTTCCACCATAGTTGAAGCAGACATTCAGGCCAATGCGTGTATTATTGCGCGTGAGTTCAATCGAATCACGCACAGCTCTCTGAATATCTGGTGAGAGATCATGGAGACGACCAAGATGGCGCAGACGCACTCCATCGCGGTGCAGCTTTTCCAGGTCCGAGCGAATGGTCTCCCAAAAGAGACGCATTAAACCATCTACTTCTACACGTGGACGCCCCCAATTTTCCGTTGAAAAGGCGTACACGCTGAGCATTTCAATGTGTTCGTCGGTAGCACACTCCACGACGCGGCGTAACGCGGTCACCCCAGCTTTATGTCCGGCAAGGCGTGGTAGGTGGCGTTTCGTCGCCCAGCGCCCATTGCCATCCATAATAATAGCAATGTGGCGTGGAGTTTGCATAGGCTGCTCGGATGTCGCTAGTTTGGCAGCAACAAATGACTGCGAAACGTTCTCTTTCTCTTGTGAAGAGGAGAAAATGTTGTGCATCTTGGTCAAGGTTTCTAGACCTCCAGAATCTCCTGTTCCTTAGACTTCCCAACCTTATCCATCTCATCAATGAAGCGGTCGGTGAGCTTCTGCAGTCGCTCGGTACTACGTTTCAGCTCGTCCTCGGACACTTCTTTCTTTTTTTCACGGTCACGTAGTTTATCTTGCACATCGCGCCGAACATTACGAACCGCCACCTTATGCTCGTCCATCTTTTTATGTAGCGTCTTCACCATATCGCGGCGACGCTCCTCACTCATGGGCGGAATATTCAGACGAATTACTTGTCCGTCATTATTCGGATTGATACCCAAGTCTGATTTTTGGATTGCCTTCTCAATGTCGGTCAGCATCTTACGGTCCCACGGCTGAATAACTAGGAGACGTGCCTCCGGTACGGAGATCGTCGCCACTTGGCTAATCGGCGTTGGAGTACCATAGTAATCTACCTGAATCCGTTCGAGTAAAGCGGAGCTAGCGCGTCCAGTACGAAGGGCGGCAAGGTCTTGCTTTAATGCCTCTACCGCCTTCTGCATGCGTCGTTCCGCGTCAGTAAATAGGTCTGCTGTCATAGCAATAAAACTCCCTTTTTCTACGGACACTGCCATGTTACGTACACACCCATAAAACGGGACGTGATTAAGAAACGGCTTCATAGGAGAGAAAGCCGCTCTTACAGTTCTGGCACGTCTGTGACGAGTGTACCACACTTTTCGCCCCGTATGATTGCCTCCAAGGCCCCTTTTTGGTTGGCATTAAAGACAATAATTGGCATGTGATTGTCTTTGCAGAGCGAGAGTGCGGTACTATCCATAACCTTTAGCCCCATATTCAACGCTCGCATATAGCTGATTTCTTCAAACTTACGCGCATGCGGGTTACGTTTGGGATCATCGTCGTAAATCCCGTCTACCTGCGTCGCCTTGAGCAACACCTGTGCATTCAGTTCAACGGAGCGTAGTGCCGCTGCTGTATCTGTGGTAAAAAATGGATTACCACTACCAGCAGCAAGAATCACAACGCGCCCTAGTTCCAGGTGACGCACAGCACGACGGCGGATAAAGGGTTCTGCGATAGGCGGCATCTCGATAGCGGTTTGTACACGAGTCACCATGCCCAGCTTTTCCATGGCATCCTGCATTACCAGTGAGTTCATCACGGTTGCCAGCATTCCCACATAATCGGCAGTAGCGCGGTCGATACCGGTAGCGGCTGCATCCGCGCCACGCCACATATTGCCTCCTCCGATCACAACTGCGATCTGAATACCCAGGTCATGAACGCGCTTGACTTCGCGAGCAATGTTCCGCACGGTTTCGGCATCGATGCCAAAACCTTTAGGGCCAAGTGCCTCGCCGCTCATCTTTAAGAGGATGCGCTGATACTTCAATTCGGCGGTCATACGTCACCTTTTGCATGGAGACTCGCTCGTCCCACGTCCACTATTCGCCCAACTTAAAGCGGGCGAAGCGACGCACAACGATATTCTCTCCGGTCGCGGCGATGACCTTGCGGACCATATCGCCAATGATCACTGAGTCATCCTTTACCCAAGGTTGCATTATGAGCACATGCTCGCCAAGTTGCTTTTTCAGTTTACCCTCAATTGCGGTATCACGCTTCTCTGCCGAGACGCGAGCCATCGATGGGTCTTCCAGAATTTTCGCTTTTGCTTCTTCTATGACAGCAGCAGGCACATCTTCGTAATTCACATAGAGAGGGGCCATACCGGCAATCTGCAAAGCTAATTCATTTGCAAGATGGCGGAAGCCCTCACTACGAGCTACAAAGTCTGTGCTGCAATTGAGTTCCAACAACACGCCTACACTGTGATTATGATGCACATACGAGAAGACACCACCCTCTTTGGTCTCACGACCAGCGGTGGTCATTTTCTCAGCCTTCTTATCACGTCGCGCCTCAAGGAATTTGACCGCATCGTCCCAGGTCTTTGCCTCGACCAATGCATTTTTACAATCTGCGAATGTCGCGCCTGTCTCGTCGCGCAACTTCTTCACGTCTGCGGCAGCGTAGTCCATGGATATTTCTCCTCAATCTTGTTGTATTTTACTCAGAGTCATGGAACAGTTCAACCTTCTCTGTCCATTTTTTCGGTTTCCGAGTGCTTGACATATGTGTATTAGGTATAATTATATCAGTAGGGCGGGACCCTACTGAAAGAATAGAAAAGATTGTACAGGAAGAAGCGGGAGGCAAAAGGCACCGTGCCTCTTACCTCCCGCCCTTACATTTCTCTTCGTTAGGAAACTTAGTGGGCCTCTGCAGGTTCAGCAGGAGCAACATCCGTGTTCACTAATACGGGTGTAGCCACGGCCTCTACAGGTGCGGGTGTAGCTGCAACTGGTACCGCAATGGCATTGTTGGCCTCCGCCTCTGCAGGTGCAGGAGTCTCAACAGCAGGCGCCTCAAGCGCAGGTGTTTCAATTGAGACTGGCTCATCCATTGGCTCATTATCCTTGTTACGGGCCTCTAGCTCGCGGCGACCCTCAACAGCAGCATCGGCAATCTTTGCACATAATAGGCGTACAGCACGGATCGCATCATCATTCGCTGGAATGGGATAATCCATCTCATCGGGATCACAATTGGTATCGGCGAGCGCAATGATAGGAATTTCTAGGCGGCGTGCCTCAAGTACTGCTGTGCGCTCTTTGCGTGTATCAATAATGAAAAGAGCACTGGGCAAGCGACGCATATCCTTGATACCACCGAGAATACGCTCCAGACGTGTCATATCGTCCTGCAAGTGCTGTACTTCTTTCTTAGGCAGGCGCTCAAAATCACCACGGTCGCGGCGGGTCTCTAGATCACGTAGATAACGGATGCGCGATTGAATCGTTTGGAAGTTGGTCAGCATCCCGCCAAGCCAACGCTGGTTTACATAGTACATACCACAACGCTTGGCTTCTTCAGCGACAGCTTCCTGCGCCTGCTTCTTTGTGCCAACAAACAGGATGGTCTCACCATTTGCAGCTAGCTGCTCAACAAACTTGTACGCATCATTCAGGCGACTGACCGTCTGTTGCAGGTCGATGATATGGATGCCATTACGGTCCATGAAAATGAACTGCTGCATCTTGGGGTTCCAACGGCGGGTCTGGTGCCCAAAATGCACACCCGCCTCCAAAAGTTGTTTCATTGAGATAACATTTGCCAAAAACAGGTCCTCCCTTTGTTCCTCCGCTCTCTCTTCTCTTTCTTTCAGTCCCCTGGTGTGGGGCAATGCCTCTGCAACCGATCCAGATGGGAGAGCGTGTGTATTTAATGATGTGATTCTCGCATCACACATAGGCGGAAGACTTCCTCCCGCTAGCACAAAAGTATAACATAGTCTGCTCACAGACGCAACCACAAATTCTATGTGATTTAGGGACTGCATGGATAAGGGGAGAGTTTCTGCCTACTCAATACAACGAGCTTTTAGCAAAAAATCTTCCCTAACAGCTACCATATAAGCTATAATAGGGAAAATCAAGTGGAAAAGGGTGGGGTCTTCTCATGCGGCGCAATATACGCTATTATCGTGTCCAACTCGTCGCCTACGATCTCGTGCGTATCTCTCAATTGCGCTTGCCACTGCGTATACCCAGCCCTAACCCAACACCCTTGCCCCACCATTTATGCTACATAAACGTCCCCTCAAAAAATGCTCTTGGTGCCTTTCCGCTCACGAGAACACATCTCTGGCGCGTCTATACTCTAAATAGAGATGGTCAATGGTTGTGAGGCTATTGTGACGTAGTAGCCTCACAACCATTGACCATTTCTATTTCACCGCTTGCTTCTTGGAAGCATCGCTATAGTGTAATGTAGAAACATGCTCATTTATCAGTTAAGTATTTGTCATGTCGCCACGAATTTCTAGGGGTTCATAAAGTAGAAAGGGGCATCAACTATGATACGCATTATGATTATTGACGACCATATTCAAACCAGCCATAGCACACGCAAGATTCTCGAAAAAGAGCTTGATTTCGAGATCATCGCTGAAGCAGACACACTCTTTGAAGCCGAAGTACTAACCGCCAAAGCACAGCCTGATGTCATCTTACTAGACCCGCACATAGCAGGGTCGAATGGCTTTGAGGTACTAGAGCAGATACGAGCCTACTACCGAGCTCCCGTATTATCGTTTTCACTGCATTGCAGCACAAACAACATATTTGCACAGCACTGATGCACGGAGCCATAGGCTATATTACGAAAGAGGCTTCTCCCGATATCCTGGTCTGTGCTGTCCGCAGCGCCATACGCGGCGACCTCTATATTCCCGGACCATTGGCCCGTCATGTCGTCGCACAGTTACAAGCACTTGGGCACATGCAAACAATCTACCAACGAAGTAGACAAGAACAGGAGCGTGCCAAATATTCACCATTCTCAACATATATGCCTCAGACAACAGTCACTTACCACATGAGCCGTCGCATAGCCACTCAAGATTCTGCCTTCATGCATATTTCAGAGCCTCTCCCAGCGACCTCTGCCCAAACAGCACGTCCCCTCACCGAGCGTGAGCAAGAAATCCTCGCGCTCATGCGACATGGATGTAAAAATCGCGAAATTGCCGGAGAGTTATGCATCGCAGAATCTACCGTGCATAAGCATGTGCAAAACATCTTTGAAAAACTGCACGCCCGCAATCGCACCGAAGCCATCTACCTGACCAGCGCTCATATGTAACGAAGATATGATACAATACGCTCTATAGCGTAACGTAACCAGACATATAGAGATGCAGACGTGCGAGAAAAACAATTCCAGAGTCAGCACACCTCCTCGACGCCACAGAACAAAGCTGAGGGGAAAGCAGACTTCCTGGCACACAGTAATATTTTCCGACATCTCAATACAGAAGAGATCAAAGAACTCGATAGAGTAACTACCACGATCACCTGTCAGTCTGGACGGATACTCTATCGTCCAGGCGAGACAGGTAATACACTCTTTCTGCTCAGAACGGGGCACGTCCAACTCTATCACCTATCAACAGATGGGCGTAAACTAATTACTGCAATCCTCGCAAGCGGTACTTGTTTTGGAGAAATCCCCCTACTTGGACAAGACACCTATACAAGTTTTGCTGAGGTAGTGGAAGAAGCGCGTATTTACCTTATCAGCAAACACGAAGTAGAGCATCTCCTCCAGCAAAAACCAGTGGTCACACTCGCTCTCTTACAGGTTGTGGGCCAGCGCTTCACCCGACTCGAAGCACAACTGATCGACACCACCTTTAAAGGCACAACCGCACGCCTTGCCACATTGCTTCTCCAATTGGCCTCTCCTTGTGAAAAAGAGCAAGACACGTTCGTCGTAGATGGCCTTAGCCAGGAAGAGCTAGCCGCACACCTGGGTGTCTACCGCGAAACTATCAGTGTCTCCTTGCGTGACCTCAAAGACGCTGGTACTATTGAATTAGGTCGGAAGCATATTACCATTCACAAACCATCGTTATTACAAAAGATTGCGAAATCATGAATACAACAACGATAACACACACCATTATCCAAGCCAAAAACGTCAAGAAAATTTACCGTAACGGCTCACTACGTGTTGAGGCGCTCGCAGGTATCAATTTAAAAGTGGCTCAAGGCGAGATGATTGCCATCATGGGTCCTAGTGGTTGCGGCAAAACAACACTCCTCAACTGCCTCTCCGGTCTTGATACGATTGATGAGGGAGATGTTTTCATTCGCGGCGACAACCTGCGTGACCTCAGCGACAATGAGAGCACCTCATATCGTGCTAAACACATGGGCTTCATCTTTCAGGATTTCAACCTGCTCCCTGTGCTCTCAGCGGTCGAAAATGTAGAACTACCCATGCTCGTCTCCAAAGTTCCTAGCTCCAAAGCACGCAAACGCGCCTTAGAAGTACTTGACCTTGTTGGACTCTCAGACCGTGCGCGTCATCGCCCCGCTGAACTATCCGGTGGACAACGCCAGCGCGTCACCATCGCCAGAGCACTCACCAACAGTCCCACCATCGTCTGGGCCGACGAGCCAACTGGCAACCTTGATAGCGAGACCGCCCTAGAGATCATGGACCTGCTCAGCCACCTCAACAAAGAGAATGGACAAACCTTTGTCGTCGTCACCCACGCCATCGAAGTTGGCAACCGCGCTAACAAAATCATCACCATGCGCGACGGCCACATTGTGGAGACTGTCGAGAAGGTAGTAGAAAACTAACCCAACCCCATCTCTTCAGCAGTCCAACGATGGGCCAAGACAATATCCTTTTTTAGGTCCCATTTGTTCAAGAACATACGATCTCCCACAAATATGTTTCGTTTCTTAAATGGAGAGGGAGTTGTTGCTAATAGCCAAGGTCGTGATTCGGCATCCTTATAATAAAACCAAGGTTTCTTTAATATATACATCTCTTGTTGTGTCCAAATAGGATATGACACATGATCTTTTTCACACAGCCATTCCACCATTGCCGCACAAAATGCAGCCCATCGATGCAAAGCAGGAGTGGGAGCTAGAGCTAAAGGTGTTTCTATTAATTCTCTTCTATAGTTAACTGAATAATGCCACCAATCATTTAGGAAGTTACCAATAGCTACCCAAGGAGTCTCTTTATGACAAATTTCCTCAAAGGCTTCCGCTACTGTATGATACCGATATTTTTTGTACTCGTCTCTGTCCATCAGACTATTCCTCACAGAGCGTCATATATCCCTGTGGGTTAGTATAGTGTATCGCGGCGCAAAGTGGCAAGCTTTAGTATCCCGCAATCCCGCACCCCTACAAACAACAGGAACGGCTTTTCGCATGCGAAAAGCCGTTCCTGTTGTTTGTAGGGGTGCTCTCGAATCTTAGCCGAAGAACTTAGGTACGTTAATATCGTAGTAGGTGGCTTCGAGGAATTCCAACAACAGGGCAAAGTTCAGAATATCGACATCGTTCATCAATGGCAGGGACGGATCAGGTCCACCATTGAGGCTCTTAATGAATGGTGCCACATCAGCGACGATCGTCGCCTGCGGAATAGGCTTGTCAAATGCACCATTTGTGCTTAGACGTATACCCAACAACGCATTCAGGTAGCTCGCGTGCCGAGCCTCAATCGTGAGAATGGACGCTGCTGCTCCCAAGATGGCTTTGCTACTAATAGCAGGCGCGGCCAGAAGGTATGCTCCAACGCCTACATTCTCGAAGATGCGGGACAGTTGTATAAAATGGTCAACATCATCTTGCTCCAGACCCTTGAAGCTTGGCTTGGGACGCGCTGCACTACCAAGTGCTTTCTTCAGGAAGGATACGTGTGCATCCTCGTCTCGCTTGATCTCCTCGAATGCGTCCGCGGCGCTCAAGCCCATCGCTGTTTTGGTGGCCGCACTCGCGGTCTGAGTCACCAACAAGGTTGCCGAAGCAACTGCTGTTGCACCAACAAGAGAATTACGTAACAGTGCTCTGCGCGATGAAGTTCCCTTCAACAAATGAATTGGATGCTTCTGCTCAATGTTCTCATCGGATGACGTAAATTGGTCTGTCATACTTTCTCTCCTATGCTTCTTTGTGGGGTGCTCTTAACTGCACATTCATAACAGATGAGACAAGCGATTCCCTTATGTTTCTTCTCGCTAATTGAAGGGATGACCGAATGTCCATCTTTATGAATGACAGAACATTATCTTAACAACCATCATCACATTCATAAATGGTGATGATATCAATAGAAGAGTTCTTTTTATCTATCGACATAAATAGATACGCCTTACAAAGAAGTTCGGATCAACTTATAAGTACAGCAAGAATAATCTCTAGCAGTTCCCAAATTTCAGAGGACTGAGCAGGTACTGGTATACCTGCTCAGTCCTCTGAAATTTGGGAACTGCTATCACCTACTGCGCTAGCGTGCGCTCCTCTTTACCAACCATTGCCCGCACCACGTCTTTGATATGCGATGAGGACAATCCGTAAAGTTCTTTGAGAATAGTTGGGGCACCATGTTCGACGAATGTATCAGGCAAGCCAATGATACGCACATCGATATCTTTTAGCCCGTTGCTTTCCAGCAGTTCGAGTACAGCACTACCAAACCCTCCAGCAACAACATGATCTTCGATGGTCACAAGATGGTGGGTACTCTTTGCCATGTGTAGAATCATCTCTTCGTCGAGCGGTTTGGCCCAACGTGCATTGACGACAGCCACATTAATACCCTCTTCCGCCAGTTCTTTTGCCGCATCCTGTGCAGAGGCAACAGTAGAACCATAGGCGAGAATAGCGCACTCGCTCCGCTCCGCTTGCTCAAGTGTTGCAGGGATGAGCAGCTCTGCTTTGCCAACCTCAAGCTTGTGCAGTCCACGCGTTAATGATGTTCCTACACCCTTGCCACGTGGATAACGCAAGCTCACCGGCCCATCCATATAGATGGCAGTGTAGAGCATATGCCGCAACTCTTCCTCATCTTTTGGTGCCATAACCTTCATGTTAGGAATAGCACGCATAAAGCCAATATCGAAGACGCCATGTTGTGTATGCCCATCTTCGCCAACAATGCCTGCACGATCCATCGCGAATACCACATGCAAATTTTGTACGCACACATCATGTATCATCTGATCGTAAGCACGCTGCATGAATGTTGAGTAAATGGCAACGACTGGACGCAAGCCACCAACAGCCATACCACCCGCAAAGGTCACAGCGTGCTGCTCGGCAATACCAACATCAAAGTAACGCTCCGGAAAACGCTGATGCATCTTCTTGAGGCCCGTTCCCTCTGCCATAGCCGCCGTAATACCAACAACTGAGGTGTCCTTTTCGGCAATATCTACGAGTGTATTGGCAAATACATCGGTATAGGTCGGCGGGTCATTGAGATTCTTCTTGATAATTCCATTCACATAATCGAACGCGCCAGGACCATGCCATTTGGTCGAGTCACCTTCAGCGACCTCCCAGCCTTTGCCTTTTTTAGTGACGAACTGCACAATCACCGGCCCATCAATCTTTTTCACATTTTCAAGCACATCGAGCATCTGCGGCATATTATGTCCATCGAAGGGGCCAAAGAACTTGAAACCCAACTCCTCAAAGATCGCACCGCTCTTACTTGGTAGCACAAATTGTTTAATGCTCATTTCTGCACGCCCAGCGGCCTCGCGCATCTTATCGCCTGCGACACGCTCAATAGAGCCTTTCGCCATCTCACGCAGCCGTCGATAGCTGGGCGAGGTTTGCATATGACGCACCTTTGTCAGGTAAGAATGGAGAGCACCGACATTATCGGAAATGGATTTATCGTTATCATTTAAGACAATGATCAGATTCTTTTTCAGGCTGCCCGCGTTATTGATCGCTTCTAAGGCCATACCTCCCGTCAATGCACCATCGCCAATCACTGCTACCACTTTGAAATTTTTCCCTTGCAAATCTCGCGCCACCGCTAGGCCAAGGGCAGCAGAAATGGAAGTACTGGCATGGCTAGCACCAAACACATCATATTCACTCTCATCACGGCGCAGATAGCCGGAGAGTCCACCAAACTGCCGAATAGTGTGAAAGCGCTCACGCCTCCCCGTTAACAATTTATGAACATAGGCTTGATGACCAATATCCCATACTAACAAGTCATCAGGAGTGTGAAATGCATAATGTAATGCCATCGTCAGCTCAACTACACCCAAATTGGGAGCGAGATGTCCACCTTTCACCGACACTTTTTCAATAATCTCACGCCGAATTTCTTCCGCCAACTGCTCCATCTGCGGAATAGTCAAACGACGTAACTGCTCTGGACTGTCAATGCTATCGAGTATCCTTGTCAAAGGCTTCCTCCCATACTAATCTCCGGCACCTTTTGCATCTCGGCAACGTGTTACCAGCGAAAAACAATGAATCACTATCATGAATACAATCTCAGCTTCCCATGTACATAATGATGCATGGAGAAAGGTGAATAGGTGTATCAGAAAAGTTCTCATCGTATTATAAGAGCATGAGCACAAACTGACAAACGCCCGCTACGAAAAATTCATGCACATAGGGGCTTGACAACCTTTCGTACCACATGTAGAGCCATTTCATAGTATTACAAGGCACCTTGACAGCCTTTCCTATTCTCTCTATGATGATAACAACGGTCCTTACCAGTAGTCAGGATCAATTACGTATGGCGTAGGGATGCAAAAGCTGTATCTAATGCATAGATGTACGACTGAACACGCTGTATTGTGTTCATTACGAAAGGAGGCGCAGCGCCACAAGGCATAATAGAAAGCATAGATGAATTCTGCTTCTATCGTGACTATAAGAAAGGTGCTGTACAACTGTATGACAAGAAAAGAGAGCGAGAAAGACGCAGAACGCCCACATTATTATTCTCAGTTCTGGCTTGATGTAGCAGCTGGACGGAGAATTATTGGTGCTCCAAAGGGTGAGGAAGGCGAAATTATGGAGCCTGACATCAATGAGTCTAGTGCTCCCGTCCGCACGTCAGCATCCGCACGGGCCGTTCACGATGACTTTGATGATACGGACCAGGATGATGAGCCTGACGAAGCCATCGCACATCCTGTGGTCACTCCTGATGGAGTTGGCGTGCCGCTGGATGGCGAGATAGAGCCAAATCATCTAGATGGTCTTGATATCCAAAACGGCGAGATGGAAGACGCCGACATTCCAGATATGGATCTCAGCCCCATCGACGAAGACGAAGAAGAACAGGAAGAAGACCTCTTCGACGAAGACGAAGAAGAACAGGAAGAAGACGACGGCTGGAATGCCCGTGGACGCAAGAAACCATCGCCCAAGCGTCCCACCAAGCAACCACCAGTAAAGAAGCCAAAACGCGAACCACGTAGAGGATTTTAATAGATAGGGTTCCGATGTTCACGCGCATGCGCGTGAACATCGGAACCCTATCTATATGTTACGGATAGATGCCACGAATTTGGGTGGCCTCGGCCACACGGGAAATCGCTAGCATGTTTGCAGCAAGGCGCATATCACAATGATAAGCATCAGCCTTCTCGGCCACCGCAGCAAAGGCACGATTCATGATGACTTCTAGCCGTTGGGTAATCTCCTCTACGCCCCAGAAGAAGCTTTGGAGGTCTTGCACCCATTCAAAGTAGCTCACCGTCACACCGCCTGCATTTGCCAGAATGTCAGGAATGACAATGCAGCCTTTTTTGAAGAGGATAGCATCAGCCTCCGGGGTTGTGGGGCCATTCGCAGCCTCTGCAACGATACGCGCCTGAATGCGATCCGCATTCTCCGCGGTAATCACTCCCTCGGTAGCAGCGGGAATCACAATATCACATGGTATCTCTAGCACATCTTGCACACGCACCTGTTGTGCCTGTGGGAAACCAATCACGGTCCCTTGCTCCTGCTTATGGCGCAACACCGCCGCCGGATCCAGGCCAACTTCATTATAGATACCGCCATGTGTATCACTCACCGCCACAATTTTACAGCCTTCTTTATGGAATAGGCGTGCCGCGACAGAGCCAGCATTCCCATATCCTTGAATACTCACGCGTGCACCACGTAAGGGCATCCCTATTCTTTTCGCTGCTTGACGCGTCACGAATAAGACGCCCGTTGCCGTTGCGTCGTTGCGTCCCTCGCTTCCACCAATAGAGAGCGGCTTGCCAGTGACAACGGCAGGAATAGAAAAGCCCTCGTGCATAGAATAGGTATCCATGATCCAGGCCATCACTTGCGGATTAGTATTGACATCGGGAGCGGGAATATCACTATGAGGACCAATGATAATGGATATTTCAGTCGCGTAGCGACGGGTCATGCGCTCTAATTCAGCAGGCGTCATCGTCTTGGGATCACAAATGACACCGCCCTTCGCTCCACCGTAGGGAATGCCCACTACTGCACATTTCCAGGTCATCCACATAGCCAGCGCCCTGACTTCGTCCAACGTCACATCAGGACTATAGCGGATACCCCCTTTGGCGGGGCCACGGTTCACATTGTGTTGTACACGATAGCCTGTAAACGTCTTGATGCGCCCATTATCCAGGCGCACCGGAAAGTTCACTGCTAATTCACGTTTAGGTTGACGCAGAATCTCTTGCATATCTTCTGAGAGATTCAGCTTATTGGCGGCTAGCTCAAACTGCTGAACCGCCATACGGTATGGGTTGATTGTCCCAGACGTCACGTCATTGTGCATAGTCTGTTTCCTTTTCATGGCCGAAACGCGTCACCGACGATGGTTGCGTCCCGTCCAGTTTCTTTTTCGGAACCGAAACGCCTCACCTACGATGGCTGCGTTTCATCCAATTTCTTACGTAACAGTTCTTGAACGATATCCGCTCGTGCTTGACCACGAGTTTGTTTCATAACCTGACCGACGAGCGATTGTAAGGCATTCACTTTACCACCACGATAGTCATTTGCTGCCTTCGCGTTGTTGGCTATCACCTCCTCTATAATGCGCTCTAGCGTCCCCTGATCGCTAATAGGAGGCTTAATGCCCTTCCTTGTGACAATAGCTTCCGGCAGTTCGCCAGTTGCGAATGCCTCCTCTAAAATCTCTTTGGCTTGCGTTCCCGTAATCTGCTCCTGGTCAAGCAGGTCAAGCAGATTCGCTAACGCCTCTGGAGAGAGTGGACATTCTTGCATTGCGATGGCTTTTTCTTTGAGCAAGCGTACCACTTCGTTGAGCCAGTTACCAGCAACTTTCTTGGCACGCGCTTTTCTGTCCTTGACATGTGACGCCGCCATGACTCGCTCAAAGTAATCGCCAAGCGTTTTGTCTTCTGTCATCACATTGGCATCTTGGGCCGAGACACCAAAATCCTTCTGATAACGTACACGTCTCGCATCCGGCAACTCAGGCAGTTGTGCCCGAATTTCCTCTACCATCTCGCGGCTAATCAACAACGGGGGCAAGTCTGGCTCTGGAAAGTAACGATAGTCGTGAGCTTGCTCTTTACTGCGTTGCCCGACTGTTACGCCCTTGTTCTCGACCCAACCGCGTGTCTCCTGATGTACTACGCCGCCCGCACGAATAATCTCCATTTGGCGTTGCGCCTCATATTCAATTGCACGCTCAACGGCACGAAAACTATTCATATTCTTTACCTCGGTTTTGACACCAAGTTTTTTCACACCACGGGCGCGCACCGACACATTCGCATCACAACGCAGACTTCCCTCTTCCATACGACCAGAGGATACACCTAGATAGACGAGCAGCTCGCGCAATTTTTGCATATACAGGCGTGCCTCTTCAGGGCTACGCATATCTGGCTCACTCACAATCTCCATCAGCGGCGTGCCAGCGCGGTTCACATCCACAAGGCTATAGCCAGCATGATGCGTCAAACGCGCCGTATCCTCCTCAAGATGCACGCGAGTGATACCTATACGACGTGCCTGCCCCTGCGTCTCAACCGTTAAGTAGCCATCCTTACTGAGCGGCACATCATATTGCGAGATTTGATACCCCTTCATCAGGTCAGGATAGGGATAGTTTTTGCGGTCAAACTTCGAAAAAGACGGTATCGAGCAATTAAGTGCCAAGGCCGTCATAATAGTGTAGCGCACCGCCTCCTGGTTAATCACAGGCATCACACCAGGCATACCCATGCAGACTGGGCAGACATGCGTATTGGGAGGATCATTAGCATAACCAGTACCACAAGAGCAGAACATCTTGCTCTTCGTCAAGAGTTGTGAATGTACCTCCAAGCCAATCACCAGCTCAAAATCAGTATCAACGCGTGTAGAAGTTGTTGTGGTCATTATCGTCGTCCTTATCCAGCTTCACCTTTATTCATTCACGTTTACACGTGTTCTATGCTTCTCTGTTGCCATTAGTCTAGTCTTTTCCGCCTGATTCGTCAATGGGTAGGGGCCTGATTGAGCGCGCCCGCTCGTGGACATGGTTAACGTCTCCGCCACGGTCAATCGCCACGAGCGGGCGCGATCAAGCAGGCCCCTACCACTATAACATACACAAAATTCACAGCCTCGACAGTTCATTTTTCATAGCAGATAATCGTGGCATAAGAGAACATACCCATGCATTTGCTTTTTTTATAAAATCATGTATACTGTCCCCTGACACCATGTAGCAGCTTAGAGCTACCAAATTAACGATACAGCGTACCATCAGTGGCGCATTTAAGCGGGCAGGAGAGCAATCGCATATGTCCCTGATCAACATGGCAAAAAAAGAAATAAATTGTAAGATAGTTTACTATGGTATCGGTCTGTGCGGAAAAACCACAAACCTGCACTACATCCATCAAGCAGTCAACCCACAGGATGTTGGTGATATGGTCTCTATCGATACCGAGACAGAACGTACCCTGTACTTCGATCTACTTCCACTCGAATTGGGTAAGGTACACGGCTACCAGATTCGCTTCCAACTCTATACTGTTCCTGGTCAGGTTCTTTATCAACAGACACGTATTTCAGTGCTCAAAGGCGCTGACTGCGTCATTTTTGTGGCAGACTCGCAGGCCAGTAAATTGCAAGAGAACATCGAAAGCTGGAACGAACTACAGGAACAACTCCGACGCATGAACAAGGACCTCAACGACTTCCCTGTCGTCATGCAATGGAACAAACGCGACCTACAAGATACCCTTCCAGTATCTGTCCTTGAAAAATACCTTAACCCCTATCGCGTCCCTAGCTTTGAAGCGGTCGCGGTCACAGGCCACGGAGTCATCGAGGCGTTGCGCGTTAGCATCAACTCTACCTTACAAAAATTAGAGCGCATCTAGCTCTCTATCTTTGATGAGGAAGAGCAAACAGAAATCATTTTGCAGCACGGATTAAGGCGGCGCCTTAATCCGTGCTGTAAAATGATTTCTGTTTGCTCTTCCTCAATAACCTAATCTTTACAGGCTAAGAGTTAGGCTCTATAATAGTCCCACACTAAAAAGCAGATCATTCTCCCTGCTCACACAAGGGACGATCACTTTCTTGGATGTTCAGATACTACTAACGCTATAGACTGTGGCACTTCGTGACTCGTCACTGTCTATGCCACTACGAAGGGATTACATGGATACAATACGTGTCATCATAGTTGATGAGCAGCCGCTCTTTCGTCAAGGTATTCGCGCTACCTTGGAACAAATGGACGACTGCATCATTGTGGGAGAATCTACCAACACCGACGACGTGCTAGAATTAGCACGCGTAGGCAATCCCGATGTAGCCTTGATCGACGCCGGTCTCACCACCTCGGACCCACTTGAGATCGCTCGCCAGACGCGCCATATAGCACCTCGCATGGCAATCATCATTCTCACGCCTTCCGAGGATGAAGAACGCCTCTTTCAATCTATTAAAGTGGGGGCAGCCGCGTACTACACCCGCAATATCACCCCCGAGGAACTCGTTGATGCGGTGCGCAAAGTGAGTCACGGAGAATATTTAATTAATGACGATGTGCTCTCAAAGCCACAAATCGCTAGCCGTGTGCTCAAGTCGTTCCGTGAGTTGACAGTGGAAGAGGAGAACGCGGAAAGTAAGGACCTCTATTCACCTTTATCTAGCCGCGAAGTAGAGATATTGGACTATATCGCACGAGGGAACAGCAATAAAGAGATTGCCAAGTCACTCAAGATCAGCGACCAGACCGTCAAAAACCACATTACCTCTATTCTCAAAAAGCTGTCTGTCAATGATCGCACTGCCGCCGTCGTCCATGCCCTCCGTCACGGTTGGATCAAAATGCATGAAAGCTAGCCTCTGCATAGCCAATTAGTACTATTTTTGTAATCATGAAAATCAAGGCGCAAAAGTGGGAGGCGATGTGTTACCGCCCACTTTTGCGACTGATTTTCATGATTATACCCAAACCGAGAGCACCTCTTTACCGCTGCTGGCATTAAGAAACACATAGAGATCATGGTAGGAATGCGGAAACGGCGTTGGGTCAACCGAGGCATCAGCAGGTAGCAGCGGAATTTGTTGATACACGATCAACCACACAGGCACATTACTCAGATTCGTGTGTGCATGCGCAGTACCCGTACTGGTATAGGTCAGCGACACATAGCGAGCAACTACAGTTTTCGCTTTTGTCGCGGCATCCGGTTCAAGCTGACTCGCCAGCAACAGCGCCTGCTTCTGGCCCAAAGCAGGAACCTGATCAAAATGCCCCAACGTAATACCCTCTGCCGCGAGTGGCGGAATCTGCGTTTCGGACACAGCCGTTGGAGCATTAAAGCCCGGCAACGAAAAATGGGGCGCTCCAAAACCCAGATTCAATCCCCCATGCTGACCAATCACCAGCCAGCCCAACCATATACACCCTAAAGCCAGCAACAGCCCTCCCACAATCGCGCTGGGAGCATTCGACCGAGCTGCACGCCGCCTTGCCATATGATTTATGTACCTTCTTTTCTTCCTACCTGATAAGTGTTATCCACTTGCGTTGATTATACACGTGTCTCATAAGGAGGTCAACACGCCGCAAAAGTGTTGTCTGTGAGCAACAACCCTTCCTCATAAATGCGACGGATGATATCCTCAATCTCTGGCTCCTGAAATGTCACATCACGTAGAGCGTAACGAGCACCTAACCATGCAATCAGTTCATGTGCAGGCAAAGCGACTCCCTGCTCAAAACTCAAAGAGAGCCGTGGTCCCTCTACCTTTGTCAAGCATACCCCATTTGGAAGATTCTCCAGTATTGGTTGTCCTGTTGCATCGTGCGGAAGAGTTGCTACCTCTATCGCGTCTAAGACGGCAATCAATGTGCGCTCACCTCCGAAACGCTCACGAATATCAGCCACTGCCCCATCGTACAGTTTGCGCCCATGATCGATGATGACCATACGCGGACAGAGCGTTTCTACATCATCCATATCATGAGTGGTCAGCAAAACCGTCACGCCACGTTTTGTATTGATTGCTTGCAACAGTTCGCGTATGCGTGCCTTTGCGACTACATCCAAGCCGATTGTTGGCTCGTCGAGATAGAGCAATTCGGGATCGTGCAGGAGCGCAGCAGCCAAATCTCCACGCATACGCTGTCCCAGAGAAAGTTGGCGCACAGGTGTCTCAAGAAACTCATCAAGCTCAAGCAGAGCACGTAGCTCAACCAGATTGGCAGTATGGCGCTCTTCCGATACACCGTACAGATAACGCAGTAGGCGCAACGAATCGATGAGCGGCAAATCCCACCACAGTTGTGTGCGTTGCCCAAAGACGACGCCGATCCGCCGCGAGAGTTCCCGTCGCTGCCGTGTTGGATTGAGTCCTGCAATTAACATCTCTCCACTTGTGGGAACCAATATACCCGTTAGCATCTTAATAGTCGTACTTTTCCCCGCACCGTTTGGCCCAACTAGCCCGATCATCTCCCCTTGCTCGATATGGAGCGAGAGGTCTTGCACAGCGTGTACCAACCGCACTTCTGGGTCAAACACACTACGCACCGTTCCCAGTAAGCCAGGACGCCTTCGTGCTATACGAAACGTCTTGCTCAAACCATCAGCCTTAATCATTGTCATAGTGGCACATCCTTTACAAACGCATACAGACTAGTACACGAACGCTCAAATCTGGCCGTGATAAGAACTAGCCAGGA
>JRHI01001112.1_pt1 | contig 24484 bp, 22 predicted proteins | sample 215371 | NCBI WGS metagenome assembly JRHI01 (sample SAMN02929681, study PRJNA255918) | sediment metagenome | biome: cave system; feature: Ice Cave; material: Sediment; isolation source: sediment from deep within a dark volcanic ice cave with no known source of... ...
GGTCGGCGATGGAGAGTGTGCAGAGCGTCGTTCGGTCGTAACCATAGGCGGCCACGGCGGCGGCGTTGGCGTCGACGATCCGGCCGTCGGTGCGCAGGAACAGCATGATCTCGAGCGACTGCTCGAAGAGCAGGTGATAGCGTGCCAGCTCCGCCGACGTGGGCGCCGTGGCGTCGCTGGCGGGGAAGCCTTCTGGTCGGCGTCCCAGCGGATCCGGTTGGGTCGCCTCGGTGCGCGCCGGGCGGTCGCTGCTCGCCATGTTCGCATTGTACGGCGATTTGGCGACCGCTTCGATCAGGCTCTCCTGGGTCGCCAATGACGGTCACGCGGGCCGGGCCGATGAAATCCGGGGCCCAACCGACGAACCATCTCGGGGGCTGAGCAAGAGGCGCGCGCCACAGTCCGGCAACGCCGGCGAAGCTGCGGCGTGGACCACGATCTGGTGGGAGCGAACGGAGCACCGTGCTGCGCTACACGTTGAAGGGCTGGCAGCGGGGACAGAAGTGACTGCCGCGGTGGCTGACGACGATGCAGCACAGCGCCGATCCGCAGGCGGGACAGGGCTCGCCGGTCCGCCCGCGGCCGTAGACGCGGAGATTGTGCTGGTTGTCGCCGGGGGCGCCGGCGGCGTCGCTGAAGCTTGAGAAGGTGGTGCCGCGGTTGGCCAGCCCTTCGCGGAGGACGGTTCTGATCGCGCGGTGGAGGTGGCGGACGTCGTCGGCGGTCAGGCTGTCGGCCGTGCGCAGGGGGTGGAGTCGCGCCCGAAAGAGCGCTTCGTCGGCATAGATGTTGCCGAGACCGGCGACGAACGTCTGGTCGAGCAGCAGACTCTTCAATTTCCCGGTGCGCCGGATGAGGCGGGATTTCAGCTGCTCGGCCGTGAACCCGGCGCCGAGTGGCTCCGGACCGAGGCGGCGGCTGAGGGCGCGGACGTCGGGTGGTTGGACGTGGAGGACACGGCCGAACTTTCGTTGGTCGGCAAAGCGAATGTCGGTGCCGTCGTCGAGCTCGATCGCGAGGTGCTCGAACCGTTCTGGCGCGGCAAAACGATCGCGCAGCACCAGGCGGCCGGTCATGCGAAGGTGGACGACGATGGAGCTGCCGTCGTCCAGATCGACGAGCAGGTACTTGCCGCGGCGGCGGAGATGGGTGATGCGACGGTCCTGGAGGCGAGCGGCGACGGCGGCGACCGGCTCGTCTCCGATGACACCTGCGAAGTCGTGGACGCGCAGACCGGTGATGAGGCGCCCGGGCAGACGCCGTTCCAGGGAGCGTCGGACTGTTTCGACTTCCGGGAGTTCTGGCATACTGCGAATGACCCTTGGGGATGGAGCGGCCGGTCACCGCCCGGATGGTAACATGTCATAACGTGAGGGTAGAACGGTGACGGTGTTGGCACAGCACGAATGTATGTTCTGTCGGATCGCAAACGGTGACTTCGGAACCGAGTTCGTCGCCGAATCGGAGCACGCGGTCGCATTCCGGGACCTCCAGCCGCAAGCGCCGGTCCATGTGCTCGTCGTCCCGCGGCGCCACTTGACGTCGCTGCAGGATCTCGCGCGCGATCACGTCCTCATGGCGGCGGATCTCTTGCTGCTGGCGGCGGAGGTCGCCCGGCGAGAGGGGATCCGGGAGAGTGGCTACCGCGTGCTGACCAACGACGGGCCCGATGCGGGGCAAAGTGTCTTCCACCTGCATTTTCACGTTCTGGGTGGCCGCAAGCTCGCGACCGGGCTTGCCTAGCCGGACGAGGGGACAGGGGACAGGGGACAGGGGACAGGGGCGCTCGGACAGGTGACCCGCAGCGACCGAGTGGTCCAGCGAGACGAGCGATCACGGAGAAAGCGCCCAGCGGCCCGTCAGGCCGAGCGCGACGACGCTCGTTCTTTAGTCGTCGGTGCCCTCCGTCCCCTCGCGCGATCACGAGGGGACGGGGTGTCATTTTCAGAACTCTATTTCAGAACTCTATGGCGGCTCTACGTTCCGCTCACTTTGGGTGCCCCGGCCGCCTGGGCGTGTGCCGCGGAGGCCAGAAATACCCGTCCTGACGCCAACAGCGCCGCTGCTGACCACGTCGCCAGCGTGCTGTTCCGGACACAGCGCCTCGGCAGGACGTCAGGCTGGCGCCGAGAACGCCGCGGCAACCGGCTTGGCGTCGCCTGGCGCTCCGCCGACTGTGGCGCTCCGCGCATACCCCAGGACAAGCGCTCCGCGACAAGGCAGACGAGGCTCAGGGCGGGGGAGCGGGCCATGCGTTCGGTCGCCGCCTTAACCATCAGCTCGCTCAGTGTTATCCTCAGGTCGTCGGCCATCGCGTCGGTCCTCCTTTCGGTGATTCGGTGATGTCGTCCAATCATCCCGATGAGAACCACGCGCTGGCCGCTCCTGTCAACGGCCCGGGTCCGTTTTTACACACTTCCGGACACTGCGTAATTGACGTCGGGCTCTTCGTGGACCACGGGGCGCTGCTGCCGTCGCCCAGGTTGGGCCCGTCGAGCGGAGTGAAGCTCCGCGGGACCGGGCGGTTGCAGGCCGCCCGGCGGCGCCCCTCCGCCGGGCGGTGGGACGTGCGTCCGCGGTGGCCGCGACTGACGTCGGGTCGCACCGTGCCGATCACCGCCTCCCGGCGCAGGCAGGCACCCGCCGTGAGCGCCCCCGCGATCGCCGCCTCGGTCCGCAGGGTCACGTGGGGCGTCTGCCGGGGGCGGACGCCCCGCCCCATCCGCTCGGCCCCGTTCTTCGTGGCCTCCGTGGCCTCCCAGGTCGGCTGCCGCAGGAACTGACTGAGCCGCTCACAGCGCGCCTCGTCCCCCTGCTGTGGGATGCGCCGCCGCGCCGCCACGGCGTGGTCGTCGGGATTCGTGCGCCAGTGCGGCCAGCGGATCCGTGCCGCCGCGCGGTCATGGCGTCCACCGTCCAGAGCGCGCCAGATGGCCTCCCAGTCGGTCAGGAACGCCCGCGCCACTCGCACGTCGGCCCCGCGTGGACTCGCCAGCAGGGCAGCGCGCCGTGCCGGCTCGACGCCCGTGCGGGGCGCGGGCCGTCGCACCACCCGGAAGCGGCCGGCCGCGCGGTCGGCCGTCGCCTGGCGGACCTCGTTCCCATCCGTCCAGGGGGCGGGTGGTCCCGGTGGCGCCGGCAGCGTGGCCAGCGTCAGCGGCGGGKCGGTCGCCGCGGTGGCATCCGTGGCCAGCGGCACCGCACCGACGCCGTCTGCACCGGGCGCCGCAGCGAGCACGCGGCGCACCGTGCGGCGGACGAGCCCGGTCTGGCGCGCGATGCCACACAGCGAGACCCCGGGGCGGCGCACCCGATGGACTGCGACGCGCAGGGTGGCCTCGGCTTCCTGCCGCCAGCGCCACGGCAACGCTGCCGCATCCGTCGCGTCATCGGGTGGCGGGGGCGTGCGCGGTCGCCCCCGCCGCGGTGGGGCGGCCTGCCGCTGCGCGCCCGCGTCTCGTGGCAGAGGCACAGTTGGTGCGCGGCAGCCGGCCAGACGTGCGCCAGCACCGCCGGATACCGCTGCGCGCCATCGGTGATCACCTGGTCCGGGTCGATGCCAACCTCCCGCAGCCGGTGCCCCAAGCGTGCGCCGTCGCGCTGATCCACCGCGCCATGCCCCACCTGGTCGCCGACCAGACGATCGCCCGCCGGTCCTGGTCGACCTCGTCGACGCAGCGGATCCCCGAGCACTCCTCGCCGACCCAGGTCTGATCGTCCGTCGCGCACGGGAAGCCGCGCCTGTCGGTCTGGCCCCAGTGGCGGATCATCCCCGCGCTGGGCTGGACCCAGACGTCGCGCGCGGCGGGCGCCGCCGCGGCGGATCGCCATCCCATCCTGATCCACCGAGCGCACCGCGTTGCCGACGTCGCGATTGGGGGCGGTCGCGTCGCGCCGGAGGAACGGCGGCTGGGCACGGAAAACGTGCTGACCGGTTGGGCAATGGGGGACACTGACCGTGACAAGCAGCACGACCGGGCCCTCGCGGGCGATGTCGAGGGCGGGGCGGTGGGCCTCGTCCACGGCCCGGGCGGCGCGGCCGCCGCGCGCACAGGCGAGCTCCGGCAGCGACCAGCGGACGTGGCGCACTCGGCACGCGGTCTGATTGACGGCGGGGATGACGGCCTCCATCGGCGGGCTCCTGGCGGGCGGTGACCCGGGGGGGCAACGGAGCACCGACTCTCCCACCATCCCGACCGCCAGGTCGATGTCAATGACGCAGGGTCCCTCCGACTGCCATTTTTGCTCCCGTCCAGAAGCAGCCGGCCGCAGCCCGCGGGAGGCCGCAAACCTCGCCACGAAGTAGTGGAACAGGATGGGGTGGATCGGTGGCCGAAGAGCGATCGCCGAAATGGCGGCGCCACGGGGAGTTTGCCCAGTGCCGCGGCTCCCTATCGGCCATCACGCTGCCCCACCCCTTTCCAGGGGTTCGTGGCGAGGTCTGGGGGGCCGACCGCGTTTCACGCGGCGCAGGTCGCCGCGGATCAGCAACTCGGCCGCCGACCAGGCCATCGGCCAGACGACGAGATCGAGGAACCAGACGTTCGGACCCCAACGCCACGCGAAACCGCCCGCGTTGCGGTCGAGGAAGTGCGTCAGGATATGGATCCCCTGAAATCGTGCTACCGAACGCGGTAGCGATCGAGTCGATCCATCGCTACGGCCGCGCCGAGGCCCGGCACGTCGTCGAGCCAAAGCGCGCCATCTTCGATCCGCAGCGGGCGATCGAGGAGGTCATCGGCAAAGAGGAGCGGCCCACACAACTCGGCGGAGAAGACCCCGGGTGTGATGATGGCGACGTGCGCCCCGAACAGGCTGCCGATCCCGGCCTCGATCATGCTCCCGATGACGATCGGGAGGTTGGCAGCGTCGCAGATAGCCGCCATCTCCAGGGCAGGCAGGAGGCCGCCGCTCTTGAGGACCTTGATATTGACCATGTCGGCCGCGTGCGTACGGACGCACTGCAGCACGTCGGCTGGCGAGTGGATGCCCTCGTCAGCGAGGAGCGGCATCGGCAGCGAGGTCCGCAGCAGGGCCATCCCTTCCCAGTCGGTCCGCCCGACGGGCTGGCTGATCAACTCGATGCCATACTGCTCCACCCGACGGGCGACGGCCAGGGCCTCTTTGACCGCGTAGTGCTCCTCGGCGTCGACCCGGATTGCCGGCTCTTGCCCTACTGCCTCCCGCACCTTCGCGACCATCGCCTGATCCCGGTCTGGCCCAAACCCGATCTTGATCTTCAGCCGTCGGAAACCCCGCCCAACCCACTCCCGCGCCTCCCTCGCCATCTCCTCGGGCTCGCCGGTATGGAGGACCGTCACGAGCGGAACGTTGGGGTGAACGGCGCCGCCGAGCAGCCGGTGCAGCGGAAGACCGGCGGCTTGGCCGAGGATGTCCCAGAGCGCGGTCTCCACGGCGCACTTCGCGAATTCGTGTCCGTCGATCATCCCGAACCCTGCGTAGATTGCACGGACGTCCCGCGGGTCTCGGCCGACGAGGTCGCCCGCCAGATGGTCGACGACCATCGAGGCAACGTCGGTCGCGGTCTCCGGCGCGTAATAGAGGAACGGCGCCGCCTCGCCCCAGCCGGTGAGGCCGGTGTCGGTCTTGACCCGGACGAGGACGTGCCGCTTCCAGTCGAATGACCCGTGCCAGACGACGAACGGCCGCTCGAACGGGATGTCGACCAACATGGCTTCGACGGCGGTGATGCGCACCGATGGCTCCTCCTGCACCGGCAGCACGGGCTTCCCCTCACGCCACCCGATGCACCACCTCTGTTCTGTATCCCGTGACCACTCGCACATGCCCCGCGAGGAGGGCATCGAGTTCCGGATCGCCGGTATCGACGAGGAGCGGTCCGCCGCGGAGCGACGCGAGCTTCCCCGTCGTCGCGACGACGGCGATATTGGCGTGTCCGACCCGGCGGATCACCGCGGCGCTGATCTGCTGGTTGCCGCGTCCGAAGAGGTAGCCCTGGCCGCCGATCGGCGTCACGACGATCCTCGCTGGTGTTCCATCGAGATGGGCGAGGATTTGCCCCTCGGTGACGTCGGCCGCGACGAGTTCGTCACGGCTGTACAGGTCGACGCCGAGGAGCGTCTTGGGGGCGTGGAGGCGGTCGGCGATCGCTCGCGTCGTCGTGCCGGGCCCGACGATCCAGAGCGCGCCGTCCTGCATCCGCTCGACGATCTCGGCCGCGATCCCGGACAACTCGGCCGCGCCGCCATCGCTGCCCGACTTGAGTCCCTGGACGAGGCTCCGCTCGTACGGCACGTTGAGGAAGCCGAACAGCTTGGCCGAGACGCGACCGCTGCGAAACGCCTCTTCGTCGATGTCCATCACCTCGGCCTCCCGGCACGGCAGCGGCGGGCCGGAGAGGTGCCGGACGGCCAGCTGGCCGGCGGCTCGTGGGTTGGTGGCATAGACGGCCGAGTGCATCTTGACGCCGGTCGGGATGCCGAGGACCGGCACCTCCATCCCCACGGCCGCACAGACGTTCCGCGCCGTTCCGTCGCCCCCGGCGACGAGGAGGAGGTCAACGCCGAAGTCGGCCATCGCCCGCGCGACCCGCTCGGTGTCCTCGCCCGTTGTTTCCCCGGCCGTGACCTTCCCGAGCACGCGCGGCGAGAAACCGGCGAGGGCGGCAACGGCCTCCCCCATGGCGCCCGGCGCGGTGATGACGTCGATCCGACCGGCCAGCCCCCTGGCGACGATGGCCATCGCGACGTTCGTGCGCTCCGGCGAGAGCGGCACCGCGCCGAGCGCCCGGGCATGCTCGGCGGTTCCGCGACCATCGGTTCCCTTCAGGCCGACGCCCCCGCCCATACCGGCGATGGGGTTGACGATGAGTCCGAGCGTTGGGCGCGACATGTCTTATCCACTCCCCGCCTCGACGCCCTGCCGGTGTTTCCGCACGAATGCTCGCCACGTCATCGCCCAGCGCGCCGGGTCGTCGATCGCATCTTCTTGGATGCGGTGGATCGAGCTCGCGTGCGGGGACGACTGCACCAACTCCGGGTCATCATGGGCCTCGCGCGAAATCTGCTCGAAGACCGCGGCGTACTCGTCGAGGTCGGCTTTCGCGTAGGTCTCGGCCGGTTCCAGCGTGAACGGCTCGGGGACGAGGATCGGGTGGTGGCTCGTGAAGTAACCCTGGAGGCCGAAGTCGACCATCCGGCGGCGAACGTCCTCGGTGCCGACGCCCGTTTCTTCGCACAGCGGTCCCCAACTGTACCGGACTTCCTGGAGCCGGTGGCCGCTGCCCTCGAAGTTGATCGCCACGCCCGGGATGCGAGCGAGCTTCGTGGCGAGGTAGTTGTTGTTGAGGACGGCGGTTTCGGCGACCTGGCGCAACCCTTCGGATCCGTGAGCCATGGTCCAGGCGTAGGCGCGCAGCACGGCCTGGACGTTGCCGTGGAAGCTGCGCACCTTGCCGATGCTCTCGGGGCGGTCGTAATCCCAGAAATACCGCTCTCCGTCGAACGCGGCCATCGGCACGGGCAGGAATTTTGCCAACTCTCTTGTGCAGCCTGCCGCGCCGCAGGAGCCGCCGGTCGAGCCGTGGGGGACCGAGAAGGTCTTGTGCAGGTTGAACTGGCAGAGATCGAACCCGTTGTCGTGCGCTCGTGTCACGCCGAGGATGCCGTTCGCGTTCGCCTGATCGTAGGCGCAAAGTCCGCCCGCTTCGTGGACGATGCGCGTGAACGCCTCGACGTGGGGGTTGAAGATGCCGGTGTCCTCCGGGTTCGTCATCATCAACCCCGCCGTCCGCTCGGAGACGGCCGCCTTCAGCGCGTCGAGCTCGGGGTATCCGTTCGGCCCGGGCATCAACGTGATGACCCGAAAACCGGCGACGGCCGGCGCGGCGCAGTCGATCGGGTGCGAGAAGGCGGTCGAGATGATCTCGGTCCGCCGATCCAGTTCCCCGCGCGATGCGTGATAGGCGCGAATGATGCAGGCGTTGGCGAAGATCGCCTGAGAACCGCCGGCGGGTTGGACGCTGAAAGCGTCCATCCCCGAGATCTCGCAGAGCATCCGCTCGAATTGGTAGACGATCTCGATGATCCCCTGGACCGTCTCGTCGTCCTGCAGAGGGTGCAGCTCGGACATCTGCGGCATCCGCACGAGCTGCTCGTTGACGAGCGGGCTGTACTTCATCGTGCAGGTGCCGAGACTCGCATCGGGCGTGACGTGGCAGCCTAGCGTCATCTGCGAGAGCCGCAGGTAGTGGCGCAGGACGGTCGGCTGCGCGATCTCGGGGAGCGCCGGCGGTGCAGCCCGCCTGAGCGCCGGCGGGATGAGCGCCTGGGCGTCGCCGGCCGCGGCCGCGATCTCCGGCTCGACGGCGGGCGGAACGTAGCCGCGCTCGCCGGGGCTGCCCATCTCCAGGATCAGCGGCTCGTCCCACTTCGCCGCGTGGAAATTCCGGGGGCGATTCATGCCAGGACCTCCGCGAGCGCCGTCGCCAGCCGGTCGATGTCGTGCTTGGTATGGACCTCGGTCACGCAGTAGAGCGCGCTCTGCCCGAGTTCCGGGAACTCCGCGCTCAGGTCGTGACCGCCGAAGATGCCGCGCCCGCGCAGGGCGGTGTTGATCTCGTGGACGGTCTTGCCCGTCCCGTCGACGTTGACGACGAACTCCTTGAAGTGGCCCGCTTGCAACAGCGGCGACCGGACGCCGGGGATCGCCGCAAGCCGCCGCATCGCGTAGTGGGAGCGCTGCATGATCCCCTCGCCGAGCTCGCGCATCCCTTGCGGTCCCAGCAGCGACAGGTAGACCGCCGCGGTGATCCCCCAGAGCCACTGGGTCGTCCCCGCGAAGTCGGGGGAGTGCTCGCGTTTGTCGTACGACGTGCGCGCCATCGTCGACCAGCCGAAACCGCGCTCACCTTCGGTCCGGCCCGGCGCGACGCTGACCATCAGGTAAGGATACTCTGCGACGAACGCCGGTTCGTCGCGCGAGGCGATGAAGCCGCAGAGACCGCCCGAGTACATCATCCGCACGCCGAGCGACTGCGTCTCGCCGACGACGATGTCCGCCCCGTACTCCGCCGGCGCCGCCAGCACCCCGAGCGAGCCGGCATCAACCCCGACGACGCTCAGCGCGCCCGCGCCGTGCGCCAGCGCCGCGATCTCACCGGCGCGCTCCTCGAGGACGCCGAGGTACGACGGGTTCTCGACATAGACCGCGGCAACGTCGGACGAGAGTTTCCAGCGCAGGTCGTCGCGGTCCATCAACCCCGTGGCCGGGTCGAAGCGGATCAGCTCCGGCTCGATCCAGGCCATCCCGGTGTTCCTGAGGTGCGAGCGACGCTGCTTCGGCACGGTCCCGGCGAGGAGAACCCTTCGGCGGCCGGTGATGCGCGAGGCCATCATCAGCGCGCTGGTCATCGCCCCGGTCCAGTCGTAGACCGGCGCGCTGACCATCTCCAACCCGACCAGTTCACCGATCAGCGATTGGAACTCGAACATCGCCTGGTACTTGCCGAGGTCGGCGTAGGTGTCGCCGCCATAGGCGGTCAGGAACTCGGCGCGGGCGTTGATCTCCTCGCAGACGGCGGGGACGTCGTGCTGCCAGCAGCCTCCGCCGAGGAAGCTGAGGGCCTCGGCGCAGCTCGTGTTCTTTTGGAGCAGCCCGGCGACGTGCCGCCGCAGATCCCGCTCCGCGAGGATCGGCTCCGGCAGATCGAGCGGCCGGCGCAGCTTCAGGTTCTCCGGGATCGCGTCGTACAACTGCTCGACGTCGGCGACGCCGATCTCGCGCAGCATCTCCGCCCGCGTCCCCGGCGCGGTGTTGGGGATGTAGGGATGAACGACGTCATTGGTGTCGGGCATGATGATCCACTCCGGAGAACCCTCACTCCCGGCCGTGCCCAGAGGGCGTGCCCAAAGGGCGCCCACCGCGCACCGGGAGAGGGGTGATGGAGGGCGGGTCGATGTGCCGCATCCCTCGCTGCTTGTCGTGTCTTTGCCGGGCGCACGGCCGTGCGCCCCTCTAACCTCACCCCCGGCCGTGCCCAGAGGGCGCTCACCGCGCACCGGGCGGGGCGCCCTCTGGGCCGTGGCCGGGGGTGATGGTTCTTGGGTTCTCCTATGCCACCCCGCACCACGCGATCGCCGTCGCCGCGTAGACCTTGCAGGCCTTGATCACCTCCTCGACGGCGACGTGCTCGTTCACCGCGTGGCAGTCCATGATATTCCCCGGTCCGAAGCTGATTGACGGGATGCCGCTGCGCTCGAGGTAGGTCGCGTCGTCGACGGCGGCGAAGCCCTGAAACGCGGCCGGCTGACCGAGCGCGTCCTCGTGGGCGCGCGCCACCGTTTGACAGATCGAGTGATCGATCGGCGTGTTGTAGGCTGGCCAGTGATGGGGCCACTCGATGATTGGGCGGTGCGTCTTGAGCCACGGGTCCTGATCGAAGACGCCGTTCAGGTAGGTCTCGACCTCAGCCTTGACCGCTTCGGGGGCCTCGTCCGGCGGGTAGATAACGATGTAGTCGAGGATGCACTCGTGGGGGACGATGAAGGGCACCGTGGGGCCGGGCGGGCGGCCAAGGATGACGTTCATCCCGATGTTGAAGTGACCCGGCGGGTAGAGCGGATGGCGCTTGGTGACCCCCCAGTTCTCTTCCAGCTTGCGCACGGCGTTGGCGACGAAGATGCCCTTGTCGATCGCGTTGACGCCGTATTTCTCCCCCTCACCGCCGGGCCAGATCAGACTGCCCCGCGCCAGGACGTGGGTAGCCTTGCCCGGCACCACGACCCGGACCCAGTAGGTCCCCACCGAGCAGGGCGCAATCGTCGAGGGGAAGGGTAATGCCGTCGGCTCGGTGACGATCGCGGCGTCGGCGGTGTAGCCGCGCCGGACGGTCGCGCTGACACCACGCTCGTGGTCCATCGTCTCCTCGCCAACGACGCATTCCAGGATCAGGTCGCCGTTGAGCCGGATGCCGGCCCGCTTGAGCGCCTCGGCGGCCTTCGCCATCGCCACCACACCCGCCTTCATGTCGGCCGAGCCGAGACCGTAGAGCTTGCCGGCCTCGACCCGCCCGCTGAACGGATCTCCCCACAGCCAGGTCGCCGGATCTCCCGGCGGCACCGTGTCGATGTGCCCGTTGAAGATCAGCGACCTTCCACCACCCGCGCCCTTGACAACGCCGACGAGATTGGCCCGCCCAGGCTCCTCTTCCCAGAGATCGACCTCGGCCGCAGCCGCCTCGTAGGTCGGCCGTAGCGCCTTGTTGCACCGCGTCTCGCCGCCGACGACCTCGTCGTAGACGAGTCCCGGGTACTTCGGCGTGACACTTGGAATGCGCACCAGCGTCGCGAGGGTGGCGACGACGTCGTCGCGCATCGCGTCGATCTGGGCTAGGGCGGCCTGGCGGGCGTCGTTCGAGTCCATCAGCGGCGTGCCTCCGAATCGGGTTTCGTGCCGAACCTCAACGTCCCCGTAGGCTCGGATCAAGCGTGTCGCGCAGCCAGTCGCCGAGGACGTTGATCCCGACGACGGTGAGGATGATCGCCGCGCCGGGGCACACCGACATCCACGGGCTCTCTTGCAGGTAGTTTCGTCCCTCGCTCAGCATGTAGCCCCAGGTCGGCGTCGGCGGTTGGATGCCGAGACCGAGGAAGGTCAACGCCGACTCGAAGGTGATCACGAACGCCATGTCCAGCGTCGCCAGCACGAGGATCGACGGGAACACATTCGGCAGGATGTGGGCGAGCAGGATGCGCGTCTTCGAGACGCCGATTGTCTCGGCCGCGAGGATGTACTCCGTCTCGCGGATCTTCAGCGTCTCGCCGCGGACCAGCCGCGCGTAGTTCACCCAAAGCGCGATCGACAGCGCGGCGAAGACGCTCCAGAATCCTGGCCCCAGAATCGCGAACGCGAGTAAGGCGAGAATGATGAACGGGATCGAGAGCTGGAGATCGACCAGCCGCATGATGGCCGTGTCGACGCCGCCGCCGCGAAGTCCGGCGATTCCACCGAGAATCGAGCCCGCGACTGCCGCGATCGTGGTCACCAGAAACCCGATCGCCAACGACGCGCGGCTGCCGTAGAGAACGCGGCTGAAGATGTCGCGTCCGAGATTGTCACCTCCCAGGGGATATCCGGAGTTTCCACGGAGGAGCCCGGGCCGAGCGAATTTTCCCTTGACGGCTATTTTCAACGGATCGTGTGGCGCGATGACCGGCGCCGTGATCGCGGCAAGGATGGCCAGGCTGATGAGCGTGGCCCCGGTCAGACCCTTCGCGCTGCGGATCAACCGGCCTCCGAATCGCCACCACCGGCTCGGCGTCGCGACGGTCAGCCGCGCCGGGGTGAGGATCTCGTCCCGAAACGGGAGGGAGCCGGCGCCCTCGGTCTGCGTCACGCGCCTGCCCCGATCATCGCAGTCGAATCCGCGGATCGATGGCGACGTAGAGGAGGTCGACGAGCAGATTGATCGTCAGGAAGATGATCGCGGTGATCATGACGACGCCTTGGATGATCGGGTAGTCCCGCCAGGCGATCGACTGAACCGAAAAGCGGCCGATGCCGGGCCAGGCGAAGACGTTTTCGACGATGAAGGCGCCGCTGAGCAGGTACCCGATTTGCAGGCCAAGGATGGTGACGACGGGAATCAGGGCGTTGCGCAGGGCATGGCGGAGAAGGATGGTCCGGGACCGCAGCCCTTTCGCCCTCGCGCAGCGGATGTAGTCCTGGCGGAGCACCTCGATCATCGCCGAACGGATGATCCGTGCGTTATAGGCCGCCGAGGCCACGCCGAGCGTCACTCCGGGCAGCACGAGGTAGCGCAGGCTCGTCTTCAGTGGGGCGAGGTCGCCCGACGTGGCGAACGTCTTGATCGCCCCGAACAGCGAGCCGCCATAGCCCGACGTCGGCAACACGCGCCAGTGGACGGCAAAAAGCAGAATCAGCAGGATGCCGAGGAGAAAGCTCGGCACCGAGATCCCGAGCACCGCGACGATCGAGCCGGCATAGTCGACCGGCCGGTCCCGCTGCAGCGCGGTGACGACGCCGAGCGGGACCGCGATCAGGATGGCGACGAGCATCGCGAAGATCGCCAGCTCGATCGTCGGCGGCAGCTTCTCGATGATCTGCGGGCGGGCGGGCGCCCGCGTCTTGAGCGAATTGCCGAGGTCGCCGTGAACGAGACCCGCCGCGTAGCGGGCGATCTGGACTGGCACCGGATCGTTGAGCCCGAGCTGATCGCGCAGGCGATTCTTGTCCGCCGCGGTGATCTGCGGGTTGCCGGCCATGATCGCGTCGACCGGGTCACCTGGGATGAGCCGGAGGATGATTGAGACGACGACCAAGACCGCCAGCAATACCGCGATCAGGTGAATGAGGCGGCGAACGAGATAAGCTCCCACGAATCCCCCAAGCCGGTCGCCGATAGGAGTACGAAAGGCCGGTTCGATCAACGCGCCCGCCAGTTACATTGACCCAGCGCGCCGATCGAAGCTCCTATCGGCTATCGGCTCTCGGCGACCGGCTCAACTCTTCCGCGACAGCTCTTGCACATGGATGAAGCCGACGAGGTCGATGTCGAGCCCCTGGACGTTGTTCTGCATTGCCGCGGCGTAGACGCCCTCCCACAGCATGACGTAATGCGCCTGGTCGTTGATCCGCGCCTGCGCCTGCATGAGCACGTCGTGTCGCTTGGCCTTGTCAAAGGTGACGCGTTGCTCGTCGAGGAGCGCGTCAAGCTGATCGTCGAACTTCAGGGCGGGGTCGCTCTTGAGTCCGGTCGGCCATGAGAAATTGAAGAAGGCGCCCGACCGGGCGAGGAGGGACAGCACGTCGGGATCGCTATACGTGTAGTAGCTAAAGGCAATTCCGTACTTCCCGGAATTCCCTTCCGATACCCACTGCGCGACGGGGAACGGCTGAATCTGGATCTTGATTTTGATCGCCGCGAGATTCTGCTGGATGACCTCGGCCACGCGGGTGTAGAGCGCCGGTGGGGCGATGTTGAGATAGGTTGTCTCGAACCCGTTTTCCAGCCCGGCCTCCTTCATCAGGGAGGCCGCTTTTTGCGGATCGTACGTGTACGGCGTCACGTTCCGGTTGTAGTCGCCGAACGCGGAGGCAAGCAGGCTGACCGCCGGCTTGCCCTGGCCGTCGAGAACCAACTGCACGATCGAGTCGCGGTCGATGGCGTAGCTGATCGCCTGGCGGACACGAACGTCGTCGAACGGCTTCATCTTGTGGTTGAGATTGGCGTAGTAGACGCCGACCACGGGGCGGGTGACGACTTTGATCCCCTGCTGGCCCTGGAGCGACTTGATCTTGTCGACCGGCACGGCGTCCGTCCCGGCCACGACGTCGACCTCGCCGGAGGAGAGGGCCGAGAGCCGGGTCGCATCGTCCGGGATGACGCGGAACTCGACGCGGTCGATCTGCGGCGCTTGCTGCGTCTTGTAGAAGGGTGTGGCCCAGGTGTGGTCGGCGTTCTTCTCGAGGATGATCGTGTCGTCCGCCGTCCAATCGACAAACTTGTAGGGACCGGTGCCGACCGGGTGGCGGCCATACTGGTCGCCGTACTTCTTGACGGCCGCCAGGCTGATCGGCGCGCAGTAGGAGTAGCCGAGACCGACGAAGATCGGCGCGAACGGTTTCGTGAACTTGTAGGCGACCGTCTTCGGGTCGACGACTTCGACCGAGGCGAGTGGACCGAGCATGCCGACGTTCGGCGACGCGGTCGCCTTATCGAGCATGCGGGCGACCGTGTCCTTGACGATCTTCGCGTCGAGCGGCGTGCCGTCGTGGAATGTGACGCCCTCGCGCAACGTGAAGGTCAGCGTCAGGTTGTCGTCGGAGAACGTCCAAGCGGTCGCGGCGCCGGGATAGACGGTGCCCTTCTCGTCGAGGTAGATCAGCGAATCGTAGATCTGCCACATGATCTCGTGCGCGACCAGGAGCGTCGACTTGTGGGGGTCCAGGGTGTCGCTCAGTTGTCCGCGCGCGATCTTGAGGGTGCTGCCACCGGCCTGGAAGCGCCGGGTGGTCGGGATGATGCCGCCATGCGGGGCCGCCGCGATGCTCTCCGGGCCGAGCGCCGCTGCCACGCTGGCCGCGCCGAACGCCTTGAGCAGATCGCGCCGGCTGAAACCGGTCGCCCACTGGCGGGCGAACTCGTGAGCTTGGCGCTCGAACTCACCCATCGGCTTGGTCGATTTCTCGTCCATAGCTCCGCACCCCTTTCATGTGGAGGTTCAGGCGGCCGAAGACCCGGCCTGACGCACGGGAGAAGACGGCGACGAGCTCGCGTTCGACCTGGCTGGCGCTGGCTCCCCCTTTCTGCTCGCGGATGGCGTCCGACTGTTCACGTCGCTTGAGTGCAACTTCGCGGTCCGCTCGGTGGGAGTCGCCGGAGGCCCGGTTGCCTTCGTGGCATACCCCGTCGCCGGGCGGATGTGAGGCGAGCGAACGCTCGCCTGAGGTCGGCACACGGTCGCGATGGAGTTGTGCCTGCTACCGGATAGTATGGAACGGATTTTCAGCGTGTCAAGCCGACTCAGTCAGACGGGTGCCCGTCAGAGTTTTGGGAGAGGGCGTCAGCCCGTTCGGTACGCCGCTCGAATGGCTCATTGGTCGTTGACGGCGTGGGTTATTGGCGGGTCTAGCTGACCGTTTTCTTCTTCCTGGCGAACTGGAACTCCTTCCTCTGGCCGCTGACGATCACCACCAATCCGAACCTCTGGGTTGTGCAGATCGGGATCGCCAGCTTCCGGCAGCAATTCGCATCCTCGCAGCAGTACATCATGGCCGCGTCGACGGTGGTCGCGCTGCCGACCATGCTGCTGTTCTTTTTCTTTCAGCGCCAGTTCGTAGAGTCGCCGTCTGGTGAGCCAGCCCACCCCGGCACTTCAGTGCCGGGCTCAACCGACAAAGCCCCTCCGGGGCTAATAGCCCGCCACCGTGAACAGGCGGGGTTCGGGTTCGTCGGGGCGCTGCTGGCTGCGCCCTGATCGAGGGCAGACCCGTCGAACGACGATGGTCGGAGGACAGAATGGAACGCCGTTTCCGGGCCCTGGGTTTCAAACCTGGGCATCTGTCCGCCCACGAACCTGGGTAATCCTGCCGATCCGATCGGTCTCAACGATCGAACCCCAGATCGGCAGCCTTCCCAATGCGCGCCGAACTGCGTTGACCTCTCATCACACCGCTGGCCATGACGGGATGGCCGTGAGCGGCACTCTGCTCCGCCCCCTCCACCGAAATCGGGGTATAGTTCCGTCGCGTCAGATGCGGCAATCCGGGTCCTGGCGCTCGGCGACGATGCCGAAGGGCGATCGCCAACGTCGGGCGCGGTCAAGTGCGCCCCTGCCCCGCGACGCGACCGATAGTCGACTGCGCCCGAGGAGTCCCGCATGGTCACCGACGTCGTCGATCTTCCGCCGCCCGCCCCGGCAGCCTCGCTGCCGGACGTCCACGGCCGCTTTGGTCGGTTCGGTGGCCAGTACGCGCCGGAGACGCTGATGCCGGCGCTCACGGAGCTGGAGGCGGCGTGGCGGCAGGCGCGCAGCGACCCCGCCTACCAGGCCGAGATCGACTGGCTGGCGCGCCACTACGTCGGCCGCCCGACCCCGCTCTACTTCGCCCCGAACCTGACCGCGAATGCCGGCGGGGCGCAGATCTTGCTCAAGCGCGAGGACCTCGCCCACACCGGCGCCCACAAGATCAACAACGCGATCGGTCAGGCGCTCCTCGCCAAGCGGATGGGCAAGCGGCGGATCATCGCCGAGACCGGCGCCGGCCAGCACGGCGTCGCGACGGCGACCGTCTGCGCTCTTCTTGGGCTCGATTGCATCGTCTACATGGGCGAGGTGGACATCGCCCGCCAGTCGCTCAACGTCTTCCGAATGAAGCTGCTCGGCGCCGAGGTCCGCCCGGTCACGTCGGGCTCGCAGACGCTGAAGGACGCGATCAACGAGGCGATCCGCGACTGGGTGACCAACGTCCGCACGACCTTCTACCTCTTCGGCACCGCCGCCGGGATGCACCCGTACCCGATGATCGTCCGCGACCTGCAATCGGTGATCGGGCGCGAGGCGCGGACGCAGATGCTTGAGCAGACGGGCCGCCTGCCGAACGCCGTTCTCGCCTGTGTCGGCGGCGGCTCGAACGCGATCGGCATCTTCTCCCCGTTCACCCGCGATGAGGGCGTCGAGCTGATCGGCGTCGAGGCCGCCGGGCACGGCATCGCCTCCGGCCAGCACGCGGCGACCCTCTGCGCCGGCCGCGAGGGCATCCTGCACGGGTCCCGCTCCTACGTGCTTCAGGACGACCATGGCCAGATAATCGAGACCCACTCGATCTCGGCCGGGCTCGACTATCCCGGCGTCGGCCCGGAGCACGCCTATCTGAAAGACTCGGGCCGGGCGCGGTACGTTGCGATCACCGACAAGGAGGCGCTAGAAGGATTCCAACTCCTCTGCCGGACGGAGGGGATCATCCCGGCGCTCGAATCGAGCCACGCACTCGCCTACGCGGTTCACCTGGCCGCCGAGCGCCCGTCGGAGCAGACGATCCTGGTCAATCTCTCCGGACGCGGCGATAAGGACATCCACACCGTCGCCGGCGCGCTCGGGGTGACGCTGTGACGGCCCAAACAGTCGCGACAACGCAGGCGTCGCCCGAAACAACCGCGGCGCTTGCGGGCACGCCCAGCCGGATTGCCGCCGCCTTCGCCCGCTGCCGGGCGGACGGACGGGCCGCGCTGATCCCGTTCGTGACCGCGGGCTATCCGAACCTGGCGACGACCGAGGCGCTCCTGCCGGCGCTGGTTGCCGGCGGCGCCGACGCGATCGAGATCGGCGTCCCATTCTCTGACCCGCTGGCGGACGGGGCGACGATCCAGCGCGCGAGCCAGGTCGCCCTCGCCAACGGCACGACGCTCGCCGACTGCCTCGAACTCGCGCGGCGCGCCCGCGAGCGGCACGGGGTCACGGTGCCCTTGATCCTGATGGGCTACACCAACCCATTCTTCCAATACGGGCTGGAGCGCCTCGCCCGCGAGAGCGCGCTCGCCGGCATCGACGGCTTCATCGTCCCGGACTTGCCGACTGAGGAGAGCGACGAGTTCCGCGAGCCCTTCCAGCGGCACGGTCGCGACCTGATCTTCCTCTTGGCGCCGACGAGCACCGAGGAGCGGATCAAGGACGTTGCGGCGCGCGCCACCGGTTTCATCTACTGCGTCTCCCTCACCGGCGTCACCGGCGCCCGCGCTGCGCTCTCCGACGATTTGCCCGCCTACATTGGGCGCGTGCGCGCCCGAACCGATCTGCCGCTGGCGATCGGCTTTGGCATCTCGCGCCCGGAGCACGTCCGGCAGGCGAGCGCCCTCGCCGACGGCGTGATCGTCGCGAGCGCGTTGATCAACCACCTCGACCGGCTCCCGTCGGCGGACCAGGTCACCGGCGCGACGGCGTTCGTGCGGGAGTTGGCTGCCGCGACGGGGCGGCCTGGCCGGCAGGTGACCAGAGGAGACGAGCAGTAGGATGCCCAATCGTTCGACGGCAGATACCCAAGAAACCGGGGTAGCTTCCGCGGCAGACAACCTCGCCGCCTCGCCGCCTGACCACCGGGCCGCCTCCGTGCGCGGCATCCGCGGGGCGACGACCGCGGCGGCGAACACGGCCGAGGACATCCTCGAAGCGACGCACGAGCTGATGACGGTGCTCATCCATCTGAACAACCTGCAACCGGATGACGTCGTCAGCGCGATCTTTACGACGACGCCGGACCTGAACGCGACCTTCCCGGCGCTCGCGGCGCGCGACATCGGCTGGCTCGAAGTGCCGCTGCTGTGCAGCCACGAAATGACGGTCCCCGGCTCACTCGGGCACGCCGTCCGCGTCCTCCTCCACGTCAACACGACGAAGTCGCCCGCGGAGATTCGTCACGTCTACCTGGCGGGGGCCCGCCAGCTCCGGCCGGAATGGGCCGTTCCCGACGACGAGGTCGCGGCCATCCTCGCCTGCGCCGCGCCGCGCCGGGACGGCGTCTAACCGTCGGGCCTCTTCGGGACTTCTCGACTCCTCGACTCATTGACTCCTCGACCCGCCTGAAGGAGGACGCGCATGATCGTCGTCATGGAACCGGGGGCGACCAAAGATCAGATCGGTGCGGTCGTCGCGCGCGTCAAGGAGCTGGGACTCGGCGCGCACCTGTCCCAAGGGGAGGAGCGGACCATCATTGGGCTCGTCGGCACGCCGCTACCGCCGACGGTCGACGAAATGCTGGAGGTCTACGCCGGCGTCGAGCGAGTCGTCCGGATCACAAAGAAGTTCAAGCTGAGCGGCTGGGACTTCCACCCGCAGAAGACGATGATCCGGGTTCGCGACGTCGTGATCGGTGGCGAGGAGGTCGTCGTCATCGCCGGCCCCTGCTCGGTCGAGAGCGAGGAGCAGACGATCACGACGGCGCGGGCGGTCAAGGCCGCGGGGGCCAAGATCCTGCGCGGCGGCGCCTACAAGCCCCGGACCTCCCCCTACGAATTCCGCGGTCTGGGCCGGCGCGGGCTCGAGATCCTGGCGGCGGCGCGGGAGGAGACCGGATTGGCGATCATCACCGAGGTGATGACCCCGGCCGACATCGAAGCGGTCCACGAGTTCACCGACATTTTCCAGATCGGCGCCCGCAATTCGCAGAACTACCTGTTGCTGGAAGAGGTCGGCAAGGCGGGCAAACCGGTCATGCTCAAGCGCGGTCTGAGCATGCTGATGGAGGAGTGGCTGCTGGCGGCGGAGTACGTCCTGTCGCAGAACAATCCGGACGTCATCCTCTGCGAGCGCGGCATCCGCACCTTCGAGAAGGAAACACGCAACACTCTCGACGTGGCCGCCGTCCCCGTGATGCAAAAGCTGTCCCACCTGCCGGTGTTCGTCGACCCGAGCCACGCCTCGGGCAAGCGCCCATACGTCGGCCCCCTCGCCCTCGCCGGCGTCGCGGCCGGCGCCGATGGGCTGATGATCGAGGTTCACCCGAGCCCGGACCACGCGCTCTCCGACGGCAACCAGTCGCTCACCTTCGACGAGTTCGCCGCGCTGATGCCGCGCATCGCTTCGGTCGCCCAGGCGGTCGGGCGGACGATGGCGACGGCGGGCGAGATGGCGGCGGTGTAAGGCCAACGGCCGTCGGCGTGCGGCCGGCGAGCAGGCGCCTGGCACAGGGTGGGCTGGAAGGCGGGGGCATGCGATGGCGATTGAGCGCGCCGCGTGGCTCGACCGGGTGCGCGCGGTCTGGAACGAGCGCGCCGCGAGTTGGGACGAGATGTCCGAAGTCAACGCGTCCGCGCCGGAACGCGGCGGCGATCTCGTCCGGACGGTCTCCGCGCTCTGCCTCGAACCGGGAGCGCGGGTGCTGGACGCCGGTTGCGGCACCGGTCAGTTCGCGATCGCGTTCGCCGAACGCGACTGCCATGTCACGGCGGTCGACCTCGCCCCGGAGATGATCGCCCGCGCTCGCCGTCACGGGGAAGAGCGCGGCTGCGCCGTCGACTGGCGGGTCGGACCCATCTCCGGCCTCGAGGAGCCGGCCGCCGTCTTCGACGCGATCCACGCGCGCGTGGTGCTCCAGCTCGTGCCGGACGTGCCGGCGGTGCTCCGCGAATTTCGCCGCGTGCTCAAACCGGGCGGACGGCTCTACGCCAGTGTCCCTGGTGCCCTGTCGCCAATCTACAACCGATCCTGGCGGCGGTTCATCGAGCCCGCCGGCGGCGCCACGAACTTGATCGTCCCCTGGGAGCTGGAAGAGGTGCTGACGGTCCTCGGCTGGACTATCGTGGACGGCTGGGGGGAGTACGGCCGGAGTTTGACCGGCGACCGCAATCCGCTCGCCGCGGAGGCGGCGGCCGGTCTCGACCGGCGACTCCAGCAAGCCGCGGCGACCACCTGGACGGTGATCGCGGAGTGAAGACGACGGCGTTGCCGACCCATCCGAGCTTGAACGTCGGGGGATGGGGGTTGGAGTGGTCGCCGCGACCGGCCGCCCTCGGGTCCCGCAGGCCGCCAAGAAAGCGCGCGGACAGGGGTGGCGGGTCCTCCAATCCCTGTCCGCGCGCTCCCCGGCCGCCGCGGCACCGGCGCCCCGGCGGCCCTCTCCACCCCCCCCGCCGCCTTCGTTAGGCGAGGCGGACCGCGCCGTACCAACGTGACGAGTAATACGGCGACCCCAGGTTGCTGATCACCACACCGGTTGATTCGTTTTCGGCGTGGATGAACTGTCCGTTGCCGATGTAGATCCCGCCGTGGGAGAGCCCCCACTGGAAGGTGTTCTGGAAGAAGACGAGGTCGCCCGGCTGCAGGTTGTCATAGGCGACCGACGTCCCGGCCGACACCTGCGTCCACAGACCGGTGCCGATGTCGATACCGAGGACGTTGAGGGCGACCCAGTAGGTGAAGCCGGAGCAGTCGAAGCTGCCGGGCCCGTGCGTCGCCCAGACGTAGGGGTACCCGAGATACTGCATCGCGTAGTTGACGATGGCGCTGCCGCTCGCGCTGCCCTGATTGCTCCCGGGCTTGGCACCACCGCCCGCGGTGCCCGGGCTGCCCGAGCCGCCCCGCTGGCTGAGTGCCGCGTCGGTCAGGCTCAGGTAATCGCCGAACATGAAACCCTTGAGCCCGTCCCAGTCAACCGGGTAGAAGCCGTTCGACGGCCCGCCCGTGACCGCGACGACCGTTCCCTGCGGCGCCACGGCGGCAACGCCGGCCGTGAAGCTCGCGTCGTAGCGCAGATTGAGGTTCGCGGTCGTCATGGCGTGGGCGCCGCTGCCGAGACCGCCGCTGCCACCGCCACCGCTCGGCTGCGTCCCGCTGCCGGCACCGGTCTTGGTGAGGTAGTCACCTAGGATGTAGCCGTCGCTGCCGTTGTAGGTCACGGCCACCCAGTTGCCGGTGCTACCATCGCGGACATCGACAACTTTGCCCTCGCCGACCACGGTGATGATCGCCTGGTCGAAGCCGGGACCGGACCGCAACCGCACACCGCTGCCGCCGGTGTTGGACACCATCGCCGCGTCGCCCGCGACGAGACCGGAGGTGGACCCGCCACCGGGCGAACCGCCGCTGGCACTGGGTCTGCCGCCATCGTACGAGAGATAGTCACTGTGGACGAAGCCATTGCTACCGGCACAGACGACCGGCTGCCAGACTCCCTGCGCGGCACCACGCAGGGAAACGGAGCTGCCCTCCCCCAGCACGGCGATGATACTCGCGTTGAAACTGGCGTCAGACCGGCAGCGCAGCCCACCGCCGTTGGTCCCGGTCACGTTTGCGGTGCCGATGACCCCACCAACTGAGGCCGCGGACGCGCCGCCACTGGGGCTGCCGCTACCACTGCTACCGCCGCCGTTTTGAGCGAGGAAGTCGGCGCGGATCCAGCCATTGGTGTCGGCGCACAACACCGGATACCACCCGTCCAGCAGATCACCGCGGAGCTGAACGGAGGTTCCTTCGGCCAAGACGACGACGACGGGGGCGTCGGTGCCGGCCTTGGAGCGACAGCGGACACCGTCGCCGTTCGTGCCGGTGACGATCGCGGTCCCACCGACCGATGCGGCCGAGAAGCTGGGGCCGGTGCCGGCGAGGCTGGTGCTACCGTCGGTCGAGCCGGCAGCGGCGCTGCCGGCGTCCGGCGTCGGCGGCGTCCCGCCAAAGGACACGAAGTCGGTGCGGACGTAGCCGCTGCGCCCGGCGCAGTTGACCGGCTGCCAGACGTCGACGGCGGTGCCGGTCAGCTCAACCGTCGCGCCTTCGGGGAGGACGGTGATGACGGCGGCGGCCGAGCTCGGCTCCGCGCGGCAGCGGACGCCGTCGCCGTTGGTGCCGGCGACGATCGCCGTGCCAGTGACGTCTTTCGGGGCGTTGGCGTCCGGAGGGGCACCGGTCGCGTCGGGAGCCGCCGTACCGCTTGACTGACCGGGGTTGGAGGTGGTGGAGGCACTGCTCGCCGGCAGGGCGAGATAGTCGGCGACGATGAACCCCGCATGCCCGTTGACCGCGACGCTGTACCACAGGCTTCCGTCGTCGGCCGTAATTGGACCATCGACGACGTCGACGAGCGTTCCTTCCGGGATCATATCGACGACGGTGGCACCGTAGCCGGCCGCCGAGCGAAGCCGCACATTGTCGCCATTCGCGTGGGCGATGCGGGCCTGCCCACCGACGGCCAGATTGGTGTCCGCCAGCGCGGCAACCGGGGCCAGCATCGCGGAGCCGAGGAGCCCCACGAGGGCGAGCATGAGCCCACGACGGGCCCGCTGTGGAATCGCAGCCAACATCCCTTCCCTCCCATGTTTCCTCTCGGCTGAGCAGCCCCTCAGCCGTCCCGCAGGTGTCGGGTTGCGGAAACCTGTCTCGCCTCCCAATGCAGAAGGAGCGATCTCTCGCCCACTTCTACCGCGGCGGCAGCGCCCATCCGCGCTGCCCTCCTCGCGCCTGCAATCCCGCACCCGCCGCGACGGCGAGCGCAAAAATGCCAGCCAGGCGAGCCAATGAGCACGAACGACCGACGAGTGGGTTCACCGCGTGATCGACTTCCGCCGGTCGCGCCGCCGCTCGCGATCGTCATGCGTTCGTGACGCCTTTCGCTGGCATTGAGCAACCTCGCATCGACACATGCTGATCGTCGTGACGAACGCAGGGCCGTCGAGGCATCGGGACAGCGCGACCCTAGCAGACGCGACGACGCCTGTCAATCCCCCGCCCATGTCTCAAATTGGGCGTTAGCCGCGAACGTACGGCCTGTTGAAGCGGAATTGGACGCAAGTCCGCCACCAATCTGGGGCTTTTGCGCTTTGGACGGGGGGAGATTGGCTACAATAAAAAACGACGCCACCACCGCGAACCCTTATGATGGAACGTGAGAGGTCAGATCAAGATGACTAACCGCATCGAACTCGCGAATAACTTGGACGCTCTCTCGGGCATCCCCTTGGCATCGATCCCGCTGGTCTACCTTGACCCCCCATTCAACACCGGCAAGCGCCAAACCCGCACTGCGTTCCGCACGACGAGATCGGACGACGGCGACCGCACCGGCTTCGCCGGCCGCCGCGATCAGACCGTCGTTCTCGGCAGCCACGCCTACGCGGACGCCTTTGACGCCTATCGCGGCTTTCTCGAACCCCGCCTGAACGAGATCATCTGGGCGTACGACTACGGCGGGCGACCGCGCGACCGCTGGCCCGCCAAGCACGACCGATCCTCCTCTACGTGAAGGACCCGCAGCGGTACGTCTTCAACGTCGCCGAGGTCGAGCGCGAGCTGGTGGACCGCCTGTCTCGACGCACTGCCGTCACAAATGTGCTCGGCACCATGTGCTTGCCCAGAGATGTGCTGGACGTTCCTGGGCTCTCTACCTACACTGGCTTCTGTTGAGACGCTTGATCTGAAAGGGTTCAGCGCTATGCGGCACCAGATTCGGTATCGTCTCAACAATCAGGGGGAGGCATCTGCGCGGTCCAGGAGCC